>WOR8_10008157_pt1 | contig 10721 bp, 10 predicted proteins | sample DeeMarSeWOR38_10_FD_19890 | JGI IMG/M metagenome (IMG submission 19890)
GACGCCGACAGGTCAATATTCGTTGGGGAGAACGGTGAGATTTACTGGGGAGACAAGACTTTTGCGGTGGTTGAAAAACAGTTTCTAATTGAAAATCCGAATTCAAAGATAGTTACGTCTGTGAGTTCTTCAACGCTTATCAAAGACGTTGCTGAGGCTTACAAAGGCGAAATCGTGTGGACAAAAGTTGGTAGCGTGACAATTTCGCAGACTATGAAAGCAGTAAAGGCCAAGTTGGGTGGAGAGGAAAATGGCGGAGTTTTCTACGGTCCTCATCAAGCGGTTCGAGATGGGGCCATGACAACTGCCCTCATTTTAGGCATTATGGCTAAGACTGGAAAGAAGATTTCGCAGCTTATCGCGGAGCAACCGCAGTATTTTATTGCAAAAGGAAAAGTTGAATGTGCAGAAGATAAAAAGGAAAAGGTGAATAGAAAGCTTCTTGAGCAGGTGAAGGGTGCAAACGTGAGCACAATTGATGGCGTGAAGATCTGGTTTGAAGACAAAAGTGCCATTCTCGTGAGACCGAGTGGAACAGAACCCACTTACAGGTTATATGCAGAAGCAAAAACACAAGAAAAAGCATTAAAGCTAATCAAAGATTATAGTATAGCGCTCAAACATATACTTGCAGCCATTTAACTATCAAAGCAAGTCTGCATTTGAGAAGGTGAATACTTATTCATGCCTGCAGTTCTACACTTTAAACTCGAAGAAATAGATACGAACGAGAAACGGGGAAAATACACGGTAAGTGTTATAGGATGCGAAGAGAAGGGAGCTCTTTACGCAGTTGCTTTTGCTGAAGCAGGTTTCAAAGTCATCTGCACAGATGCAGATCAAACTCTGGTTAGGCGCTTGGCAAAAGGAAAAACTATGTTATCTGACCGAGAATTAGAATCCAAATTGAAGATTTTCTTGAGAAAAGGGCAAATAAGCGTCACAAGTGAGTGCTGACTATTCAACAGTAGAAAGTAGCTGCAAGCAAGTTGGAACCGTACTTAAGCAAGGAACACTGTTTATTTATGGAGGCGTAGCAGGATTAGGCTTTACCGAGGGGATCGTCAAGGAAACCCTGGAAAACACGTCAGGACTTAGAGTTGGTGAAGACTTTGGTTTGGCTTACAATCCTGTCCAGGTTCTTAATGGGCAACTCTTAGCGCCGATTATAGAGCAAGAGTTGAAGGTTGCGGCGATGGATGAAACCAGTTTGAACTCTGCTGTGAACGTTCTAGGAGTGATAACAAGAAAAGGCGTCAAGCAGATTTCAGACGTTAAAACAGCAGAGGCTGCTTTGCTTTTCACAATTGTCAAGCAAGATGCAAACTTGGCTCTAGCTAACGAGTTGGCGGTATTCTGTGAGAATGCAGGCATAGACTATTTTGAAGCATTAAAACTTGTAGACATGTATGATACAAGTTTTTCGCCAAGAGTTGAGGCGGAAGAAGGTAAGAGAAACGAAGTATATCTTTTGCTGGAAATCGCGGATGGTCTGAATGCTAAGCTCAGGCTTTCTACGTTAGCTAGAAAAATAAACGAAGATACTGTTAGACACGCGATTAATTTAACAAAGGATGCGCTGCGAAGTTGCGGTAAAACGTTGAGAAGAGCAAGAGTTGCTTTGCTGGGTACAGCGAAACCAGAAACAACGACAACAATATTTGTTAGAATGCTTGAAAAGAGAGGCGCCAAAGTAAGTCTCCATGATCCTTTGCTCTCAAAAAATGATCTGTCGAATGTGGCGCGTGTGTTCAAAAGAACCCTGAAAGAGGCAGTAGAAGGCGCAGATTGCCTAGTGATCTTGAATGAACAGGATCGGTTTAGACGTTTAAACCTTAAGAAGCTTCGGGCTGTAATGAAAATGCCAGCTGCGATTGTTGATTTAACAGGAGTAGTTGAACACGAAAAAGTTGAAAATAATGGCTTTAAATATCGTGGTCTAGGAAGAGGAGTTGAAAAGAAATGAAAAAGCTGGGGACAGCAGTAATAGGAACAGGGTTCTGGGGAAAAAATCACGCCAGAGTTTACAGTGAACTGGAATTAACCGAGCTTGTAGCCGTTTGTGATGTGAATCGAGAGAGGGCAAAAGCTGTTGCTGACCAGTTTGGCGTGAAAGCGTACTCCAGCAGTTTGCGGATGCTGAGAAACGAAGATGTTGAAGCAGTGAGCGTGTGCACGTGGTCAACGAAACTTGCCAAAGAAGCTCTCAAAGCGCTAAATGCCGGAAAGCACGTTTTAGTTGAAAAGCCCATGGCTAGCCACACGAAGCAAGCGGAGAAGCTTCTGGAAACTGCCGAAAAAAGCTCTTTGCACTTGACAGCGGGTTTTTTGATGCGGTTTATTCCAGGATTGCAACATATTAGAGAAGCGGTTGAAAAAAAGAAAATTGGAGAACTTGTGTGCGCTACTGCAAAAAGAGTTTCCCAGTGGCCTGAGAGGATAGGTGATGTGGGAGTGGTTAAAGATACGGCGATTCACGACATAGACGTAATGCGGTTCATATCCAATGAGGATCCAATTGCCGTTTATGCGAAAACAGGAAGCATGATGCATGGAAAGTTTGAAGATTACGTGCAAATAATGCTTACTTTTGAATGTGGAAAGACTGCCTTCATAGAATCTAACTGGATTACTCCTTATAAAACTCGGATCCTCACGGTAACTGGGAGCGAAGCTATAATGAAACTGGACTATATTACACAGGAATTGTGGATAGAGGATGCAAAAGAAAACTTGCAGCCGAGATTTCCTTGGCGGGAACCGTTGAAACTTGAGCTTCAACATTTTGCAGATTGCATATTAGAAAACAAGAAGCCACTGGTAACTGGAGTTGATGGTGTAGCAGCTTTGAAAATCGCTGAGGCGGCATTGCGGTCTTCAGCAAAGAACAGGGCGATTAAGCTGAAATGAAAAATGCCTTAATGCTTTAGACTGAAAGGTTTACCTTCAAAAACGATTTTTTCGGGTATGCTGGTTTTCCATTTCTTCAAGAACGGCAAATCCTCAGCTTCTTTGCGCAATTCGTCTGGTAGCATTTCTGGGATTTCGTCTCGTATTGGATACCATCGTAAACATTTGGGGCAGATGATTAATCCTTCAACTATTTCATCTTTTTCTTGGAAAACGTGAAGTTCAAGTGGGTGATGCTTGTCTATTGGGCAAGCTAGTATTTCCATTAACTTCTTTTTCATTGCACATCACGCATACACTGATTCTCAGAGATGGTTATAAGATTTGTCAAAATCACTTTGTCTTGCGTAAGTTCTTGATCAATTTTTTGCCGTTTTGTTTGCGTTAGCGAGTAGCAGTGGAGGGCTATTTTAGCCAGAATTATAAGTGTGCGGTGAGGAATTATTACAGCCGCTTTACTAGAATTATCGCCTAACAGCACTTTTACATAACGCGTACGTCAACAGCGAGTTGGAACCAGTTTGGACCAGTACATCTTACAACGCGGACAAAGGGTAACTCAAAATCCAAGCCTAAAGCGTTAAGTCTTTCCTTCACTTTTAGTGTAACCTTCTTGGCTGGGCTTTCGGTTTTGTTTGCGTGTTCAAGACCATAGTAGTGTATCCAACCCCCCGACGTCTTTAGTGCTGATACACCACAAGGCAGATATTCACGGGCTTTTTCTGGCAAAGGCATTAAAACGCGGTCTGCCACATGCTGCAGTCGGTTCCTGATGAGTTCCTTTGAGTCGCCCAGCAGAGGCATTATCTTGCCGAAAACTCTGTTGAGCCTAATGTTTTCCTGCATCAACTGAATTGCCACGGGGTTAATGTCTATGGAAAAAACTTTCTCAGGTTTTGCATGTTTCGCAATTGTGATCGAAAAACAGCCGACACCTGCGAACATGTTGACGACGATTTCGTTGGATTCCACCAGCCGCGCTATACGCATCCTTTCGTAGGAAAGGCGCGGAGAAAAATAGCATTTTGCCACATCAATGGAGAAGAAACAGCCGTTTTCCCTGTGAACTGTGCATGTTTTGTTTTCGCCACCTACATATGTTAAGCGTCTTAGTCTTAAGTGGCCGGACACAGGGCTAGCCTGAAGCAAAACCGTTTTAACGTTCCTGTGGCGGCTCATTATTGCCTTTGCGATTGTTTGAATGGGAAGATCCGTAGCGTCGGGCAGCCTGATTATGGCGATGTCGCCTACAACGTCAAACGAGTTGTAAACTTTGCATAGTTCTTCGGAAGAAAGATCACCTGCAAGGTTTTTACGTAACCGTTTTCTCAAGCTTCAACCTTCTTTAGTTCAAGAAACCCAAGAAACATTTAAAAGCAAAATACTTTTCCTTTGTAGGAAGGGTAAGCCAATTGGAACAAACAGGAATTGTTTATGAATGTATAAGGTGTGGCGCAAGAGTTCCATCTGAAGAGCTGGAGCTTCGCGGCGGAGAAATAAAATGCATAATCTGCGGCTACAGAATATTAAAAAAGGTAAAACCGCCCGTAGTTAAACGTGTACAAGCTAAATAAAGAGGGGTTGAATAAACCCTACGAATTCACGAGTTAAACCTGGCTTCACGCTTTAACAATTTCTTTAGAAGAGTTCTCTGTCTCCAATCTTTCGCAACGCCTTTCCGCGAAGCTTTATCGATTCTCCGATAACCTCTTCAGGTTCCCTTTCAACAGTTTTCCGTTTAACGGTTTCTCCACAGATTCCCCGAGGTAGCAAACGCCTTTTAACGCATAGGGCATAGGTACAGTTTGAAATGTTGCAGGCATCGTCAGTCCATCTACACCATACTGTGTCTCGGCGGTAGAAAGCGGAGTTTTTAACGCACTTGAAGAATTGACAGTCGGGAGAACAGGTTTTTGTTTGAGCCAATAGATACACCTCTATTGTTAGTCAATAAAATTCAATGTCGCGATGCATTCCCAAAAATGTATTGCGATTGGAATAAATATAAATTTTTTTATCCCAAACTTAGGATTACTCATTTAACTTTACCTTCAGAGAGTTTAGCCCGTTTCCTTCTATAGACTTCAATGGATACAAATAGGAGTATTGCCAAGAGAATTACAGCAAAAGTTGCCAAGGCACTGCTCTCAATTAAGAACGGCCCTATGAGAATGAACTTGGCCAGTTTAATCTGTATTTCTGTGGGCTCCTCAATGCGAAGGCTAATTGCTTCATAAGAGCCTTCAACCCCTTCGGGATAGGCAATTATTTGAATGTAACCGCCGATAACATTGTCAAATGTTGTTATTCCATTGCTAAGCGTCTTGGCTGATCGCGTTCCTACTCTTGGTCCATTGAGCATGACGTTTATGTTAGGGACAGGTTGCTGGAAATAATCAACTACCCTAACTGACACCTGAATGTTGTAAAGACTGCAACGAATGTCCCTTTGCGTATCGCTGAAAACCTCAATAACAGTGTCATTCAACAAAATATCGTCTTTGTAAATCCGAAACCGGTACTTGCCGAATGTAACTTCCACAGTAGCTGTCCCCGCAGTGTCAGTTATGGCACCATGGAACAATCCGCTTGTTACCTCAAACATTTCTACTCGTGCGTTAGGAATCGCTGCTAGGTTGTAATCGATTATTCTAAGCTTTAAAATGCGACTTGGACAGAGAATGATTACTTCGGAAACTGGCTGCGAAGGAAGACTAGTAACTGTGTTGTTGCCAACATTGAAAACTGTGCCATAAAGAGAAGCATTTATGGTGTAACCTATTTCAGGCAGAACAGATTTCAGAACAAAAGTCCCTGAAAGACCTGTTTGACCTGACGCGTGACCTGTTTTTGACAAGCCGCCTTTTGTTACAACATACTGGTAGTTTATATCTAGATTAACGAAAGGTATTCGGTTCCCTTCTCTATTTTGGACGGTTATTTTGAGATTGGTCAAATCACATGTTAAATCGAATGTGCTATCTCCAGATACGACGACAGTGATTTCGCCGACTTTTACACCATTCCAGAACCCACTTACGGTATGGTTGCCCTTTTCAAGGTTTAAAGTGGCTACTCCATCACTCCCGCTAGTACCATTGTACATCTTGCCTGCCGCTTGGTCACTTGCTTCAACCACTATTTTTGGCACGAGTTCACCTGCTAAATTTAAAGTTTGGATCTTGACAGCATAACCTGGGACGGTAAAGAGTTGCGAGTCAGGTATGAGCTTATCCGTATTTTCTGGTGTTATGGTTATGTTGTAATCACCAATTACCGCGTCAGACGGAACTGTCCAAGAAGAGTTAATTACGCCTTCGCTTGAGGCAGTCACTGTTTCAGAGTGTATAGTAACCCGGGTTTGCTCGTATCCAATGTAGATTGTTGCGTTTTCATCAGGTTGATATCCTATAGCGCGAATTTTCACTGCTTGGTCTCGGTGATAGGCACGGAAATCAGTGAAACCTACGAAAAATTGATCTTCAGCCAACTGTTGGGTTTCATTGAAGTAAACTTTGTATGAACCTGTATAATTGGTAAGTGAGCCTTCAGGTTGAAAAGCAGTATGTGGATAAGTAACTTGTGCAGTGGCAACTGTTTCTTGGCTTGAGATGGAGAGCTCAACTACTTGTGAATAACTCGTGCTTAGTGGTGATGGAACTTTAACCGTAACGTTGGCGTAATATGAAGTGCCTGATCGCGCACCGGTTAGTTTTGCATTCAAAACAACGTCACTTCCTTCCTGCAATTGTCTAGGTGGAAATGGTTCAAGGGCTTCGATGTAGTAAGCCATTAATACCCTGAAGGGGTAGGTGCCGTTAACGTTTCTTGTGACATCTCTCAGTATTATTGTGTAGTCTCCTTCAGAGAGTTCGGGGATTGAAAAGTTAGTATTCACATAATATCCGTCCGAACTGTTGCCTGCAACAAGTTTATTGCCAAACCAGATTTCGTACTCACCATTTGTGGTGTCTATTGTGCCTTGAAGGTTGACCGATTGCCCTACAACCCCTTCTTCTTCGGGGTTCACCAGATATATGTTCACGCCAAGCTGCCCTAAAACCAATGAGAGCGGTATGAACAAAAAAGCAACGCTCATTAATATTAGGAGAGTAAAGGCAACTTTTTTCTTCAAACATGACTTCTCCTGTATTCAGCAGACTTCATTGCGCCAGAACATTTTAAACTTTGCCTTTACGATGAAACAGTTTTACGAGAGCGTTTTATAAAACGGATTCTAATAGTTTATATTACAAAACAAAATCTGCATGAACCTGTGATAGTTTTGGAAAATCCTATTCCGCCTTCGCTACTACAAGTGTTAAAGAAGCACAGGTACCATCTCATTGGCAAGCATTCAGCAGTTAAAAGGTGTAAGTGGCTTTACGAGTCTTTAATTCATAACCGCGTTTGCTACAAACAGAAGTTTTACGGGATAAAATCGCACCAGTGTATCCAAATGACGCCCTCGTTTTTTTACTGCACGCAACAGTGTCTGTTTTGTTGGAGAGCGCAAAGCGGAGACTTGCAACCTAAATGGGATGAAATGAAACTGCCAGATTGGGACCCAGTTGAAGAAATTGTGGAGGAAAGTTTGAAGGCGCAAGCCAAGATTTTGAGCGGGTACAATGGACATCCTAAAACAAACTGGAAGAAGTTCACAGAAGCCCTAACGCCTAGGCATGTAGCCATAAGTTTAGCAGGTGAACCAACGCTTTACGGGCATCTTGGAGAGCTGATTCGTAGGTTTCATCATAAAGGGTTTACCACTTTCCTCGTATCCAATGGTACAGTGCCATCTAGACTCGCGGAATTAGGGGAAGAGCCAACACAGCTTTACATCTCTGCATGTGCCCCAAATGAAGATGCATTCAAGCGTGTTTGTCGCCCCCAAGTTGCCAACGCTTGGGCGAAGTTGAATGAGACTCTTGGTTTGCTACCGAGTTTCCGATGCCCCACCGTGACCCGCATTACACTGGTGAAAGGGCACAACATGGAACAGGTGGATGGCTATGCGGAACTTGTTGAAAAAGCAGAGCCCACGTATGTTGAAGCTAAGGCATACATGCATGTTGGTTTTTCAGGACTCCGTTTAGATTACAGGCACATGCCTTCACAAAAGGAGGTTTACGATTTCGCGGCGTGCTTAGCAGAAAAAATTGGATACATGATTATAGACGAGTCGGTTGAGAGCAGAGTTGTGTTATTAAGCAAACGTAAGGAGCCTATACGTTTTGAGATTCTTTAAACAATAAGGAATTATGCAAACAATTCAATTTGTAACTTGGCATGGCAAAATTAGTGAGGTGATGATGAACACTGTGAGAGATAGGCTTAAATAGTTTTTAGGATGCCCCTATTCTTAAACTTAGGATTTAATTCAACGGGTGGTGAATAATGGTTAGTGAAGGGAGAGGGCGCCTGTTCAGGAGAAAGGACGGCAAGTACCTGGTTTACTTGCCAAAAGACTTAGCTGAAGACAGCATGTTTCCATTCAAAGGAGCAGACTCGATTTTCGTCAAAGTAAGTTTCAAGTTAAGAGACGATAAGCTACTGATTGAAAAATGGATGGGGTCTGAACTGGAGGAATAGAGCAAGCATTAGAGAAAAAAATTTCTTCTAGCCTCTATTTTTCATTAGTTATTTAATAAATAGTTCATGTTCTACAATTTAGAAGGGTGAAAAATTGGCAACTTTGAAAGCTATCTTGAAAGAAGTAATAGAACAGCTTACTCAAAAAGACGGGGTTAGAGAAAAATCGCAACAGAGCATGAGGAAAGCAACAAGCCTTTCGAAGCAATCAATACTACTCATGCATCAAAAGAAGTATGAAAAAGCCAAAAAATCAATCGAAAACGTGAAAGTAATCATTTCCAAACTTCAAGGTGCAGCGAAGGAAAACCCTGATGTTATTTACAGCGGAATGTACAGTGCGGCGCTTCAAGAGTACGCCGAGGCGATCATATTTCAAGGATTAATTCAAGAATCACGATTTGTCACGCCAAATGAGATCGGCATGCCTGCGATTGACTATGTTTTGGGTTTAGCGGATGTCATAGGTGAGTATCGCCGCTTGGTTCTAGATGCGTTACGTGAAGGAAATGCCGAGAAAGGCGAAGAATGCTTGCAAACTATGGATGAAATTTACATTGAGTTAATGGCGATGGATGAAGCATACATGCTTGTTCCTGGGCTCAGAAGGAAATGCGATATAGCGCGGCGAATAATTGAAACCACTAGGGGAGACGTCACTCAAGAAGTGCGGAGAAAGGCACTGGAGAACTATCTGAAACAATTCGGGCAAACGCAAATAAAAAAGCAAAAGCCCCTAAAAGGTTAACCGATGCACTCCACCAAGGCAGTACATAATTTTTCTATTTCGAAAGCTCATAAAGCGCAATTGTATTTATCGCAGAAAATCGTTGCTGAAGACCGTTTATTCCAAGAGATTAAACGTATCGCTGGTGTTGACGTGGCCTACACTGACGATGTGGCAATTGGCTCGGTAGCGGTTTTGGATTATGAGTCACTTGAACTTTTGGAGCAGCAAACGGTAACGCGCCAAGCAAAGTTTCCGTACATTCCGACGTTGCTGTCCTTCAGGGAGATTCCGCCTGCAATTGCCTGTATCAAAAAGCTGAGGTTGCAGCCTGAGGTGTTTCTTGTTGACGGGCAAGGAGTCGCACACCCGTATGGATGTGGTTTCGCCAGCCATCTCGGGCTTGCGATAGGAAAATCCACTATTGGAGTGGCAAAGAGCAGACTTGTGGGAGAACCCCAAACTGTAGCGGGGCGGGAGTTTTTAATTCAAAAAGGCAGAATCATTGGCGAGGTTGTTACGACGAAAAAGGGTGTGAAGCCTGTTTATGTTAGCGTTGGCCACTTAACGTCGCTTGGAACAGCTGTGGAAATAGTGAAGCATTGTGTTCGTAACAGTAGAATTCCTGAACCGATTTTACAGGCGCATAAGATAGCTTCTGAGGAAAAGCGAAAAGTGGTGGCGAAACGCAAAACTTTATAATTTTATCATACGTAAAACCTCGGCGGATAGGTGTTGGAAAATGGAAGTATCTTTTAAAGAGTTTCAAAAACTGGATTTGCGTATAGGAAAAATTGCGGAAGCGAATCATATTCTTGGTTCAAGGAACCTCATAAGAATCATGGTTGATTTTGGAACGGAGAAAAGGCAGGCAGTTGCTGGACTTCTGCAGTGGTACCAGCCGCAGGACTTGGTAGGCAAAAAATGTGTGTTCATCCTTAACCTTCAAAAGCGTAAGGTGATGGGTGTGGAGTCGCAGTGTATGGTGTTGGCAGCTGAAGACGACAGAGGCAACGTTACGCTGTTGCAACCAGAAAAGGACCTCGCTGTAGGCAGCAAAATTCGCTAAGGCAGCTTTAGCTCAAAAAAGCAGTAATTGCTCCAGTTTTTGCTTTGCTTCCAACTATGTATTCAACCATTTCTGAGTCTAGGTCAAGCCACTTCGCAATTCCAGCAGCCATGGGAGTATTGTTTTTGAAGATTATTCGGAGGTAGGGCAAAACTTCCTTTGAAGCGCGAGAGACTGAGATGTGGCATTTGCGCCTGATTTTGAGACCTATGTTCTTTCGTATCGCCCGTTCAGCCTTGGACCTAGATAGCATCATAATGCGACTTGGAAACTTAAACGGAACCCACCCGCTAACTTTGGAGTTTTGCCTAGCCACAGCCACGCCCGCCGTCATGTAATCAACCACATAACGCATGAAGCTCCAATCCTGAGAGGCACGAATTCTACCACGGTAAACATCAGCCATCGCAAGAGCATCCATGG
>WOR8_10007060_pt1 | contig 10720 bp, 7 predicted proteins | sample DeeMarSeWOR38_10_FD_19890 | JGI IMG/M metagenome (IMG submission 19890)
GGCATTGTCGCAGGATCAACGAGAACCTTCTCTATGCCCAATGTCCCAGCAAGTGTAAGCACTTCGTTGATTGTTTCCATTCTATCTGGTAATGATGTAGCTCGTGGGGACCAACCTAGGACGACACCCATGTCCATCGAGCTGTTCTTCAAGACATCCTTTTCTTCATCCTTCATTGAGAGATTGACAGAATTATAGATTGCTCTGTCACAGAGACCAGACTCGTCGCAGTATTCGATGGCTCGTATGCGAGCTTTGGCATTAGTAGATTCAAACATGAATGGACCATCGAAGTTGTCACTTAGCCATGACAGATGCTTCTCCATCGCAACAGGCGTTCGCCCATAAGCTTGGATTACAAGCGGATGTCCGGTTTTTTCTACCATTGACAAACCTGTGTCTATCCATTGTTTAGTAGTTGTTTTGTCGAAAACACCCTCCCTTGTGTTTTCCATGATTGACTGACCCTTGAAGAACAACCCACCAATCAGAACGGTTGGATTCTCTCCGGGATGCCCTCCAATGGTAACACCGCTGAAATCGAAAGCTTGCTGTTCTCTCTTGAATACAAACACTATAATCTCTCCTCATTTAGGTCTGGGCAATAAATTCGCACCTTTGACAATTTCCACAATACTTTCAGTCCATCCTACACCCATTATATGGACTCCATGAATCCCTTTGATTAGCCTTACACTTTCTATTGTTTCAAGTGCGATCCTTATTCCTTCCTTTTGCATTTCCTCAACTCGAGCCTCTTCATTTAGACCCTTTCCTGCGGTTTTCATCCGGTTAATAATCTCATCTGGAATTGTGATTCCTGGTATTTGGGTTTTCATAAATTCAGCCATCTCTAAGTCTCTCAAAGGTATGATCCCTGCCAGTACATTCAGGTTCAGTTCTGATGCTAACTCCATAAAATCCTTGAGCTTCTCAGGCTCGAATATTGCTTGAGTCTGAAAGAACTGAGCTCCTGCATTCTTTTTTCTCTCGGTTTGAATCAAATTCTCCGCAATAGAACTGCCATCTGGACTAAACGTGGCACCAATATAGAAGTCAGGGATTCCTTCTAGTTCATCTCCCGCATAATCAGTTCCCTCTCGTAAATTGCGTACCAGTTTGATTACCTCGATAGTGTCTAAATCATAGACCACTTTTGCATCTGGATGAGATCCATGACGTGCATGATCTCCTGCAACAATCAGTACATTACGAACTCCAAGCGCATATGCACCGTAAAGTTCACTCTGAATTGATATCCGGTTCCGGTCCCTCGCTGCTAGATGCATTATGGGTTCTGCGCCTGTCTGCAGTACATGATGTGCACAGACCGTGCTGCTCATTGTTGGTATACCCCGAGGGTTATCTGGTATGTTTATCGCATCACAGTACTCCCGTACCATCTCTGTACGTTCGATAACGATATTAGAGTCAGCCCCATGTGGTGTTCCAATTTCAGCTGTAACAACAAACTCTCCTATGTCTAGTAGAGTTTTGAGTCGTGTTTCGGGCAGTTTCGAGATCTCCCAATTTTCTTCACATGTGAGGCATTTGCTACCCTAAATTGCTTTTGCTGAAAACTAACTATCCATCTTTATCATTTTACCATCAGGATAGTTTCTCAGGAATCTTGCAGCAATCTCGGTATTGAGATTCGCGATGATTTCAATTTCTGTCCCAACGTATTTCTCAGATAAAACATCTCCTAAGTCATGCAGCCACGATAGAGCTGACATTCCTTCATTTCCATATGGGAGCATAATCCGATAACGTTGCAAATGTGGCAACTCATTCTCTATTGCTGCAATCAGTCTGTCAAGATTAGTCTGATTCTCTGCAGAGATTGGTATCACAAGAGAACATGATTCAGAAAGGGACTGGACTCTCTCTGTTATGCTTACATCATCAATAAGATCAATCTTGTTGAGAGCTGTGATCATTGGGATTCCATTTGCTCCAATCTCATTGAACGTGTCTAGGCATGCATTCACCTTTCGTTTCATTTCCTCAACACTATCAGATGCATCAACTACAAGTATGACAACATCAGCATCTGCGACCTCCATGAGTGTAGTGTTGAAAGCCTGAAGAAGAGGTCCAGGAAGATCACTAATGAAACCCACCGAGTCGGACAAGACAACACGACGACCAGGCAAGTCCATTTCACTGGCTTTTGTAGAAAGAGTTGTAAATAGCTCATCGGCAATTGTTACCTCAGAACCGGTAAGTGCTCTATGTAGGGTGCTCTTACCTGCATTCGTGTATCCAGCTAGTGTGAGCTCAATAAAACCCTCATGAACCCGTTTCTTCTTTTTGATTGCTTGTTCGGTTGTGATCTTCTTGAGCTTGTCATTTATTGTCGCTAGTCGTTTTCGAATTTGTTTCATTCGCAGGTTAAGCAGATCCTCTCCAGCACCAATCTGTTCAGCTATTGGGCGATCTCCAGTATGTTCTTTCTGAAGTCGCATTCGTATCTGGTGACGCTCAAAGGGCAATTCGTACCTTAATCGAGCCTGTTCAATTTGAAGTCTAGCTTGCGGGGTTTTTGCATGTCTGTTAAAAATCTCAAGGATGACTTGTGTCCTGTCACGAACCTCAGTTTCCCAGAGCTCCATCAGTCTGAAAACCTGACCTGAAGAGAGGTGCGGAGAGAAGAGCACAAACTCAGGCTCGTTCACTTCTATCCAGGTTTTAATTTCTTCAGCCTTGCCTGAACGGATGTTGTACTTTGCTGAGGGAGAACTGACAATGTCGAAGGAACCAATAACAGTGTATCCAGCTGTTGTGGCTAGAGCCTTAAACTCACTAAGAAGATCAGGCTCTCTATGTGCCCTCCTCTGTATTAGTAAGGCAGTAGCTTCGACCATCGTTCGAAACTGGATAAGGTTTGGTCTTAAACGATTTGATATCTGTCAGAAGGAAAGATTCTTGGCTGAATTAGTACGCCATCGAGTAGAACACCTATGGCACAATATGAGATTAGAGTAAAAGACGGTCTTGCACGTCTAGGTAGATTCACAACAAAACATGGAACAGTGAAGACCCCATTGCTCATGCCGGTGGTTCATCCAGGGAAATCAGTCATACCATCAAGTTCACTGATTGATGACTTTGGATTCCAGATGGTCATCACTAACTCCTACATCATCAAATCACATGAGAGATTCAGAGAAAAAGCACTGTCTGAAGGTGTTCATGCCCTGCTTGACTTTGATGGACCTATCATGACTGACTCGGGGACTTTCCAGATGTATTATCACAGTCTTCCTGAGGAGGAGATCGATCCAGTAGAGATTGTTGAGTTTCAACGAAATATTAGCTCAGACATTGGGACCATACTTGATGTGTTCTCAGACCCCAGTGTTAGTAGATCAAAGGTAGAAGAGGATGTCCAGAAGTCACTTGAGCGAGCGAAAGCTTCTATCGATAAACGAGGTGAGATGTTTCTTGCAGGTACAGTCCAAGGAGGCATTTATCCCGAGCTTCGAGAAAAAGCGGCAAAAGCACTTGGGTCAATGGAGTTTGACATACATCCAATTGGAGGCGTAGTCCCTTTCATGGAAAGGTATAGATACGCAGACATAGTGAGAATGACATTAGCTGCAAAAAAACACCTTCCTCCAGATAGACCGGTCCATCTCTTTGGATGTGGCCACCCTATGTTTTTTGCACAAGCCACACTACTAGGTTGTGATTTCTTTGACTCGGCATCTTATGCGAAGTTTGCGGAATCGGGGAGGATGTTATTACCATCGGGGACGGTGCACCTGAAGGACTTGACAGAACTTCCTTGTAGCTGTCCCGTCTGTAGTGCAACATCTGCTGATGCTCTCAAAAGTGAGGGAAAGGAGGAATGCGAGCTTCAGCTTATGAAGCACAATCTATACGTGAGCTCAGCTGAGATGCGGAGGGTGCGTCAAGCAATTTCCGAGGGCAAATTATTCGAACTTGTTGCATATAGAGCTAGAGGTCACCCAACACTTTATGAAGCCTTACAGGTTATGTTAGAGGAAAGTCCGCGATTGGAGAAGGAGGACCCTATTGGGAAAACCACAGCAATATTCTACACAGGTCCTGAAACTTCAAAGCGGCCAGAAATCACTGGGTTCCACTCTCGGATTATCTCACGTTATCCATACAAGCACACAAACACAGTCTTACTCATATCAGACTCAGGTCTCAGACCTTTCTTTGACACATCTGAAGCAATCATCAGAGAGGTCAGGAAGAGAAGTGCAGAAGATTTGGTTCTGCTATTCGTGACCCCAATGGGTGTAGTTCCATGGGAACTAGAACATGTACATCCTGCACAACAGTGTCTATTCCCTGAACATCTAGATTCAGAAACACTTGACATGGTGAGTGAAAGAACAAGAAACCTTCTTGATTCGATGGACTTTCAAAGAGCAATTTGGTTCAAACGAGAGATCAGTGTGGATTCTGCTCTTGCACCGTTAATTGAAGAGTATTCCTTTGAAGTTGTTTCAAGTGCAAGTGAAATGAGCAGCCATATGCCTCCTGAGAATGATGAGATTTCTTGGACAATGAGAAAACTTAGAGCTCTTCTAATACATCAATGGGGAGAGAACGCAGGAGCGGCAGCAGCACTAGAAGATATGCAAATAGTACTCTCCAAGAGTACCGGAAAGATTCGACATTGTAAGATTGATGATGAGATTCTCTTCACTGTGGTTCCAACGACCGGACTTCTAACTCCAACCTTCCGAGGAGGACAAGAACTTCTTCGAGTTGGTCTAGATGACACCTACCAAGTAGTAATTGATTCAGATGTTTCAGAGTTTGTAGCTACTGGGAAGTCTGCTCTCGCAAAGTTTGTCAAAAAAGCGAACTCGAATTTACGGGCTGGAGAAGAGGTCTTGGTCTTGGATGAAGTACAGAATCTTCTTGGTACTGGTAGAGCACAAATCAGTGGTAGTGAAATGATTGCATTCAATCGCGGTGTTGCTGTTCAAATCAGGCATCCAAGGAAGAGCTAGACGGTGCTGCCGCGAGCGCTAATGGATGGCCTGGAACCTTGCGTAACGCATCAACTCCTCCTATTGGAAGTATCATTACTTCATCTGAGGGGGCAAACAGGTGAATGTCATCACCTTCCTTAACTGCAGAGTCAGGGTCAAGTAGAGCTTGTGCGGAAATATCACCTACTTGGAAATAGACTTCCAATGCATTTCCAATATAGATGGTTCTGGTGACCTTTCCTACAATCTCGTTGTCAGAGGTGGTTTCTCGCTGCAGATGGAGGTCTTCAGGTCGTATTGCGACTTTCACATCTTCATTTACTTGAAATGGGTAGCCTTCGATTGTAGTCTGACCTATGGCTGTTTGGTTATTGGGAATTTGAACTGTAATTCCATCATTGACAGCTTGAACAGTCCCATCGATGAAGGTACACTGTCCTATGAAATCTGCAACAAAGACTGTTTGAGGTGTCGCATAGATCTGTCTTGGTGTGTCAAACTGTTGGACGTATCCTTCATCCATGACTGCAACTCTATCTGAAATGCTAAGAGCTTCATGTTGATCATGTGTAACATATATTGTTGTGATTGACATCTCTTTGTGTATTCTGATGATCTCTTCTCTCATCTCAATCCGAAGTTTTGCGTCCAGATTAGAAAGAGGTTCATCCAATAGAAGCACATCTGGTTCTATAACAAGAGCACGAGCTAGTGCTACACGTTGTTGCTGACCACCTGAAAGCTGATGAATGTGACGATGTCCAAGGTCACCCATTCGGACAAGACTCAAAGCATCATTTACACGACGTTCAACGGCACTCTTTGTGTACCTCATATTATTGATACGTTTTAGTTTCAATCCATAAGCCACATTATCAAAGACGGACATGTGAGGCCACAAAGCGTAGTTTTGGAAACACATGCCTGTATTTCGTTTGTGTGGTGGTACGTTTGTGATATCTCTATCATCAAAGAATATCTTTCCACGATCTGGGATATAGAAGCCTGCTATTAGACGAAGAAGTGTAGTTTTTCCACACCCTGATGGTCCTAGGAGTGTAGCAAGTTCACCTTCCTCAATGACGATATTCACCTCATCGGTGGCAATAACTTTACCAAAAGTTTTACGCAAATTCTCAGTCTTAATCACTACCACATGTTACACCTCATATCCCTGTAATCGCAGCGGACCTCGCTCCTAGTATCTTATTTGTCAGTGTAATTATTATCCACTGCACAGTCATCAAAAGCACCCCTAAACAAGCCGCGCTTGTCGCTCCTCCCCATTGACCTATCATATCTAATACTCGAGATGTCCAGTACGTAAGAGGGGCTTCGGAATGTCCAACACTACCTAATAGAAGGCTTGTGCTAACTTCACTCACTGAATAGACAAATGAAAGGAGGGACCCTGCAAGAACACTCACACCTATGAGTGGCAAGGTAATCTTAACAAATGTCCTGTTTTTACTGGCACCCATATTTTGCGATGCTTCCTCTAGAACTACTGGCGTTGACATCAGTCCCGCATATGCAGCTCTGACAGTGAATGGGAATTTACGCACTGTATACGACATTATTATCAAAAATGCTGGATGGCCTATTGGGAATATGGGAGTGTTGTAAAACAACGTAAAGAATCCCGTAGCAATCACTATTCCTGGAAGTGCAATCGGAGCAGTCACAAGAAGATCAAGTGCGTTCTTGCCAGGAATGTTTTTTCTTGCGATTATATAGGCAGCACTAGCACCCAAAAGGACAATGAATACTGTGGCAATCACACCATAAATAATTGTGACATTAACAGATCGAGCTACATCTGGAAACGCCCATAGAACCTCGAAGTTGCTTAGAGTCCATACATCTGGTAGCAGGTTCTGTTGCTGCCATGAACCAGCTAGGGCGATCATGATAACACTGATTTGCGGTATTAACGCAAGGAAAAGGATAGGAATCAATGCGCAATAGAGAAGGAATTGAACTCTCTTACGTAGTCTTCTAGTCCTTGGATTCCACTGTCCGCCTTTCGTACCTGCATCATAAGATCTAAGGGCGGTGTATTTTCGAATAGCCATGAATCCAAGTAATGCAAAAACCAAAAGCAGAATGCCTATGGCAGGTCCTTCAGCACCCACAACTCCAGCTTGGGTAGCTACGGCTTGATAGACCTTGAATGCTAGTGTATTCCTGGCAGTTGCGTGATCTTGAAAAACTATAGGTGAACCTAGGTCCTCAATGCTGAGAATAAAGGTCAGAATAGCTCCAGCTTGAATACCCGGCATAGCTAGCGGGAGTGTCACAGTGCGGAACAGCTTGAATCCTGTAGCTCCTAGATTCTCTGCTTGCTCTTCTAGTGAAGGGTCAATGCCCATAAAGGAGGAATAGGCGTTCAGATAAACAAGTGAGAATAGTGAAAAGGATTGTACGAAAATCATTGCGGCAAGCCCTTGGAGAACTATAGCAGAGGGGAAGATATGCAATGTTTCGTAGAACAGCTTGTTGATGAAACCGTCTAGTGCAAGGAACTCCTTTATTCCAATGGCACCAACAAAAGGAATAGCTAAGATTGGGAATATCAATAACGTACGAATGACTCTCTTGCCGAAAAATTCGTACTTAGCCATAAGAAAAGCAAAAAACACACCAAGGGCAACAGCAGCAGCTGTCACTATTACTGCTACATAGATGGAGTTGAAGATAGCTCCAAAGTCCCAGCCCCATATTGCTACTGCATTTAATGCTGAGTTATATGCACCAGCATTGAAATTGAGGTAGATATTTAATTCACCAGATTGGTTAATGATGAATGGCCATATTCGTGGGTTGTTAAAGAGAGCTGTCATATGGTCCAGTGTGAATTCTCCATTTGTCGTTAAGAACGCATACGCAGCGACACTTATCAGAGGTAGTATCAGAAAAAGTGTGAATACACCAATTACTGCAATCAACTGAACCGTCGTAATCTTATCTAATTCGCGACGGGTCTGCTGGGCACCCCTTACGACCCTCGCACGTGTTCTCGAAGCCCATTCTTGAGTCTTTGTCTTTGGTTCCCTAAGGACCCCCTCGATTCTGGTCAAACCATTATCAACCCGAGAACCAGCTGATTCACTCTTTCTCGAGAACCAAGAGCCTAAACTATAGGGAGCACCCTTGAGGGTGCTCACAAGACTGCTCCGACGATCCGCCGGAACAAGCTCGGAGTCTTCCTCAAGGGTGTCCATTTCTTGTACTTCGGTGTCTTCGGTCATACCGAATATCGACGCCTTCGACTATGGCCATTCAAGCACGACTGCATCATAAACTGTGTTATACTGCAAAATCGCAGCAGCAGTCCACTCACTCTGGAAGTATGCCTTCGACCCATCATAGTCATAATGCATTGCATCATTCAGCTCAATGGCCTTGTCTATATCGAATAGACCGCCAGTGAAACCGTATGTGGCATTGAATCCAGTAACATCTAGCATTGCAGCCATCTGGCCTACAAAGGTGTCAAACTCACCTTCAGTGACGTAGCCAAGATTATATCCCTCGATTATTTTTGCCCAGCATCTAACAAGCTCTGTCTGTGCGTTCGTAAAGACAGCCTGGAAGTATGCTCTGTAGGAATAGCTGGTTATGGCTGATAGTGTGTCATTGAAGTCAAAGCCAGAAGCAACCACAGCTGCTGCAGTGTCGTAGAAGACATCTTCAAGGAAGGGACCCCAGAATGGGTCAGCAGTGGGTTCGTCAAACGCCTCTACCATGACTGGAAGCCTAAGAGCTTCAGGGTTTGTCCAGACAGCTTGACCTTCAGCACTTAGAATGTAGTCTACGAACACCTCAGCAAGTTCTTTCTGAGTACTTGTGGAAGCAATTGCAATTGGATCTCCGTTGACTATGTTGAAGTCACCTGGACTGATGTATACGACATTCGGATTGACATTCGTTGATTGGAAGCCATAGAAGTCAATCGTTAATCCGTATCCGACTGCGCCTTGTTCAGCCGCCTCTTTTACAGCAGATGAACCGCTGTAAAATCCACCATTTCCGACGATTCGTGCGAGAATCGACCAGCCTTCAGTCCATCCATAACCTTGGGTGATGATCTCATATGCACGCCTAACTGATGAAGATGCGTATGCATCCGCAACAGCAACTGTGGGCAGCACAGGTAGATATTGACCAAGTTCAGGACTTGCAAGGTCAGTCCAGTTCGCAGCAACTGTGGAGTTTGGTAGATCCCACAGATCAGTGAAGTAGTCATTAACTGTGAATCCAAATCCGGAGGTGGCTGCTGAAACCCACATGATGTCACCGCCATCGCTTCTCTTCAGGTCAACACCTCCATAGGTGTCAGGGACCCTAGCGGCAGCTGCTACCATCCTAGTACTTGTCCAGGGTTCGAGGTAGTCGTCAGTCATTAGGTTGTCGAACACAGTTGGTCCGCCACCCCAAATAACATCTGCCCATCCATCGTCAAGAATAGGAGGCCATAGTGAATCCCATGGATCCTGCCACTCGATGTCGGTAATATTATACTCTGCAGCAACGTCAGTAGCCAAGAATTCAGCTTCGTAAAGATTCTGAATAGCTGTGCTATGACGAGTGAGAATGTGCAGCGTATTCTCAGGTCCAGCAGGAGTTGTAGTAGTCGGAGTTGTGGTTGGCGTGGTGGTTGGACCTGGTCCTAAACCGCCACCAAAGATGAACCCCAATCCAAATCCTGCGACCCCAATTATCACGATGACGATAATTGCCGAAAGGCCAATTCCCGTCCCGCGTGAGGTTAATTCGCTCATCTCTCTCAATCCTATTTTTCTGTCAGAACAGTATAGGTATATACCTACGTTCCGATTGAAAATCTAACTATAGGCTTGGCTATAAGTCTGCTTGTTTCCTGAGACGTGTTTTTGTATATCGTTTTAATCCTGTTAAGAAAAAACATCAGGCTGTTCGATTTCGTAACAAGCCAGCATCAAAAATCGGATTGGAGGCTTTCCGCAAATCTTCATATGCTTCTGACCCTAATGAATAATGAATATTAACAGAGAGATGGGGTTGCAGGATGTCGCACGCTTATGACTCCGAAGAATTAGAGAGAGAGATAGAGATAGGCATAGTAAGTGCTTTTGGTTGGGCAGTAATAGAGTTTGAAGCTGTTCTGTTTCAGAAGTTTCTGGTTATGTCAGGACCTACTTCCCTCATAACAGAGGACATGTTCCGGAAATATCTCATGAATATGGAGGCCAAGGGGTATATAGCCCCAGTTGAATTCCAGAGGAAGAAGGCATGGAAACGCCTTGTCATTGAGTCCGAGATTGAAGAACCAGCCATGACTCCCGAAGAAGTCAAGGAATTCATTGCAAAAGCACAAGCTGCTTCTAAGAAGAAAAAGAAGCGTGATGTGTTAAGTGAGCATCGCATACAAGAGTCCAAGAAATTGGCAGATAATATCATTCGAACTCTTGAACAGGTGATGCCAAAACCAAAGGCGACTAGGAAACCTTGGGAGCCAACACTCATCAGTCATGTTGAGAGAATGCATAGGTCACTCATTGAATCAAAGGATGAGTTTCTTCAATATTTGAGGAAGAATATACCTGGTGCAGTTGAGCCAATGCAAAAAATGCTCAAATCAAATGGTGAAGAGATCCTTCTACTAAGTCTGAGAGTGATCGAATCAGGACAAAGAGCATATCCACCTTAGTGGAACCATCCTGGTTTTTACTGTCCAACTAGCTCTGTTCCAGGGAACG
>WOR8_10007061_pt1 | contig 10719 bp, 15 predicted proteins | sample DeeMarSeWOR38_10_FD_19890 | JGI IMG/M metagenome (IMG submission 19890)
TGCCGATGCTATTTCCTCATCGGCAGTAGCCATAGCTATCATTGCGGGCATGATGGGGTATCGCAGCCTCGATGCTTTCGTTGCGATATTCGAAGCAGGGCACCTGATTTTTCTGAGCATAGAGCTTCTTTACCATGGCGGCTGCGGACTTGTGGACCGTGCGATTAAAGAAGGCGACATTTATTTAATAAAGCAGGTTGTATCTGATATGCCTGAAGTTGAAAGCGTGGTAAACATAAAAACAAGACAAATAGGCAGAAGTATCTGGATAGATCTGCACGTTTCACTTCCGCTTAACAAGACAATTACAGAGGTCCACGAGATTTCCGATAAGATTCGACAGGGCATTGCCGGGCAAATCGAGTACCTGGGGAATGTTAACGTTGTTTGTGAGTAAAAGATGATAGCTCAGCGTTGTATCAACTGCAGCAAAAAAGTAGAGTGGATAATTTTAGGTATAAACCTCGGCCTGTTTTTTGTTAAGTGTTCGTTTGCTTTTATTAGCCACAGCAAATCACTTCTTACTGATTCATTTCAATCTCTGGCAAATTTCATAATAACCCTTGTTGTCATCGTGAGCATGAGATTGGCTGCAAGAGGTGCCGACAAGAAATTTCCTTACGGTTACGGCAAGGTGGAGTTCCTCGCATCCGGTGTGGTGAATATGTCGCTTATGCTTGCAGCAATAGTTTATATTCTTTTTTCTTTTGCCGAAATGGTAATGGTCGGCCCTGAAAAACCTCCAAAACTGATAGCAGTCGTTGCAGCTGTTATCTCTGTTATCGCTAATATGCTGGCTTATCGTTACGGTCGATGCGCGGGTGAGAAAGTGGGAAGCAGTATCATTTTAGCTAACGCCGAAGTCAGCAGGGCTGATGTGGGAACTTCGATAGCAGTAATAATAGCTGTCGTGGGATGCAACCTGGGATTCTACTCACTTGACCATATCGTCGCAATTGCGATCGGGGCTATGATTATCAAAGTGACATGGGACGGTGCAAAGAAAGCTATAAACGGACTAATGGATGTTTCTCTGCGCAGCGAAGAAATGCATATATTAAACCTGGTCGAAGATATCGAAGGTGTTCAGCGGGTAGATGATGTGAAGGTAAGGCTTGCAGGACGGGATCTTTTTGTTGATATGAACGTTTTTGTTCCAGGAGACGTGGTTCTGGGCTCCGCTCTGGAAACCGTTGCAAAAATCAAGAATATATTGCGAAGGAAAATAAAAAGTATCTCAGAAGTGTCAGTGCAGTTGCTTCCCGTCACCACTGTTGAGGTTCGTAAACGTTCGCCCAAAAAGGGAAAGACCAAGTAGGGATTTGTATGTATCGTATGCATAAAAAATACAGACCTGATAAAGACCTGAATTCACAGCTTCAAGAATGTATTGCCGTCCAGACGAAATACTGGTTTTGGATTTTAGCAGTTTTGATAACCGTATCTGTTATATATGCAATTACAGCCTCCTATGGTCAGAGAACGGTTTATTCTTCAATCGCCGAGTCGTATCCACATGGAGGCCAATTACAAAGGATTGCTTTGACTAAATGCCCCTATTGCTCTGGCTTTCTTGATGCTCAAGGCAGATGTAACGTAAGGGGTTGTACAATTTACAGCTCCAATTGGGGTAAGCCGTCAAGTGCGGAAGGTATTCCTGTTAAGAAAGTGCTCATCAAAGAATTGGCGTTGGAAGTGGCCGCCTCACAAGGCAAATCAAGTGTAATAATTCATTCTGTATATATCGGCGGAAATGCGGAAAAGGCGGCCTTGAAAGCGGGCGATAGGATCGTTCGATTCAATGGTCGTAAGGTCAAAAGTGTTGAGCAATTCCGGTCTGTCGTGGCTCGCGCCAGGCCGGAGTCGAACGTAAATATAGAGGTCGTCAGGGATGGCGAAAAAGTAAAAGGTATGGTTATGGTCGGCGAAGGTGAAATGGAGGGGGCAACGCCGCCACCACCGACTCGGTAAGACTTCAATAAAATAAATTTTAATGAATCAGAAAGAGATAAGAAAACAAGCAGACCAGTTATATCGGCGGGGATTGCACATTATTGCCCGGTCAGAGGATGCTGAAAACATTGAGATTGCCGCTGAACTCTGGCAGGAGGCAATGAAATTATATCGCAAGGCTGGTGATAAAAGCAAAGCCGAACAGTTGCAAAGGTCGCTGGTCGGCTTGTATCGGGACAAATGCCTGAAGATACAAGTGGAAAAAGATAAAAAGAGTATCGTGAAGAAATTTAAAGACTGGTTTATGTTCTTCAAGATCGGCTGTTTCGGTTTTGGCGGGCCGATGGCTGTTTTTACCCTCTTGCAGGATGAGTTGGTACACGAAAAACAGATTTTGACTGACAAGGATTTTTTGGAAGGCGCGGTGCTGGGTGATGTTCTGCCTGGGCCTGTAACGATGGATATCGTAACTTATACGGGATATAAACTAAGAAAATGGTATGGTGCGTTAATCTCGACCCTGGTTTTTATACTGCCCTCATTCGTCATTATGGTTGTTCTTGCTATTGCTTACGACAGATACAGCGTAACGCCGAATGTTACCGCCGTACTTAAATGCTTGGGTGCCGCGGTTACTGGATTGATACTTTCTGTAGCCTTGAAACTTAGCAAAGCGGAAATGAAGGGTTATCGTGAACTCTGCATTCTGATTTGGGCTTTTGCCTCATCATTAATCTTTAGACTGGACATTGTGCTGATAGTAGGACTTTCCGGATTGGTGGGAATAGTTCTTTACCACGATGATTCCGAAGAACTGTTGTAAAATGATAACCACATTATTTCAATTAGCATGGGTATTTATGAAGATCGGCACTTTCACTTTTGGTGGCGGCATCGTCATAATTCCGATGATAGAAAATGAGGTTGTCAACAATTATGGCTGGCTTACCAAAACCGAATTCATTGATGCGGTAACTTTAGGGCAGATTACACCCGGGCCGGTAATAGTTTCCGGAACATTCATAGGTTATAAAGCCTGTGGTATTTTGGGTGCAATCGTTGCTACCGCAAGCGTGATTTTGCCGTCGTTTATAATGATTTGTCTTGCAACCGAAGCCATAAAGAAGTTCCGTGAGAATAAAATATTGGCAAATTTTCTTCGTGGAGCACGTGTTGCTGTTATCGGCATGGTTTTCGATGCCGGCGTCAGCATAGGCAGAAGTTCCCTTGTCGACACCAAGACCATTATAATTGCCTTATTAAGCATTATCTGTCTATTCAAATACAAAGTAAACCCGATCTGGATTTTACTTGGTGCGGGAATTATCGGAGTGGCAACTTAGTATGAGTAATTTCATAGTATTGGTAAAAGGCGGGAAAACAGATTGACACTTATTTGCTGTTTGGTTTCACATAAACAATTTGGATGAATTGATTGAATAGATAGATGTGTTTTTAACATTATTACTGCGTGAGGATATGTAATGCAGGTTTCTCAGAAGTGTTTGTATGCTTTGCGAGCTATTTTTGAGCTGGCGAAACGCAAAGATGAAGGCCCGACAAAAATTGCTGATGTCGCTGAGGCTCAGGCCATTCCACAGCGCTTTCTCGAAAGTATCCTCAATCAGCTCAAACAGGCCGGCTTTGTTGAATCTTACAGGGGCAATAATCCCGGCTATATGCTGATTCGTTCTCCGGATGACCTTGCCGTCGGAGAAATAATTGAGTTTGTCGAGGGCCCTATAGGCCCGACTGCTTGTCTTATTGGCAAATCTAATTTCAACGAGTGCCCACTTCGCTCAGGGTGTATATTTATGAGCATGTGGGAAGAGATCCATAACGTGATTTCAGAGGTGTACAACCGTACAACTGTAGGTGATTTAGTAAGGCGTGAGAATGAGCAGACCCCGCCCTGTAAAGCCAATGAGTAATGCACGTCCGACCAGCATCTCCTAACAATATAAATTTTTCTCGCTGTCAGTGATTTGGGCGATACTGCCTGTACAACTATCTTTGGCTGTACCTCACAGTTTTAATCCGATTTTGTATGTATTACGCGAATCCCAAAAGAAGCTTTGCTAAAAGTATTACCTGGCGCGTTTGCGCTACTATTACGACCATTCTATTAGTTTGGATATTTATTGGCAAACCGGGTATTGCTTTGTCAGTTGGCTTAGTTGAAGTCATTGTAAAGCTGGGTGTTTATTACTTTCATGAGCGAGTATGGAATCGGGTAAAGTGGGGACACTATAAAACAACACCTGAAATGCCATAGAGTTGTCAATCTTGACCTGTTAAGAAGATAATTTGTCTTAATTCCGGAATTTAAGGTTTCTTATTTGATAGTTGAAACATTTATCCTGTTGTGTATTGCAAAGCTCGCTACGCTTGTGGCGTTCCTGAAGTTTGTTATCTTGCCGAACAGGCGTTCGGTAAATTCAGCAGAAAAAGAGAAGGTCACAAGCAGAAAATCTGCTTGATAGATGGAAGATTTTCCAAACCGGCCTATCTATATTTAGCTTCGTTATCCCTCGATATATTTCATGTCTTAATTGAGTGGACTCGTCTTAAGAGTTCTTCCCTCAACCTTTCCTGCCATTAACTAAGCAAACGCTGAAGCTGCTTCTCATCCGCAGCAGACGCCTCGCCTGTCTCCTTGCTATCGACAGTCTTAGGAACATTACGCGCTTGTCAGTCGCAGACAAAGTCAAAAATTAGAACTGGTAGCATCTTCCGTATCGCTGTGATATACTATCTTATAATGTGACGGTGTTGTCTGATAAATAGTGCAACGATATATGGATTCGGCAATAATGCAGGCCGGTGGACAAAATATTATTTTGGATTCGATAAGCGAAGGTGTCTTCACCGTTAATCCGGATTTAAGGATTACCTCCTTTAACCGAGCGGCGGAAATTATTACCGGCATTCCTCGCGACCAGGCAATAGGTCAGCAGTGCAAAGACATCCTCAGGGCCGAACTGTGTGAAACCAACTGTGCCCTTCGCAAAACAATGGACACAGGCGGGCCGATAATAGATAAAGCTGTTCATATCGTTGATGCTGATGGAAATCGAAAAACCATTTCAATATCTACAGCACTCTTAAAAGATAGCAGCGGCAACGTAATAGGTGGTGTCGAAACGTTTCGCGACATAAGCCTTGTTGAGCAGCTTCGCAAGGAACTCAGTCACAGCTACAACTTTGAAGACATACTGAGCCGAAACCATCAGATGCAAAATTTGTTTGCTCTTTTGCCCAATATCGCTGATAGCGATGCAACCGTTTTAATCGTTGGCGAAAGCGGTACCGGCAAAGAACTATTCGCCCGGGCCATTCACAATATCGGCACTCGTAAAGATAAACCTTTTGTCGCTGTAAATTGTGGCGCGCTGCCGGATACACTGCTCGAGTCGGAGCTGTTTGGTTATAAGGCTGGCGCATTTACCGATGCAAAAAAAGATAAGCCCGGCCGATTTGCCCTGGCCCAGGGCGGAACAATTTTCCTGGATGAGATCGGTGATATTTCAACCGCGTTGCAGGTTCGGATGCTACGTGTACTGCAGGAAAAAGCCTATGAACCGTTAGGTGGCATCTCTTCGGTTAAAGCTGACGTTCGTGTTATTGCCGCAACTAATAAAGACCTTGACAAGTTGGTTAAAGCTGACAGGTTTCGGGAAGATTTATATTATCGAATTAATGTTGTTAAATTAGTGATCCCGCCTTTGCGAGACAGAAAAGAAGATATCCCTCTTTTAGTAGAACACTTTATAGACCGATTCAATCATCTACATAATAAGAATATAAGCAGTGTTACAGATCAAGTGATGGCAGCCCTGTTAGGGCACAACTATCGAGGTAATGTGCGTGAGCTTGAAAACATTATCGAACATTGTTTTGTTATGTGCCGAGGTGGGGTAATAGAGAAAAAGCATCTGCCGGTAAGCCTCCGGAAAGCCGCAGACTCTGATTACCCCGATATTAACAAAGCGGTTACTCTTGAAGAAATGGAAAGAATATTTATTAGTCAGGCCCTGAAGCAAAATAATGGCAATCGCACTGCTGCTGCAAAACAATTAGGTATTCATAAAAGCACACTTTTTCGTAAGTTGAAAGCCCTCAATTTAGACATATAGCAACAGTAGCATAATGCGACCACTTTAGTTTGGCAAGGGGCGCATAATGCGTCTCTTTGTGATATTTCATACGTTTATTAGATATTATAGATATTCCCAACCTCTTTGTTCATAAAGAGATAAGACCTTTTCCCCCTTCTCTTATTTTTCTGGCACATCATTTGCATATTTAGTTCAGTGATATGAGTAAGACTAAAAAAATAGCGATACCTCAATGGCAGGGACAAGTTTCGACGGTTTTTGATTTTGCCAGCAAGCTGGTGTTAATAGACATTGAGGGGCAAAAGGAAATAAGTCGCTCAGAGATAACTTTGCCTGAGGAATCTATGCCGCAAAGGGCTTCCAGGCTCAAAATCCTCAGCGTTGATGTGCTGATCTGCGGGGCAATTTCGCGGCCTCTGGCGTTTATGATCGCAGGATCAGGAATTGAGATTTTGCCTTATGTAACCGGTCGCATTGATGAAGTCCTGAAAGCATATATCACCGGCCAATTGGCAGAGAAGCGATTTTCAATGCCGGGCTGCAAAATGGGAGCTCGAAAAGGTTTTAGGGGCGAAGGACGAGGGCAAAGAAGTGGTCAAAAAAGAGGAAGAGGCCGAGGGAGATGTCGCGAAGATTTGTAAGTTGTTTAATAGTATTTGTGAAAATGAAAAAGGTGGTGAGCAAAAATGGGCAAAGGTAAGACATTGGGCGGCTTCGGAATTGGTTTGGTTTTAAGTACGGTCACAGGAATATTTCTTGTTAAAAGGAAAAAGAGTATTTTGAATATGGCGCAAAAGAACTTTGGAAGTTTTTTGGCAGTACTAAAACCATTAACTTCACGCATAACCGAACAAAATAAGAAGGAGGTGACATAAAATGGATAAATCCTTAGGCCAATTGCTAATCGGCGCCGTTTTGGGTGCAATCGCAGCAGAGATTATGAGACAAAAGAATCCAGAGCTTTTTGATGAGATCAAAAACAACGCCAAGGACATTACCAAAGACTTCAGGAGTGTTTACGGCACGATAAAAACTGCGGCGAAAGAATGGGCACAGAATCTTTCATGACAAAAAACTCGAAAATTTCAAAACAAATAAGAGCTCTTAATAAAGTGAAGTAAATAGAATCTGAGTAAATATTTATCCCTTGAAAGGAGGTGATATTAATGCCGAATAGAAATAGAACAGGTCCTTCAGGACAAGGTCCGGGAACAGGCTGGGGCTTAGGCGGCTGCGCTGTCGGCGAGCACGCTAAGGCGGCCAGATATTTCGGTTATGGTGTCGGCCGGGGCGGACGCCCCTGGGGCGGTGGAAGAGGCCGCTGTTTCGGCGGCGGACATGGTCGAATGTTTGGCGCACGACTACCCGCTAATATTACTGTTGAACAGGAATTAGCCTCTTTAAAAGATCAGGCTGATTTTCTGGAAGAGCAGATGAACGCAACAAAGAGCCGCATTAAAGAGCTTGAAGAAAGTGAAAAAAAGGCGGACAAATAAAAAGTAATTGAGCATTGAGTTCATTGAGATATCGCTGAAGGGGCCGGGGTAAAAGGTTGGTTATAATTCAACCTGCCTTTTACCCCTCCCAAAGCAAAAAGGACAGAGGGTTATAGCCGTGAGATCCAATTTAAATGTTGATATTAAGTTTTATGCAGATAAGATTCTGGATATGTTAGGTAATAGCCTAAGCAGGTATACGGACAAAATTAGCGGAACAAAATCAGGTCGTTCCGGTGGAGGCAGAGGACAGGGAAGCCGGGGAAGTGGAGATGGCTATGGATCAGGCGCACAACGTAAAGGAGGACGTAGGGGTGGTAGATAGCCTGAAATTGTATTAAGCCTCTTGTATGGTTCACTTGAACGGCAACTGAAAACGCAAAAGGGCCAAACTAATATGTAAAGACAATTAAGGGCAACAAGATGATGAGAGAATTCAAATGCTTTGATTGTGGCCACGAATGGGAAGTGCCTTTCGGCGGTGGAAGGCAGATGGTCTGTCCCAAATGCAGCAGTGCTAAGATCAGGAGAACTAATCCAGGTATAGGCGGCCCTCACAGAGGCAGAGGAAGGGGTATTCGTGGTGACAGAAATCAACAATAGAAAAACGAAAGTGATAAAAAGCTATGCCTATGTTGCCCTCTTGTCAGTCGGATTTAATATTCTTCTGGTACTTCTTAAGTATGGCCTCAGTATCCTGTCCGGGAGCATCGCTTTAAGAGCTGATGCTATTCATTCACTGGTAGATGTCCTTTCCTCATTGGGAATCTTTATCGGCATCAAGATATCTGAACGAAAATCCGGCAACTTCCCCTATGGGCTGTATAAGGTCGAGAATTTAGCTGCCTTGGCAACCTCACTCTTTATTTTCTTTGCGGCTTTTGAAATCGTAAAAGAGATTATCTATGCTGATCCAACTGCCGTCGTATCGAGTATTCCTATAGCCATTTTCGGCCTTGTGGTTATATTAATTCTGATGTTTTTTTTCTCACGATACGAATTAAAAGTAGGTAGAAAAGTCGGGTCCCCGAGCCTGGTAGCGGATGCCAAACATATTGGCACTGACCTGCTTTCATCGGTAGGTGTTATGTTAGCCCTTCTTTTAAGTTTGTGGAAGTCGCACTTCGATCGATTCGTGGCTGTTATTATTATCATATTGATCGCCAGATTAGGATGGACAATACTTGCTGATTCCGTGAAAGTGCTTTTAGATGCATCTATAAAAGGCGACATGCTCGATGACATTAGGAAAGTCTTTTTTAATTTTTCTCCCGTTAAAGATGTTACTCAACTTTCCGGCCGGTGTTCAGGCAGGTATAAATTTATTGAGGCCGAAATTACCCTGGATATAGAAAAGCTTCAGGATGCTCATGATATTTCTTCTGCTATAGAAGAAGAAGTTTACGATTGCTTTCCCGAAGTTGACAAACTTCTTATCCATTATGAGCCAGCAAAAGAACAAAAGGACGGATGAATTTTCTGTCTATCGCAAATTATAAACAGAGATAAATAAGTATCATACATTGTACTTTGATAGTGATTTAATTTATTGAGGAGATTAAGACATGTTAGCGTCATATATACCACTTAATATAGCAGGTTGGGTTTTTCGTTATGTCGCTGTTGCCTTTGGCGGAAGGGGCAGGGGCAAAGGATTAGGGCGGGGGAGAGGTGGGGGCAAAAATAAAAACAGCAGCGACAAAACTAATCGCTTGATTGATGCGGCATTAGTGGGAGGGAAAACCGCCGTGGATGCACTGATAGAAAAGCCGGGGATACAAGCATCGTTAGACTCTATGAGGATGAGGTTGACAACAGGAAAACCCGAAAAGCACGAGATCATAGACGAAGTAGACGAAAATGCTGACAGGATAATAGCTCTTCTTAATTCCAAGGCCGTTCATATTAAAAGGTTGGCGGTTGATGGTGTGCCGGGAAGTGGAAAAAGTACGCTTGCAAGATCCTTGGCAGTGAAGTTAAATTTTGAGCTTCAGACATTGGATTATATCGACCTGAACAAAGCCCAGGATTTTAGTAAAGAACAGACTATTTATGAGCACCACAGGCTCCTGCGAACGCAGGATGTCGATGAATTCGATGCTATCATCTACATTGATGAGCCTGTAGAGCTTTCCAAAGAGAAATGTATTCACAGAAAACGAGGGGGTATAAACATAGATGTTTTCGATTATGAAAAGCTTAAACGCATTGGAGAAAAGGCGTTTGAGATTGCCGATGGCAAGGTCTTCTCAATACCGAACAGTTATATTAAAATAAAGATAAGACCTCGTAAGGGATTCAGGGCCTATGAGAACATTAAAGAGGAAGTGGAAAGAAAAGGCATAAAAAAACGAAATCACTCAAAAGAAGAGCTTTTGTTCATGTCAGTTTATGGCAGGCCCAGGAAAGGCCTTATGGCATATGTAAAAGTAGGGGCATATAACAAAGAACTCATGGAAGGGCTATCGGCAGGTGTATTAAGATTCTTAATGGCGTAAAATGCTAAAGAAATTCATTCTAAGGCTGATAGCATGGGATCTTTCAGTACTCAACTGGGTGACCAGACATCGTGACCAGAGAGCACAAAGAGTCTTCCGCTTGGTCACATATTTAGGCTCTGGGTACGTTTGGAGCCTTGTGTACCTTTTTTTATTTGTCCTGGGCACAGAGAAGATTAAAGCAATTCTTCCTTCTGTTATCATGGCAGAGCTGTTGGGGCTGCTGATTATTATAGTATCGAGGAATCTGATAAAAAGAGAACGCCCAACTGCATATAATAGCTTTCTGCTCTATTTGCCGTGGCAAGGCAATTCCTTTCCATCTCATCATGCGCTAAGAGTTTCTATGTTAGCTACCATGTTCGGCACGGCATACCCTTCGTTGTTACCTTTTCTAATATTTGCTGCCGCGGCGGTTTCAATTTCAAGAATCTATCTGGAAAAACATTATCCTTTTGACATATTGGCCGGCTCGTTCATAGGTTTCTTATGTGCCTGGCTGGGTGAGAGCCTCTTTCCCCGCAGCTTGCTGATGTTCGGGATTTTGCCACAGACGGATGCTGGCGACTATCTCCTCATCCATTGCGATATTACTACCTTCGCATTCAACCACGTAGGCCGGATACTTTTGGTGTAAAGTAAGAACTACTCCCG
>WOR8_10007064_pt1 | contig 10716 bp, 7 predicted proteins | sample DeeMarSeWOR38_10_FD_19890 | JGI IMG/M metagenome (IMG submission 19890)
CTGAGTTTACATCGGTGATCTCCAACTCGCCACGGGCCGAAGGTTTGAGCTCGGCAGCTATATCCAACACCCGGTTGTCATAAAAGTAGAGCCCGGTAACGGCCCAATTAGACTTGGGCTCCTTGGGTTTTTCTACGATATCCACGGCCCGACCTTCTGCATCGAAGGTCACAACGCCGTAACGCTGCGGGTTCTTGACCCAGTAGCCGAAGATGGTTGCCCTTTCCTCCTGAGAGACTGCCTGGCGCAATTTGTCCGGGAGACCGTGCCCATAGAAAATATTGTCCCCAAGTATGAGGCAAACCCTTTCACTGCCCACAAAATGACGGCCAATGATGAATGCCTGGGCGATCCCTTCAGGCCGAGGTTGTTCAGCATATGAAAATGAAAGGCCCCATTGCGACCCGTCACCTAAAAGCTCCCGGAAAAGGGGCACGTCCTGTGGAGTGGAAATTATGAGGATCTCACGGATTTTGGCTAACATGAGGACCGAGAGGGGGTAATACACCATGGGCTTGTCATATACCGGCAGGAGTTGCTTGCTCACCACCCTGGTAATGGGATAAAGTCGCGTTCCTGAACCACCAGCCAGTATGATACCTTTCATAACCTCTTCTCTCTCGCCAAGTTTTTCTTAACCACAAAGAGCACAAAGAGTGGGAAGTTCAGAGTGTTGATTGTAGATTGTCTCCATCAACAATCTGAAATCTCAAATCTCCTTTGTGCCCTTGGTAACCTTTGTGGTGCAAACCTCTTGCCGCAATAGTCATTGCCGCTGTTCATAGTTGATTTCAATCCATTTCCGATATTCACCACTGCGTACCATCTCCACCCAGTCCATATTAGCCAAATACCAATCCATCGTAGCCTCTAATGCCTCCGCAAATTTATGGGCGGGACTCCACCCCAGCTCTCCCTTGATTTTTGTGGCGTCAATTGCGTAGCGTCGGTCGTGCCCAGGTCGGTCAGTGACAAACTGGATAAGGTTCCGGCTGGCTTTCCGGCCGGACCTGTTCAGCCGGACATCAAGAAGATGGCAGAGCAAGTGGACAACTTCAATGTTTTGTCGCTCGGCTCCTCCCCCTATGTTGTAGGTTTCCCCTGGCCGTCCCTCCTCGAGAACCCTTACGAGTCCATCGCAGTGGTCTATGACATAGAGCCAGTCCCGGACATGCTTGCCGTCTCCGTAAATCGGCAGAGACTTCTCTTCCATGATGTTCAAAATCATGAGAGGAATAAGCTTTTCGGGAAACTGATAGGGCCCGAAGTTATTGGAGCAATTTGTGATGATGGTGGGAAGGCCGTAGGTGTGAAAATAGGCCCTGACAAAGTGGTCCGAGGCAGCCTTGGAGGCCGAATAGGGACTGGAAGGATCATAGGGGGTGCTCTCGGTGAAATACCCTTCCGGCCCTAGACTTCCATAAACCTCGTCGGTGGATATGTGCAGAAAGCGAAAATCTTGCGGTTGGCCACGACTGCGCCACTGTTTGAGACTCGCTTCCAGGAGGCGGAAAGTTCCCACCACGTTTGTCTCCACAAAGGCTTCAGGGCCAAGAATGGAACGGTCCACGTGAGACTCGGCAGCGAAATGTACTACCGCATCACAGCTTTCCTCTTTAAACAGGTGCCCAAGCAGACCAACGTCCTGGACTCCTCCATGGACGAATCGATGTCTTGCTGCAAGGTCTGGTGCAAGTTCCCGAAAATTGGCAAGATTGCCCGCGTAGGTCAAAGCATCCAAGTTGACAATGCGCCAGCTGGGCCGGTCGCTCAGAACATGGCGAATGAAATTTGTCCCAATAAAACCGGCGCCACCAGTTACCAGCAAGGTTTTTGTGTTCATAGTAGTGTACGGTTGGTGAAAGGCCAAAACTATATCATTATTCCACTCATGACTTTTGAGTTATTATATGCCCCCCAAGCAATTGGTGTGCCAGCAGGAGTATGATGGCAAGGCGCAGTACCCCCTCCTCTTCTGTTTAGAAGGTCTCAGTATACTCAACAGGGCGGGAGGTCGGCGTAAGATTAGCGAAAGTATGGTACACTTCTTCTCGGAAATCAAGCAATGGGTTGTCTAGTCTCCCTGAGAGTGAAAATGCCACAGCGAGCGCTACCCCCCCAGCTTGAATTGTCGACGAGGCCTGTCGACGAGCTCAGGTCGAATCGCTTCAGGGTGCTTCAATGAGGGTGTAGGCAGCCACCAGGGCAAGGTGCCACGCTCAAACTTGCAAGGCTGCCTGCAATGAGACAGACAGCTGGCACTGATCTTGCTTTTTCCCCACTCCATAGAGAATATTTCCGGCCCGGAAGGGAAATACAATGTTTAAAGACAAAAAAGTTATCGTGGTAATGCCAGCCTACAACGCGGCTCGTACTTTGCAACAAACCCATGCCGAGGTCATGGCTCAAGATTACGTTGATCAGGTGATTCTCGTGGACGATGGAAGCAAAGATGAGACAGTGGCGATAGCTGAAAATCTACCAAACACTGTAGTCCATGTCCATCCGCGCAACCAAGGTTATGGGGCCAATCAGAAAACATGTTACAAACTCGCCTTAGAACAAGGCGGCGACATTATTATTATGGTTCATCCTGACTACCAATACACCCCGATGCTCATTCCTGCCATGGTTACCATGATTGGCAACGGCCTCTATCAGTGTGTCCTGGGCTCCAGAATTCTGGGAGGCTATGCACTAAAAGGGGGAATGCCTCTGTGGAAATATGTGGCCAATCGGTTCTTGACCTTTGTTGAGAATGTACTGACGGGAGCAAAGCTATCCGAATATCACACTGGCTATAGGGGTTTTTCCCGAGAATTGCTCGTCCAAATACCCTTCAACTGCAATTCGGATGATTTTGTTTTCGATAATCAAATGTTAGCTCAGATTCTCTGGCTTGGATACGCTGTCGCAGAGGTGAGTTGTCCGACCAAATATTTCCCCGAGGCCTCATCCATCAATCTCCCGCGCAGCATAAAGTACGGCTTTGGCTGTCTTCAGACCGCAGTTACCTTCCGATTGGCTAAGATGGAACTTGTCGATACGAATCTCTTTCCCCTAAAGGAATAAAACCGCTCTCATGTTCCGTCAACCGCCCATATGGTTCAATCCTAACATTGTCTCGTCAGTTTTTCGCCGGAACGATTCCGGCGAAGACAAACCGAGAATTGCGAATACTTTTTCCCTTGGCGCTCCGAACTACTGGTTCGTGTGGCTAGCAATCTGCCTTGTGTATATCCTCATCAGGCTCAACACAGTATCCATACCTCTAGATCGGGACGAAGGTATATTTGGTTATGCGGGACAGGTTATCCTGAACAATGGTCTGCCATATAGAGACGTTTTCGATCACAAACCACCCGTTGCATTTTATCTCAACGCTCTCGCGCTTCTTTTTGTGCCCCCAACGTCGACCGGCATCCATACATTTTTGCATGTGTATAATTTCTTGACGCTCATCGTTCTTTTCTTTCTGGCCAAAATCTACACCGAATCCTATTCCACAGGCTTGTGGGTAGCATTTACCTATGCTGTATTTAGCTCAAGCCCAGCTATACAGGGGTTTACAGCCTCAACAGAGATGTTCTTGCTCCTGCCAATATCAATGAGTTTATTGTTTGGAGTGCTGGCTGTCCGGAAAAGGTCCGTCCTCTTCTCATTGGTAAGCGGTATATGCGGAGCTCTCGCCTTTTTCACCAAGCAAACGGCAGGGGTAATCCTGGTATTTATCTGCCTGTATCTCATTGCTAGCCAGGTTAGCAGTATCGTAACAAGGAACAACAACAAAAGGACAGCCATAGAAATACTGCTCAGTTGGGGGGCGGGTTGCATACTGGTCCCCCTTCTCCTTGCTGGATACTATTATTATCACAAAGTCTTCGATGAATTCTTGTACTGGAGTTTCACCCACAGTCTGATTTATAGCAAGCGAATCAGTCTTTGGGACACCTTACCTCGCATCTACTCCATAGGCCTGCAAATTGTGAAAAGCAATTTCTTGATAATAGCCATGGGTTTGGCCGTGAGTTTGTTCGCCTGTTGCAGGAGGAATCGTAAGGGTTGTTTCATGTTGGGTTTTCTGGTGTGCTCCTTTTTGGCAACTGTTCCGGGAACAGTTTATGTTCACTACTTCGCTCAGATTGCACCAGCTGTCTCATTGGCCGGGGGTTGGGCAGTGGCACTGTGTCTTTCTATGATACGAGACCGCATGCTCCGGAGAAGCGTTGCACTGCTTACTGCTGCTACCATTGTTGCCGTGCCCATTTGGGTCCACCCGGGCTATTATTACAAACAATCTCACATTGAATTCAGCCGCTCTTTTTTTGGAGCCAATCCATTCCCCGAATCAGAGGACTTGGCTAAATTTCTTGCCGAACGAACAAGCAAAGAGGACACCATCTTCATCATCGGCTCAGAAGCTCAGATATTTTTGCTTTCTCAGCGGCAAAGCAGCAGTTCCTTTGCTCTCATTTATCCGCTGATGACCGAATATCCTCGTTATCGAGAATTCCAGCGCAAGGCCTGGGAGGAAGTAAAGAGTAGGAGGCCCAAGTATATTATTATCGTTCGAATTCCTTTCTCCCTGCTGTGGGATGGGAAAGCCGATCTGTGGATTGTCAAAAAAACGAAACAGCTTACTGATAAAGCTTATTTCCTTGAGGCGGTGATGACGATAGACAAGCCGAAGGGTGATTTACGTCTTTTCAGCGAGGATGAACAAGCACTGCGTGAATCTGCCGAGAATTCTTTTCCGATTCTCATATTTAGGAGAACTTTTTAAATGAGTTACAGGGAGTAACTTTCCAACGTATTGATTATGCACAGTTAGAAATGGACACGCCTGACAGTCAACCTAAATTTGCTTACGACTCCATTGAATGGGGTTATTACGACAGAGTATTTCGACGGTGTGCCGGTATACAGAGTAAGTGGCACCATTTGAAGTTTGCTCGCATACGGTTGGAGATGTCAAACTACCATACGCATCTCGACATAGGCTGTGGTCCTGGGACGTTCATCGGCACCTTGAAGTCCTCTGCTCTTTCCGTTGGTGTGGACATTGCAGAGAATCAAATTGCTTATGCCCAAAGCAGATATGGAAGTCCAAATCACCAGTTCAAGTGCTTTGACTCCATACCGCTCCCTTTTGAGGCTGAAACGTTCCAGGTGGTCACCATGATCGAACTAATTGAACACTTGTCCATGAAAGATAACTTTGCCCTAATGCGAGAAGCCTTCCGTGTTCTGCAGCCAAATGGATTGATTCTGGTTTCCACCCCGAATTACGCAAGCCTCTGGCCTCTGGTTGAAGGGCTTGTCAACAGATTCGGAGAAATTTCTTATGAACATCAACACATTACCCGCTTCAAGCGTTCCAGTCTGGACGCTCTTATGCAGCAGACAGGTTTTTGTCACACTCGAGTGGATGCGTATCAGTTTATCGCCCCATTTTTTGCCTGCCTGAACTGGAAATTGGCGGATATGGTTCACAGGCTTGAACTAAAATACCTTGTATCCAGATGCGGTTTGCTCCTTGTCGGTAGAGGTCGCAAGAGATGATTAGCCCTGAGTTAACCATCGTCGTTCCAACATATAATGAACGTGAAAACGTTCGTCCCCTGGTAGACCGCTTGGATCACGCCCTCCAATCCGTGTCATGGGAAATAATTTTTGTTGATGATGACTCAACAGATGGCACAGCTGCGGTGGTTCGCAAAATTAGCTTAAAGGACCCACGGGTTCGATGCCTCCAGAGAATTGGCCGGCGGGGGTTGTCCTCAGCATGCATTGAAGGAATGCTGGCCACTCCAGCACCCTATCTCGCTGTAATGGACGGAGACTTGCAGCACGACGAGGAGTTGCTTCCCAAGATGCTCACCCTTCTTCAAGAAAATGACTTAGATGTAGTCATCGGAAGCCGATACATGGAAGGCGCGAGTACTGGGGCCTGGGAACAAAGTCGTATCCGAATGAGTCGAATCGCCACTTTTCTTGGCAGAATCATTCTCAAGGCTCAATTAAGTGATCCCATGAGCGGTTTTTTCATGTTGAAGCGTAGCTTTTTCGAAAAGACCGTGCACCATTTGACGGGCAAAGGCTTCAAAGTGTTACTTGATCTTTTTGCCTCCGCCCCAAGCAAGGTGCGATTTGAGGAACTGCCTTATCGTTTTCGCGAGCGTCAAGCTGGAGCGAGCAAGCTTGATACAATGGCAGTGGCGGAATACTTTCTTCTCCTTGCAGATAAAACCATCGGGCGTTTCATACCTCTTCGTTTCTTGATGTTCGTCGCCATGGGAAGTATTGGTGCACTTGCCCATCTCATCGTGCTTGGATTGTTCTATTTGCTCTGGGGACGTACCTTTCTTCTATCGCAAACCAGTGCAACTCTTATTGCAATGACCGTGAATTTTATCTTGAACAATCTCTTTACCTTCCGGGACAGACGGTTGCACGGCTACCATTTCCTCATAGGCCTCTTCACCTTTTACATGGCCTGTGGCGTGGGTGTCTTTCTCAATCTGCGAATTGCCACATTTCTCTTTGACCACAAGGTTCCTTGGTGGCTGGCAGGACTATTAGGGGCCACTGTGGGAGGCGTCTGGAACTATTCGATTACCTCAACCTTCACCTGGGCAGAGCCGTCAAGACCAGAGGAGTCATAGGAATACTCATGGTATTTGCTCATTGCCCATGGTGTAATCAGCCGATTCTGAGGCTTAGCAGTCTTGCCTTTGCTGGCGTGTGCAAGAGGTTAGACACCAGGAATGATTGGGAGTTGTGAGAAAGGCAGGAGGATCAATCAGGTATGTATTCGCTCAAAAAGCGAAAAAACAAAGACTCAACTAAAGATCATAGTTTTCTTATCTGTCTTTTCTTGGTCTTGATTGTCCTGGTTGTGTTTTGGCAGGGAGTGAAAAACGATTTCATTAATTTCGACGACACCCAATATGTTACTGAAAACCAGCACGTACAGGCAGGACTTACATGGAAAAAACTCGCCTGGGCTTTCACCACCACCCACGCGGGTAATTGGCACCCGCTGACCTGGCTCTCACATATGGTGGATTGCCAGCTGTATGGACTGAATCCAGCAGGACATCATCTTACCAATGTGCTCTTGCACACAGCCAGCACAGTCATATTATTCCTGGTCCTGCTTGGAATGACGGGGAGCAGATGGCGTAGTGCATTCGTTGCCGCGCTCTTTGCTCTCCATCCTCTTCATGTAGAGTCGGTTGCCTGGGTGGCAGAGCGCAAGGATGTTTTAAGTACTTTGTTCTGGATGCTCACCCTGTGGGCTTATCTTGCTTATGCACAACGTCCAGGAGTAAAAACATACCTTTTGATCATTCTTCCTTTTGCCCTTGGTCTGATGGCAAAGCCCATGCTGGTGACCCTTCCATTTGTGCTGCTTTTGCTGGACTACTGGCCTCTAAAGCGCATTGAGCTTGGTCAATCTGCCATTGGTCTCCCGGCAGCAAGCCAACCGTCCACCATTGCTAAGAAGCCAGGGGTGCAAGCTTTTCCTCTACTATGGGAAAAAACCCCCTTGTTTGTACTTGCGGCTGTCTCCAGCGTTGTGACCTTTATCGTCCAAAAAAGTGGGGGAGCCATGGGGGCTTTGGAAGTATATCCTATAAAGATACGGGTCGCGAACGCTCTAATTTCGTATGTCAGGTATATGGTCAAGATGATCTGGCCGCAGAATCTGGCGGTCTTCTACCCTCACCCGGGGCAAAGTTTGCCCATGTGGCAGGCTGCGGCAGGCGGCTTGTTGCTCTTGCTTGTATCCATTGCAGTTATCCGAGCAGGGCGGCATCAGCCATATCTTCCGGTGGGGTGGTTTTGGTACCTTGGAACTCTGGTGCCGGTCATTGGCCTGGTGCAGGTAGGCGCGCAGGCCATGGCTGATCGCTATACGTATGTGCCCTTGATCGGCCTTTTTTTTATTATAGCTTGGGGTGTTCCGGAACTGCTGGCAAAATACCGCTACCGAAGAATTGTGCTAGCCACTGCGACCACCATCCTGCTTGCAACCTTTACGATGGTAACGAAACTGCAGGTGCGATATTGGCAAAACAACTTTACTCTTTTCCAACACGCGGCCGAGGTTACTGCCGACAATTATGTGGCTCACGACAGTCTTGGGAATGCTTTGGCTCAGCAGGGAATGTTGGAGCAGGCCATTGTCCACTACCGGGAAGCTCTCAGGATAAAACCGAACCTGGTGAACACCTACAATAACCTTGGAGTTGCCCTGCTGCAACAGGGTGAGATCAACAGAGCCATTGCCCAATATTATCAAGCTTTACGGCTCAAATCCGACTCTGCGGAGACCCACAACAACCTGGGGATCGCCCTATTCAATCTGGGACAAGTTGACAAAGCAATCGGTCATTATCTCACAGCAATCAAGCTCGATCCCAATTTTGGTAAGGCCTACAATAACCTGGGAAATGCCCTGGCCCGGAAAGGGAAGCTCGATGAGGCCATTCGCCAATATTCCAGAGCGCTAGAGCTCAAAACCAACTATCCCGAAGCACACAACAACCTGGGGGTCGCCTTGGCGCAGCAGGAAAAGCTCCGTGAGGCCATTGCCCATTTTAAAAGAGCTTTGCAGCTAAGGCCGGATTACGCCCAAGCTCGCTCCAATCTCCATAACGCCATTGCTTTGCAGGCCAAAACCACAGAGCCACCGGGTTGGAGCTCAACAGTTGGAAGGTGAGTTAGATATCGCTTAGCTATCGGATTTGGCCAAAACCAACAAAGTCGTGTTTGTTCTCCTCGACTGCTTGCAATCACGACTGTGCCATCAAGAGGGCTCCATGCCTAATGATAGAGAACCTGAAAAGGAGAGCACAACGATCGCTATGCAAGGTCGCTTCCCAACACTGTTGATCTGCTTGCTCCTTGCTGCGGCCATCCTTGCTGTGTACTGGCCAGTGCGGAACTACGATTTCATCAATCTGGATGATCCTACCTATGTTACTGAGAATAGACATGTACAGGCAGGCCTGACCCGTGAGAGCTTCATCTGGGCCTTTACTGCTACTGATACAGCCAATTGGCACCCGCTGACCTGGATATCTCTCATGTTGGATTTTGATCTCCACGGTCTGGATGCAGGCGGCTATCACTTGACCAATATGCTCCTCCACCTAGCAAATGCGCTCTTGCTATTTTTCATACTTAAACAAATAACCGGTGCACTCTGGCGGAGCACTCTCGTTGCCGCGCTCTTTGCTCTCCATCCTCTCCATGTGGAGTCGGTTGCCTGGGTGGCAGAACGCAAGGATGTTTTGAGTACCTTGTTCTGGATGCTCACCCTGTTGGCTTATCTTGGCTATGTACAATGTCCGGGCGTAAGAAGATACCTGCTGATCCTTCTCCTCTTTGCTCTTGGCCTCATGGCCAAGCCCATGCTGGTGACTCTGCCATGTGTTCTGCTTTTGCTGGACTTCTGGCCTCTGGAGCGCTACCAGCTTGGCCAAGCTGGTAGCAGTCGCACTGCACCGGGGCCATCAGCCGTCATTGCAAAAACTCCGAGGAGACAAGCATTTCGTCTGCTCTTGGAAAAGACTCCCTTGTTTGTACTTGTGGCTGTCTCCAGCGTTGTGACCTTTATCGTCCAAAAAAGTGGGGGGGCTGTGGGGGCTTTGGAAGTATATCCTATAAAGATACGGGTCGCGAACGCTCTGGTTTCCTATGTCAAGTATATGGTCAAGATGATCTGGCCGCAGAATCTGGCGGTCTTCTACCCTCACCCGGGGCAAAGTTTGCCCATGTGGCAGGCTGCGGCAGCCGGCTTGTTGCTCTTGCTTATATCCATTGCAGTTATCCGGGCAGGGCGGCGGCAGCCATATCTTCCGGTGGGGTGGTTTTGGTACCTTGGAACTCTGGTGCCGGTCATTGGCCTGGTGCAGGTGGGAGCGCAGGCCATGGCTGATCGCTATACGTATGTCCCTCTCATCGGTCTGTTTATCATGGCTGCCTGGGGTATTCCCGAGCTCATGAAAAAATGGCATTATCGACGAGCCGCACTTGTGCTATCTGCAGCCTCGGTGCTTTTAGCTCTTATGGCCTGTGCAGGCTTGCAAGTGCGCCACTGGAAAAACAGCATAGCTCTATTGAGTCACACTCAAGCTGTGACTGCTGAAAGCTATCTGGTGCACAATAACCTGGGAAGTGCTCTGAATGAACTGGGGAAGTACGACGAAGCCATCGCCCATTATACCGAGGCTCTACGGATCAGACCTAACTCTGCCGAGACCCACTACAACCTGGGAACTGCCTTGGCACGACAGGGAAAGTTGAAAGAAGCCATCGCCCATTATACCGAGGCTCTACGGATTGAACCCGGTCTTGCCAAGGCTTGTAACAACCTGGGAGAAGTCTTGCGCCAGCAAGAGAGATTCGATGAGGCCATATCTTACTATTCCAGGGCATTGCAGCTCAAACCCGATTATCCGGAGGCGCACAGCAACCTGGGAATTGTCCTGGCGCGGCAGGGAAAGTTGAAAAAAGCCAAGGCCCATTTTTCTGAGGCGTTGCGGCTGCGACCAGACTATGGGGCAGCACACTTTAATCTCGCCCTTGCACTGGTGCGGCAAGAAAAGCTGGAGGAAGCCGTTGCTCATTTTTACCAGGCCTTGCGGACCCAACCTGACGATGCGGATACACACTACAATCTTGGAGTCACCCTCGAAAAGCAGG
>WOR8_10007065_pt1 | contig 10716 bp, 7 predicted proteins | sample DeeMarSeWOR38_10_FD_19890 | JGI IMG/M metagenome (IMG submission 19890)
GTAGATCGCCGCCGTTTGTATCAGTAGAGTTTTCAAATCTTCGTATTAACGTAAAGACTATTCTATCAAAATGCTGAAATGGTATTTGGTTGATAAACCTTGGTGGAATTAATAATCTACCGTCATCTCTTGTTCTTACTCTGTACAAAGGCATAACAATGTGTCTGTCTCTTAATCTTGCACCAATTACAATTGTAACATCCCGAGTATTACCTCTGTTCCATTGAAGTAAAGCTCTTAAGTCATCATCGTTTCTATTTCCAAGAATTTGAACATTTCCTGTAATTTCGATTGGTGTTGGAATATCAAAACTAACTTCTTCACCGAAAAAGATATTTATCCGAAAATTCATTAGGGAATTGTGACGGTATCGAAAATTATTCATATTCCCATGTCTTCCGCTGAAGAGTAAATACTTATTTCCGAGCGTTGTATCGCGTAATTCATCACCTTCTCTGTAATGAATGCGAAAGGGTACAACATTTGAAATTTTGTGATCAAAGCTCACTATGCCGGGGACAATACTTCTATAACCCAAAAATCGACCGCCGGGAGAAAATATTTTCTGTGTGCGATCGAAGAAAATTGATTGTGCAAAAGAAAACTCGTCCATATTTCCCTGAACATCAGTTACTTTTATACCTGAAAGAGCAATGAGATTTGGTATTTCCCTTAGATCCTGCGTAACTCCCGTAGTATCAAAACCGTTACTGTAGAATTCATCATTTATATCCTTGCTAAGAATTTCATATTCAGCAAGATCTTCCTGAGAATCATCGAATAGTTCAGTCGGTGCCGGCTTATCACATCCAAGCAAAAACAGGCCAAGTGAAACAATAAACAAATATGTTAATAAATTTTTCATTTCTTTATGTAAATTATGATTGAACATCTATTTAATCAAATTAAAACTTACCCTCTCAAAATTAGGATATCCCCCTCCCAAGTGGCTAAGGGAGAGGGATGTGGAGAGGATATGTATATGGATCATTCAATTACCACCAACGAACAAAGTACGGCATTCCCCAGGCTTCCGCCTCAACCGGAGTTGCGTCATCAAATATTACCTGTCTTGGCATTGCATTTATAACAGCATGATAATGTCCCGGATATTGATGCGTTGTGAAAGTTTGCTCATACACTTTTTCAAAACCATCATTAACAGGAGTTGAGGATACAAGATCGAACAACTTTTTAGCTCTATGATAACCACGTCTATCAGCACCATAAGTTAATGTTACGAAGTCTTCCTCTTCATAAGCACTGAAAAGTTCAACTCTAAGTAAAACTGATTCGCCACGTCCTATAACAGGTATTTGTCTCCACCAACGGTCCCATCTTCTCAGGAAATACTCATTTGGAGATTCAACAACTATTGTATCTCCGTCCGGAAGAAAGACAGTTAATTTTGTCATATCAATATTCGGACTTTGTGTTCCACCTTCCGGTAATGATATTGCAACCAATATCCAATTCCTTAATGGGAATGGTGTGTTAGCAATTTTCTTAAATATTAAATTGCGAGTAATAACTGATGTGAAGGGTTTTTCAATAACCGTATCTGGTTCTGAAGCATTGGGATCGTAAGAGGCAGCGATGAACAGCACTCCCTCAAAGGTTTTTGTCAAAGTTCCAAACGCTAAAGAATCCTCAATATTTATATTAAGGTTTTTGCTTACCAACCTCATTCTGTGTCCGACTCTAAACGGATAAATTTCTTCTTCCGTTTTACCGAGGAAATCCATTAAACCGTCTTCGTTATAGTTTGCCTCGAATGAGGTGAGAGATGAATCCAGCTCAACAATCTTTTCAAGTGCGCCTTGATCAGTTGTAGGTTCACCGTTATCAATCGGTTCAACAGTCATCTCATCCTGGCAACCTACGAAAAAAGCCAGTACCGCAAGCAGCATAAGAGGAATGAAAAACCTCTTAACAAATTCTTTCTTCTTCATGATATAACTCCTTTGTTTATTATTAAATAAGATATTTATAATTTCCATTAACATTGCTTCTCCATTTTCTGCATTTCGTTAATAAACTTTCGTGCCAGCAGCAGGAATTATGGATAACTTATTGTAAAACAATGGTTTAATAAAAGGAGTTGGAATTAAAAATCGCATGGAATCTCCTGTTAAATGCATGGTATTATTTAATCCATGCGAAACATAGAGATACTGATAATTGGTAGAAACGTAGTAATGATGATTTAATGAAGATATGCCAGATTTTTAAAATCTGGCATATCTTGCTGCCTGATGGCATATCTATCTAAAACTTGAATAATTATTTTTTTATTCCCGCAACATCTTCAAGCATTGCGGTTGTAACCGATTTTGGTCTCTCGAGAGGATAACCAAGTGCACGGTCCCAAACGATATTGGCACAAACACCCAGTGCACGGCCAACACCAAACAGAACTGTATAGTAATCGTACTCTTTTAAACCATAGTACCATTGAATAACACCTGATTGCGCATCTACATTTGGCCACGGGTTTTTGGCTTTACCCTGTTCAACAAGAATTGGCGGAGTTACTTTATAAAGTACATCAACATACTTGAATATAGGATCATCAGGAAGATGTTTCAGGCAAAATTCTCTTTGCGACTGGTAGCGCGGATCGGTTTTTCTTAATACTGCATGACCGAATCCTGGTATAACCTGACCTGATTTAAGTGTATCCCATACAAATTTTTTCATTTCTTCCTCTGTAGGAATTTTTCCGCCCATTTTATCCATAACACCCTGTATCCAGCGTAGAACCTCCTGGTTAGCAAGCCCGTGCAGCGGTCCGGCAAGTCCGTCAATCATTGCAGAGATCGCATAATAAATATCTGATAGTGCACTTGCAACAAGATGACCTGTATGAGCGCTTACATTACCACTTTCATGGTCACTATGAAGAATAAAATACATCCTTGCAACATCATCGTATGGTTTATCAATTCCCATCATATGAGCAAAGTTACCGCCGAGATCAAGTTTGGTATCAGGTTTAATGATGTCATTGTTTTTGTATTTATAACGGTAAATAAAGGCAGCTATTTGCGGCAGTTTTGCAAGAAGATTAAGGGCATCTTCATAAGTTGGTTTCCAAAGATCCATTTTGCCAATCCCTGCATTGTACTCTTTTACAAATTCAGATTCTCGCTCCATTGAAAGAATGCCCGCAGAGAGCATTACCATTGGATGAGTATCTATGGGTAATGCACGAATTACATTGAAAACATAATCTGGAACATGCTGCCGTTTATTAAATTCTGCAGCAACATCTTTTACATCTTCTTCACTTGGTATATCGCCTGTAAGAAGAAGATAGAAGAATCCTTCTACGTAAGGCATTTCACTGCCTGGAACTTTTGGTAAAGCCTCGAATGTTTCCGGTATTGTGTAACCGCGAAACCTGATTCCTTCGAACGGATCGAGGTATGAAATATCTGTGGTTAAACACTTTACACCACGGGCACCGCCAATCACCTGGGCTATAGTTACTTCACCTACTTTGACATCGCCAAATTCTTTAAGAAGTTTTGTGGTTTTTGGACGCCAGGCATCAATTTTTTCTGAAAGTTTTTCTTTTAACCGGGACATGATTCCCTCCCTTTTTTAAAGATTCTGGAACTGTTTAGAACTAGTTAAACGCTTAACACCTTTTATTGATTATGAAAAATAAAAAACGATCTAAAAATTAGTTAAAGTGCAAAACATTTATTTTCCCCTATCAAAAAAATAGGAGATTACATTGTTAAAAATAGCAATTATTTGACCTATTAATCAAACGAAATTTTCTTTCCAACCTCGGCCGAATAAACTTTTTTACCCTTTTGCAATTTTATTATTGAGGCACCAACCCAATTAATCGCTTCTCTGTTCCCATGAACTAAAACTACATTATCAGGGTTCATCCTGTTCACTATTTCAAGCAGTTCTTCTCTTTTCGAATGAGCCGAGAATTTAAAGTTTTTAATTTCACATTTTACTTCAATTTCTTTGTCTGATTCAGATAGCTTAACTTTTTCTCCCCTTTTTGAGTTTGCAACAATATATCCCGGAGTTTCATCGTCCATATATCCAACTGTAAATATTGCCGAATCCTTTTGACTAAACCATCTTTTTGCAAGAGTATAAGACATGGTATTCTCTACCATCATACCGCTTGATGCAAGTATGACTGAAGGATATTTAAACAATTCTTCTGTGCTGTTAATTTCATAAATATTTTTTTGCGGAATATCATGAAGAATTAACTCATCTTCGCTAGTATTAACAGCGTACCTGTTATAATCGTAAATTCTGTTAATCTTATTTCCTATTCCGCCTGTGTAGATATCCGCAGCGGTTAATTTACCTATCCTTGTTTGATTATAAATAACCGCAAGAATTTCCTGCGTCTTGCCAAAAGAAAAAACCGGTATTAAAACCGAACCGCCGTTGTTTAATATCTTATTTAAAGATGATACAAGCTGATCAACTTCATCTTCCCAGGTATTTAACATCGATGAATCGGTTGCACCGTAAGTGCATTCAAGAATAAGTGTGTTTGCTTTTGTTGAAGGGAGATCCGCAGCATTCATAAGCGATTGTGAAGATAAATTAATATCGCCGGTATAAAATATTTTTGAATCGCCATTAGTAATTAAAATACCAGATGATCCAAGAACATGACCTGCATTAAAAAATTCAGCTTTAATTTCCAAATCTGCAGCAGTCTTTAAAGCTTTAATGTTAAACTCTTCTCCATATGTTTTGTAATCAATTGTTTTAATCAATAGGTCAACTTCATCGTGAGAGTAAATAGTGAATGATTCATCCTTTATTTGCCGGCTTAATATTGATATTGCATTATGTAAAGTAAGTTCTGCAATTGCACGCGTTTGTGGCGTGGATACAATTTTTATATGAGGAAATTCTTTTACAAGAAACGGCAAAGCATTAAGATGATCCTGGTGGGCATGAGATATTAAAACATAATCCAGAGGATTATCTTTAACCAAATCAAATTTTGGTAGTGCTTCCAATCCAACTTTTTTAGGATGCATTCCGCAATCGAGAATTATCCCTGTTCCATTAATGTTCAGATAATAGCAGTTAGCTCCAATCTCATCCGCACCGCCTAAAGGAAGTAAGCTTATCATTTAATCAGCAGTAATTATCATCAGGATTAATCGGGATTCGTTTCACCTGCCTGATTTCTCAAGCTTTCGAGGTCAACTTCTGTTATTAAAATATTTTTCGGCGGACTAAAAACAGAATCGGCAATAAAAACATTCTCCTCTATGTTTTTTGCATTTAGTGTAATATCAACATTTCCTCTTTTAGTCTCCGATTTTAAGGTCAGCCAGTTCCATACCCAGCTTTTGGTATTTTTATTTTTGAATTCATACACCTTACAATTTTTATCAGCAATTACATCTCCACCTGATTCAAAACCTCCATCAATCAATATAAGTTGTTCGCCAAACTCACCATAATTAGTTTGGTTCTTTAATTCAATTATCATTTCAATTACCGGATTTTCCCTTTTTATCCCTGTCTCATTTTCAAGATCCATTATGTACTGCAAGTCGCCGATTGTAATTTTAAGCAGGTTGCTGTGTTTTGTGTATTTGCCAACCTTTATTGTGGAGTTTGTGAATTCGGCTTGTTTTCTTCCCCAATCATCAAAGTACAATTTTTTGGTTCCTGTTTGTGAACCAGTTATCTCATACTCAATTATACCTGATTTAATGCCAAAAATCTTTTGATCAGTTATAAATAATTTTTTTTCTGTTTTAGTTTTTTTCGTGTTAATATTTTCAGGTGTCTCATTCTCATCGTTTGAACAGGAAGCTTGGATTACAAGAATTATAAGCATCAAAAATGCCGGAAATATTTTTTTGATGTTTAAGGGTAACATAAATCAACGCAAATTTTAGAATGAATTATTATTTAAAGATAAGTTAATTACGGCATAATTGGAATAAATAAAATAAGGTGAAGAAAAAAGATATGCTGTCCGGCAATTAGATATGCCAGATATTATAAATCTGGCATATCTAAAAGTTAAATTATTTCAATAAAGTCATCTTTACAACTTTTGTAAACTCATTCGCTGTTATCCTTGCAAAGTATATTCCGCTTGGAAGGTTGTCTGCTGTAAAGTCAGCCCTGTAAAATCCGGCTTGCTGCTGTTCATTTACCACAGATGCAACTTGGTTACCAAGAACATCAAACACCTTTAACTCAACAAATGATTCTGATGGAATTGAATACTCAATATTAGTTGATGGATTAAATGGGTTTGGATAGTTTTGGCTTAAAGAATAATCTTGAGGTAAACCAGCAATATTCTCAACCCCAACAACTGCACCATAAGTTAAATAATCTACTATAGCACTTGAACCAATAGTACCAAGGATAACGCCAGAGGTATCCAGGATAGTGAATTCAATAAGAGCAAATGATGGATTCGGAGTATTTGGAATATAAGTTATAGGCACACTAAATTGTGTCCAAGTGCCTGTTGGGGCTGATATTAAACTTGCTCCGGCACCTACACCCGAAGAGTCACCGGCGAGCATTGATACAATAACAAATAATTGGTCATTTCCTAGTGGCGAAAACTGATAATAACCGTTTAAGCTTCCATACTTTTCTGAAACCGGATGACCTATTTGACCTGGTCCGGTTGAAAATAAAAATGGGGGGAATGGAAAACCGCCCCCAATATCTATAACTTCTAATTTAGCAGCAGATGAACCATCATATGCTGTCGAAGTTTGCTCAACAGATGGAACTCCAGAACTAAACCACTCAACCGGCATTCCAGTTGCCGGGTCCCAGTTTTCAAAGCTGTTGTTGAGCGGTTGCGCACTATTAAATGTTGTTAGAAAAAAAACAGCCACAAATGATGAGTAAATGTATTTAACAATTTTCATAAAAAGCCTCCTTTAATGAGTTAAAGTAATTGAATGAATTAATTAAAATTTAATATTGTAATGCTATTTCTGTAAATTCAACTTCGGTGTTACCTTAGTAAGGTCATCTTAACAACCCTTGTAAACTCGTTTGCAGTTAAGCTGGCAAAGTATATTCCGCTTGGAAGGTTTTTTGCCGTAAAGTCAACTCTGTATACTCCTGATAACTGCTGTTCGTTTACCAAAGAAGCAACTTCACGACCCAGAACATCATACACCTTTAACTCAACAAATGATTCTGATGGAATTGAATATTCTATTTTAGTTGAAGGATTGAACGGATTTGGATAATTTTGCTTAAGTTCATAATCATCAGGAATAAGAGAAGAAACCGGCTCTACATTTGTTACAGTATACGTGGTTTTAAAAACTCTTGCACCGCCGTTCATATTTTCAAAAAAACCAACGTAAAAATTAACATCTGCCTCATTAGCACGGGACTCTATAGCATTACCCGTGAGGGCTGACATTGGTGGATTTGCTGGTAATCCATTATTATTTTGTATCCAGTTTGCACCATTATCTGAGGAAACGTAAAAACCCTGCCCAAAACTACCTTTTGGAAAATTAGATACACCGTGCATTTTTTTATTTTGTGATTCTAAATAAAACCATGTCATACCTGAAACCTCACTAGGGCCAAATATTGTCAGCAACGTGGCTAACAAATACCTGTTGCTTGAATCACGAAATGCCTGATATAAAGAAGCGTTGTTCGAACCACCATACAATCTGGTAACGATGTCTTCATCTTCACTTGATATTGTGTAATCAAATAATAGCTTAACAATCGTATCGGCCGGGGCAATACCAGCTGTCTCTTCCCACAAATCTCCATTGTTTGTTGAGAAAAACAATCCATTCGTTGTCGCTGCTGCAACTACACCCATAGAATCTACTTCAATATCTCTAACCCAGGAATTAGCAGGAATACCATTAGTAGCAGGTGCCCAATTTATGCCATTATCTGTTGAGCGGAGAGGTCCATTCCGTGTTCCTGCAAATATTGTATTCGGTGTTGTCGTTGTATTTAATGCGATAGAAAAAATATTGTCGCCGCTTGGGACGGTAACTAATGGACTTCCCCAATTATCACCGTTATCAGTTGAACGGTATAAACCCTCATCCTGCGGGAATGGCCAGATGCTCGCGTATAGATTCCCATCTGCACCATCAATAATTGTTCTTGCAATAAATACATCATTCAAATTTTGCCATGTATCACCATCGTCTGTTGAACGCCTGATGCCGCCCATATCTCCATTAGGCCAGTTAAATGAACCTGTTGCTACAAATATATGTTCATTGCTTTGCCTGATAATCATATCCGTTACACCGCTTCCTTCGGGGGTGCTAGCAGTCTGCTGCCATACCTGTGCTAAAGTTGTAACTGCCGGAACAACTATTATAAAAGTAACTAAGTATTTTAGTCTCATTTTTCTTCCTTAATTATTTTAATAGTATCATTTTTTTGCTCTCAATAAAATTCTCAGTGGATATTCTATAGAAATAAATTCCGCTTGTTAAATCTTCAGCTTTCAACTCATACTTATATGTTCCTGCAGACAGTTCTTCAGAAACTAATACTTCAACCTCTTCTCCAAGTGCATTGAACAATTCTAGTGTAACATATGATACTGCTGGAATTGAGAATCCTATTGTTGTACTTGGATTGAACGGATTTGGATAATTTTGCATTAAGGAATATTCTTCAGGAACAGTGCCCCCCTCAATATTTATACTCTGGATAATTTCAGTATAAATCCAGGTTTGATTTGTTAATGCAGGTCCAGTTGTAATTCCACCTGAAATTGCAACCCTAAGGACACCAGAAGGATTTGGAAAAGACCTATAGTTAACCCCTCCATAAACGGCCATCTGACTGTAGGGTAAATCAGGTTCGATTTCATAAGTATTAATACCAATCTTATATCCGTAAGCGTTCGCAATCGGATTAAATCCGGTTGTTGTACTTCCACCTCCGGAATATATTTCATCATCAGAAATAGGGTAGCTGTATTGAGCATAAACAGCAAGTGGATAATTTGCTCCCTGTGACCAATTTATTGTTGCTCTGTCTGTTACATCAATATCACCTTTAAGAGTAAAGTCCCACAGTTCGGTTGTGCTTTTTAATCCAGCTTGAATAAATAATGAATTGCCAACAAGTGAATGACCAAATGATGCTGTTCCTTCCGGCATTGGTGTTGCCTCTCTGAATGACATCTTATTAATATTAAATAGAACAGCATTATGACGCCATAGATCATCAGTAACTACATTATCCTGAATTCCTCCAATAATATAGATGAGTGAATCTTCGAAACCTTCTGCGCCAGCAAAAAACATAGGATCGGGCAGGTCCGGCATCTGGGTCCAGGAATTAACATTAATATCATATTCATAAAAACTTGCTACTGCCGGGGAAGGAAACGGAGCGTTGAAACCGCCCATTGTATAAATTTTATCGCCTAAAATTGCAGTTGCGTTTGTTCTTAATGGTTCGGGTAGTGGTGCAATATATTCCCAGGTATCAGTAATTACATTATATTTTAAGCAGGTTGCTGTTGCCACCCCTCCTCCTGTTGTATCGCCACCTAAAACATATAGCCATGAAGTGTCATTGCGTGTGTACATAACTGAACCACCATAATAGCGAGGATGCGGCATACTTGTACCTTGCATCCATCCACCGAGGGTAGTTTTTTCAAATGAAGAAACGTACTGAAGTTCAACCTTATCGTTCCCAACCATTTCTTCTAAGGTTGTAGGAACATTTTGTGCATTTGCTGAAATAAAAAACAGTAAAACAGCTATTGTGATAGTTAAGTGAAAGTTTAATTCTTGCATTACTTCGCCTCTTAGGTTATTTAATAAAATATTTTATTATTTAAAAAGTTAATATTTATCCCTATTACAAAAACAATTTCTTGAATAATTATTTTTTAATCCGCCCGTTACTATGGGTATATTATGCTAAGCTACGCGCAGAATTATACATAAATAGTTAAGTATTTGAACCTGACATAAATAGCTTACAATTAAAACTCACGTTAATTGAAAACCGGAATCAAATATTGAGTGACTATAAAAAGTCAAACAGGAGATCGCAGCGCAGAAATTTGATGTCGAGAGTTAAATTCAATATAAGAAAAGAACCATACTGTTGTCAAGTGTTGGTAAATATATAATTTTTACTCATGTAAATAGTTGGTTTGTCAATCCACTTGTATATAAAATGATATCCCTCAGGAATCAATATAATCAAAAGTGCCCTGAAGTTATTTTTATACTTGCATTTACACCATTTCGTATGCAGGCAAAGTTAAAAACTCTACAAAATCTTTTGTGGTTGTAATATCATCAAACAATTTTGCGGCTTTTTCATAAGTGCCGGAATTGTATGACTCATCACCCACAATCATACGGACTTTCGACAGTTCTTCGGCAAGGATTTTACGAAACAGATCAACATCCACTTTTCTTCCATCGTCTAAAATACCTTTAGGACTGTTTATCCATTGCCATATCTGTGAGCGGGAAATCTCTGCGGTTGCAGCATCTTCCATAAGATTAAAGATTGGTACACAACCGGAACCGGCAAGCCACGAACCCAAATATTGAATTCCAATATTAATATTTGTCCGCAGTCCGTTTTCTGTAATTGGTTTTTGCGGTTCAAATTTAAGCAGGTCATCTGCTGTGATTTTTACATCTTCACGTTTGCGGTCAATCTGGTTCGGCTGGGGCATAACTGCAT
>WOR8_10008740_pt1 | contig 10716 bp, 11 predicted proteins | sample DeeMarSeWOR38_10_FD_19890 | JGI IMG/M metagenome (IMG submission 19890)
AATCCCTTTACGGCAGCGGGAGCTGGAGTTTTCCGGGAGCTGAGATTGCAGACTTCTCACAGGGATACTGCGAAAAATTTACCCCCTCATTCAGTTTCGTGGCACAGGCTGTAGAAGTAGAGGTCGACCCGGAAACCGGCAAAGTAACCCTGCTCAGTTCTGTGGCTGCAGACGATTGCGGACGGCCCATAAATCCGTTGCTGGTTGAAGGCCAGATGGACGGCGGATCGGCTCATATGATCGGCCAAGCGCTTTATGAAATAAGCCTTTATAACAAGAAAGGGGTGCCCCTCACCGGATCCATGCGGACCTATAAGATCCCCACGGCTCTGGATGTTCCCAAATTAACGAATTATCATGTTTTGGTGCATGATCCTTTAGGCCCCTTTGGGGCCAAGGGCGCCGGAGAGACCTGCACGACAGCAATCATGGCCGCTATCCGGACCGCCATTCACTCCGGAAAAGGTCTTTGAGGCACTTAAGGCGAAAAAGGAGGGCCAGAGGTGAAGAAATATCCATCTGTACGAAGGTTGCCGAAGTTTGAGTACGTTGCGCCGAAAACCCTGCAAGAAGCCGTCGACTTCCTTGCAAAGCACAATAAGACGGCCACTCCCCTTGCCGGCGGCACGGATCTGCTGTTAAACATGAAAAGGCGTGCGATGGTACCCGAATATCTGGTTGCCCTTAAAAATATTCCGGATCTGGACACCATTACCTATAAAGAGGCCCAAGGCCTCAGGATCGGAGCCCTGGCCACGATCCATGCCGTAGAGACGTCGACGGAGGTGAAGCGCCATTATCCCATTCTCTCCCAGGCTGCAGCAACCTTGGGTTCCATCCAAATCCGGAATCTGGGCACGGTGGTCGGTAATGTCTGCAGTGCCCTGCCCTCGGCTGATATGGTGCCCAGCCTCGTGGCGCTGGGTGCGCGGGTGAAGATAATCAACGAAGCCGGCGAAAAGCTTGTGCCGGTTAAAGATTTTATCACGAACGTCGGAAAAACGGTTTTGGCGGGCGGCGGCACGTACATCAAGTATGCCCAGAGAGGCGCCAAGGCTTTAGGAATATGCAATGTGGCCACTTGGATCGCTCTTGATCGGGATGTTTGTACCGAAGTAAAAATCTGTCTCGGTGCCGTCGGTCAAACCCCTATCCGGGCGCTTGAAGCCGAATCGGTTCTGAGAGGAAACCCATTTACTCCGGAAACAGTAAAAGCAGCGGCCCTAAAGGCATCCGAGGAGGCCCAACCGCGGTCATCCCCATTAAGGGGCTCCGCCGAATATAGAAAGTCTACAGTCGGTGTACTGACCGAAAGGGCCTTGTTGAGTTCCCGGGCGCAGATCGGATAAAGGATAAAAGATGAAAAAATTAATCACCGTACGTGTTATGGGGAAAAAGGAAACCAAACAGGTGACGCTGGAAGAAGCCAACAAAATAATGGAACAGGTATACGATGATCCGATTGGAGGGCTCGTCGCGAATGCCAGGACTCGCCAGGTCATCTGGAAACTAGAACCTGATGTTGAAGAAATCCTCATCATGGAAAAGATGTTTGGTGGCGGTTGATATCGAAAGATCAGGGAGGACCTAAAATGAAACAGCTGATGCGTTTTACGATAAACGGCGAAATCTACGAAGATGAAATTGACGTCCGGCGGACGTTGCTCGAAGTTCTCAGAGAGAATTTCGGTCTAACCGGTACAAAAAGGGCGTGCAATGAGGGTGAGTGCGGGGTCTGCACCGTGTTGCTTGATAACAAGCCGGTGGCCTCATGTCTGGTCCTGGCAGTCGAGGCTCAGGACAAATTGATTGAAACCGTTGAAGGGGTGGCAACCCATGATGAACTGCACCCGCTGCAGCAGTCATTCCTGGATCACGGGGCTTTTCAGTGCGGATTTTGTACCCCGGGGATGCTGATGACAGCCAAGGGCTTTCTGGCAGAAAACCCGCACCCCACAGAAGCGGAGATCAGACATGGTATCGCCGGCAATCTCTGCCGGTGTACCGGTTACAATAAATATGTAGAAGCCATTCTGGATGCCGCTGATAAGATGCAGGATTAACATAAAAAAGGGGGCAATCGATTGATCGTCCCCTTGAACTTATTGGAGGCGGCAGTCGGAGTCGAACCGACGAATTGCGGTTTGGCAGGCCCGATTTAAACAGCTAAGGATTTGATATTAGTTTTTATTCTTTTTTCTTAAATTTGCCTGTGGCATCTAATCTCCTTTAGGCGTGGTATAGCGTTTTTCCGGGTCCAGTTCCCTGAGGATATGAAGCTCTTCAGGAGATGGTGGTGTCGTCGTCGGCAAATTATCCGGTATTACCAGTTCAAAACCGGTTCTTTCCTTGACATCCTCTATACGGACTCCCGGATGTAATGCCGCCACGCGCATCCTCTTGGTTTTTTCTTCAAAATCAAAAAGCCCCAGATGGGTAATCACCTGATAAACTCCACCAACGAGCATCCCGGCTTTCTCCCGACTGTTACCTCCCTGAAGATATCCCGGAGTTGTGATGAAATCCACTTTTTCGACGAAGCGTTTCTTTTCGTGGTGCATGGCAACCAGTATCTTCGAAGCCAGGCTAGCGATGTCATTTGCCCCGCCGGTACCGGGAAGGCGCACTTTGGGTTTCTCCGGATCACCGATAAAGGAGCTGTTCAGGTTCCCGTACTGGTCTATCTGGGCGCCGCCCAAAAAGCCGTAATCCACATATCCCCTCTGCTGAAGCAGCAGAATATCGGTTATTGGAAGGAGCATGTTCGCCCTTCTGGCGCACCGCTGCTCATTGGTTGAAGGCGGTAATTTTCCTGGAACAATATGGGGTCCGATAACGCCGCCTTCAAAAAGTATGGTTAATCGGGGAGCATGTGTTCTCTGGGCCAAAATACAAGATATCAGCGGCATACCCGCGCCGCCAAAAACAATTTTGCCATCCTCCAGAGCCCTTGAGCTCATCACCGTTACCAGTTCAGCCGTATTGTATGCTTCATCAGTCATTGTAAACCGCCCTCCCCAGAACTGTTGCTTGAACGATATTTTTGGAACCCAGCAATTCGAGATAGTCGTTCCAGGTGTTTGGACCATATACATACTTGTGCAGATACTCCTTTACACCTTCGGGTCCCTGTCCCATCATAACTTTTACATAGTCGTCGATATGACTAAAAAGGGGTTCATACTCCCCATAACATTCATGGGGGAAACACCCGTAAGGAACTTCGACCACTGCATCAACGCAGAAAAATGGAATAGAAGTTCTATCGGGCATTCTGCGTACCTGATCGTTACTGACAATCTTTTCCGTGGTGATAATCACCCTGTCGGCGGCCATGGCAATGTCTTGATCCATGAAAGGAAGCCCTGCTTTCTGAACGTTTCCATAAGGATCGCATCGCTGAGTGTGAATAATCGCCACATCTGGATTCAGTGCCGGTATCAGTGCCAGCTTTTCTCCCGTGTAGGGACAGACTATCTCTTTGATATCCGGAGCCCGTAAAAAAAGATCGGACCCCATCATGACCCTTGCAGGGATGAACGGTATCCCCATGGAACCCGCCCTGTAACGTAACCCCAGCGACATGTGACTCCACTCTTCATAGGTGGCCAATCCCTGTTGCATGAAATAGCGCATGACCCTTGATACTCCCCAGGTCACCCCCGGACTGAACCAACTTGTAATGACATGTTTTGTGGCTCCGGACACCAAAAGAAGATCACCATCTGTTGAAGTGATACTCCTGGAATAGATGAGATCTTTTTTCTTTTGTCGTATGATCTCCCAGACCGCCGCCATGGGAGTCATAGAGTAATGACAACCACCGGAGACCACATGGTCACCATCTTTGATTATTCCTACGGCCTCTTCCAAAGACATCACCTTCTCGCGCAGTCCTCGGTCTTTCCTATCAATAAACTCCCTCAGATCTTTATAGGGCCTTACCATTGATCCAATCCTCCTTTGATGATTCTCACTAATTTTTTTCTCCTGTACCGCGATATTTAACTGCCATTTCCAATGTAATCCTCCAATCTTATTCGATCCATCACATCCACAGGTATGCTGTTGATCGGAGTAAATCGATCCAGTGTCGGTTTGGCTGTTGCGTCGATACCCATCTTGTCCACAACACCAAGCTGATCCGCCGAGGGATCAAGGCCAGACCCGCGAACCCGCGGGATGATGAAAATGTCCCTCTCCGCCTGGGTCCTCGTGGCGATCGCCCAGAGCACGTGCTGGAGATCTGAGATCCGTATGTCGTGATCCACCACAATGGCGTGCTTGAGATAAAGGTCTGCATTGAAGGCTGCCAGCATGGCTGTGCGGGCCTGACCTTCATATTTTTTCCTCATGGAGATAATGAGGGTGAAAGGCGCTGGCACCCGAACCGCTTCTACCTCCGGGACCGCCCCCCTTATGGCTCTGAGGTAATTGGCCTCCATAGGGATGGTCGCCAAGACGAGATGCTCCCTGTGTTGGCCCCCGCAGATATCCTGATAAACCGGATCATTACGGTGAGTGATCGCCTTTAGGTTAAGAACCGGGTTATTGCCCGGACGAGTGGCGTAACCCGTGAACTCACCAAAGGGTCCCTCCTCTTCCCGGGTGAATGGCTCAATCTCTCCTTCCAGGACGATTTCAGCCCCGGCGGGGACCATGCAATCCACCGTCTTGCACCTGACCATCTCTAAGGGACTTCCCTTGAGTGCCCCAATGATGCCAAGCTCCTCCTCCTCGTAGGGCCCGATGGCTAAGGCGCCGATGGCCCAGGCAGGATGGTTGCCGATAGCGACCGCAACCTCAAGGGGTCTCCCCGTCTCTTCCGCCTTGGCGTATATGGAATTGAGGTGTTTTCCCACGGTCATGAAGATACCGAGCCGATCTTTTCCCTTAACCATTAAACGATTATAACTGAGGTTAAAAACACCCGTGACCGGATCCTTTGCAAAAACGATTCCCGCGGTGATATAAGGTCCTGCGTCTGTATCATGGTACATCATGGCCGGGAGCTTGTTTAGATCCAGGTCATCCCCTGTGAGGACAACCTCCTGAACGGGCCCACTGGATACCTCCACAGGGGGAATGGGATTCATGTAAGCATGATTGACCCTGTTGCTCAAATCTGTCTTTGATACACCGATTCCCCTCGCGACCCGTCCTCGTGTTGCATAGCAGTTGACAACCACAGGCATGGATGACCCTTTCACCTTTTCAAACACGAGAAGGGGAACTTTCTTCGCCCGTTCCAGTTTCGTAACGATCGCTGCGATTTCATATCGCCTGCCCACCTCTTTTGCGATACGGATAAATCCGCCCTCTCCTGAGTCTTCCATATCCTTCAGAAAGGCTCTGAAATCTTCACTCATCATTTGACCTCCATTATGGCGAATCATTGAACTGCGGGTATTTGCCGAATGACCTGATAAGCGCCCCGGCGTTGGCCGTGCGCTTCCTCAACAACTTGTTAAACAGAAGCCTTTTTGGCGATTATCCTATTTTTGGTTACCGACTCCCGAATCTGCCACTCCTGTCTGCTGGATATCACCTGCAGTTTTAGTAACGTATACCTTCTTCTTCGTAAAGTAATTCCAGGCACACACGATTCCGGTAAGAGGGAGCCCGATATAGTCACTCGTTAACCCGGGAAAAATTAGAGCGATTCCTGCACCTCCCAGCAGAATTCTCTCCAAGGGTGCCATGGCCCTGAACAGGAACCCCATCGTTGCTCCGGACAGCGCAACCACACCGACCAGCGCGGTGGCGCAGGCCCGTAACACTTCACCAACGGGTCCGATCATGAGAAGCGCCGGGTTGTATGCGAACATGAAGGGGATTATATAGGCTACGATGCCGAGGCGCATGGCTGTAAAGCAGACGCGCCACGGTCCGGTGCGTGCAATTCCTGCGGCAGCATAGGCGGTCAGCGCAACAGGAGGGCTGATCATTGAGAGGCAGGCGAAGTACATGGCAAACATATGGGCCGACAGGGGTTTGACCCCTAACATATAGAGGGCCGGTACCGCTAAGGTGGATACGGTAATGTAGTCCGCCGTAGTGGACATCCCCATCCCCAGGATGATGGAGCACATGGCGACCAGCAACAAGGCAAAGAAAAGATAATCACCGGAAAAGGCGCTTATCATACTCGAAAATCTGAGACCAAAGCCGGAAAGCGTAATAGCACCAACGATAATCCCTGCGCAGATGCAAGCAATCGCAACAGTGAGTGCCATCTTGGCACCCTGATCCAGGGCTTTCCCCAGACCAACAAGTGCTGAAACCAATCCCTTCTGCAAGGCAACTCCAAGATCAACGGGTCCGTTTTTAAAACCCATTCCAACACTTACAAAAAAATCCAGGCTTTGACGATCAACCAGAAACACGACAAGTGTAGAAAAAAGTGCCATCAGTGCTGCTTTAGTCACCGTATAGTCCAATGCGAGGAAGGTGACCAGGACCACGACGGGAAGGATCTTATGACTTCCCTTTTTCAAGGTGAGTTTCAGATTGGGCATTTGCTCCTTCTCTAAACCCTTCAGTCCCATCTTCAAGGCCTCCAGATGAATCATGAAGAAGGCAGCGCCATAAAAGAGGATGGCGGGAAAGGCGGCTGATTTGCAGATGTCCCAATAGGGGATCCCGGTTAACTCAACCATAACAAAAGCGGCTGCGCCCATGATGGGGGGCATGAGCTGCCCTCCGGTAGAAGCAAGGGCCTCTACGGCCCCTGAAAAGTGGCGCGTGTAACCGGATTTAATGATCAAAGGGATGGTGAAACTTCCCGTACCCACTGTATTGGCGACGGCACTGCCGGAGATCGTTCCAAAAAAACTGGAGGCCACAACCGATGCCTTGGCGGCGCCTCCCCGGGAGCGGCCCGTGAGTGCAAAGGCCAGGTCCAGATAGAATTGGCTTATTTGGGTTCTTCCAAGAAAGGCAACGAAAAGGATGAAGATAAAGACAAAGGTGGCCGAAACACCGGTGGGGACACCGAAGATGCCGTCAGAGGTGAGATAGAGATACTCAACCCACTCATATACGCTTGCTGAAGAATGTTTCAACATCCCGAACAGATAAGGGCCGCTCAGGGCGTAGATACAGAAACAGGTCCCCACAATTGCCAGGGCGGATCGCACGGTCCTTCTCGTAGCCTCCAGGATCAGCGGGATAGCAACGAAGCCAAAGAAGAGATCCCGGAATGTCATCTCATCAACGGCTATAATCCTCTGAATAATGCGATCGAAATCTGCGATAATATGAAGACCGATCCCGATGCCCAGCAGCATAAAGACGGAATCAATGGCAAAAGAGAGTCTCGGCTTGGACTTGAAAGAGGGATTCAGGAGAAAGGCGAGAGATAAGGCAAAGCCAACGTGGGCGGCCCTCAAGATCATGGCATCCAGGGTTACATTCCATGCCCCGTAAATCTGAAAGAGGGACCAGCAAATGGCTAAGGCCCCAGCCAGAAAATGCCGAACTTTTTCAAGTTTTACTTCCATCCACTCGCCAGACTTATTCCTTTCATTCATAATGGGAATGTCCGGGATCCTGTCTTTAGCAGAGCTGGAATCACGGGTTAAAGAAGTTATTGATAATCAATATTTTTCCGTTCTTGTCCCCATGGTTCCAGTCTTTCTCATCCCATCAATCTATATAGACCGATACACCAAAGCGTCCCCGCCAGAAGCGGGATCTTAAACAGAACATCCAGATCCGTTTTGATATGTATTGATAAGAGAGTTAAAGCCAATCATTTTGTCCCTTCCCCGAGGGCAACGTTTCCCTTGTTGAAATAAATGCGTGTATCTATTTCCAGCCCCTCTCTTTGTAATACTTCTCAGCACCCGGATGAAGGGGAACCCCTCCAACCTTTTCAGGCTTCCATGCCGTCTCTGGGTCGAAGGCGTTAAAACTCTTGTATGCAGACTGAATCTTTTCCTTGTTCTCCACAATCGCCTTCAGGAGCGTATAGACCACTTCAGAAGAGATATCTTCCCGGACTAATAGACAGGTGGGAAAACCGATGGTCACCACATCTTTTTCCAGGCCTTTGAACATCCCTGCGGGAACGACCGAGCTGGTGTAGCCGTACTTGCTCTTTAATTTCTCCAATTCCGAATCTTCCAAGGACAAAAACTTAAGGGGTCGGGATATGGCCGCCTCAGTCCACGTAGGGTGAAATGGAGTGGCCATCATCAGGAATCCGTCTATGGCTCCTTCCTTGAGTGCGGGGACCATTTCTTTGAAGCCCTTCATCAGGATATCGCCGCCCCAGCCCTGCAGATCATCATAAGAGATGCCATAGGCCTCCAAAACCTGTTTGGCTGCAAATTCACTCAGCGAGCCTTTAGACTGCGTGCAAATCCTCAGGTCCTTTTTGCTGGATTTCAAATCTGCCCAGCTATTGATTCCCATATCCGCTTTCACAGCACTTAGAACCCAGTAGCTATCCAGCCCCCCTGCAATCGACCGGATATTCCGGATCTCTTTTTCGTAACGGTAAACTCCATTCCAGGCCCAGTTGGCTGTTATGGGAAATGCGAACCCGATATCCGCTTTCTTTAACCCGAGCAGTTGCGGGTTTCCGATACCCCCGGAATTTGGCAGAGGGTCAACCGTAGATCCGGGAGGGAGGCTCCTTTTGAATATGTCTGCCATGACACCGGCCATGACATACCAACCACTGCCTATCTTGAAGGAAGCCAGTTTGAGTTGCACCGGTTGCTGGGCTGGAGATACAGCCGGCATGGCTATAATAAAACATACAAGGAAAATGACCATAATGAATAATCGACCTTTGTTTGCCTTTACCATGGCGTCTCTCCTTTCTCTGAAGGTGATGGATTAAAGATATTTTTTGTGTCTCTTCAGTATCCTTATAACAAGCTTTTGAAATTCTGGCCCAATTTTGGCTTCACTGCAGATCCTTTCAAGGGTGATAGGAAAAGAAGGAATCACCCCCCGAAAAACGATTCATTCAACAGAGAACGGGTTCGATTGATTCCCCGGAGGTCGATCCTTGCTGTGAGAATCGTTTCGTCTATCCCAGCTTCTGCTAAAATCCGACTCTCACAGGAAGTTGGGGAGGGCTGAAGGTTTTTTGGGAAAAAAAATGCGATTTTGCATACATCCGGTGGTTTTTTGTGATGTTAAGTAAAGCATAAAAAAAGGATCTACAAATTTCTGTAATTATTGCAAACCCTTTTATTTTTGGCTGGAGGCGGCAGTCGGAGTCGAACCGACGAATTGCGGTTTTGCAGACCGCTGCCTTACCACTTGGCTATGCCGCCAGAAAAATGGAGCGGGAAACGGGATTTGAACCCGCGACTTCGACCTTGGCAAGGTCGCACTCTACCACTGAGTTATTCCCGCTTTTGTAAACGTATTTTGTCAATAGAAAAGCTTAGCCCTGCAGAAGACTTCGGGAGCGAATGAAATAGTCAGCTCCCGACCAGATGGTGAACACCAGCGCGCCCCACAGAAACAAATTGCCGATGACCTGAACATCGAGGCCCAAAAAGGGATAGTGAATCATTAAGGGAATGACAGCGGCAATCTGAAAGCCGGTTTTGTATTTTCCCAGGTTGGAGGCCGACAGGTCTTCGCCCTTTTCAGCGATGATGTTGCGCAAGCCGGTAACGGCAAGTTCGCGGCCGATAATGATACAGGCCATCCAGGCCGGCACCCACCCCAGAGCGGTCAACATGATAAAGGCCGATGAGACCAGCAGCTTGTCGGCCACCGGGTCCATGATCTTTCCCAGCGTCGTCACCATGCCCCTTTTGCGAGCCCAAAAGCCGTCCAGATAATCAGTAATCAGTAATTGCAGCGCCGCTGAACAAAAGCGCGGCAATAAATGTGCACACTCTGCTGGGAAACAGCATTAGAAAAATAATGATGGGCACCGCTGCAATCCGAAACAGGGTCAGCTGGTTGGGGCCACTGAATGCATTTTGGAATTTTTGCATGAGTTTAATGGTCCGGCGCCTCGCAATACGGATCTTTGATCATGACGTCATCAATCTGAGCGCCTGCATTACCGGAAACGTTTTTGGAGGAGCGGCCATGTGGCATCATCCAAGATTTCATGGCACGGTATAAAAAATACCCGACCCCGAAAAGGATTAAAAATTTGATCATTTATACTCGATCACTTTTTGTTTGTCTGACTCCAGGCGCCACAGCAAAAATTGCATTTCCTGCCGCAATACCGGATGAATCGTTGTCGGATCTATATCACAGATCGGCTTTAATACAAAGCGCCTTTTATGCATTCTGGGATCTGATCCAGCAATTGAAATGGATCGAGTTCGGTTGCGAGCTTGATCATCAAATTGACAAACCAGTTTTGGTCTTCATAATCTACCGGTTCGGTCATATAAATGCGGGATTGCGCAAGGATTTGGGATTTGCCGGATTCGGTGAGCGCCGCTATTCCCTTGTGGCAGTTCTGCAGCCGGTCTCCCATGTTTGAGCCGGCTGAAATATATGCAATATGCGTTTTCACGAAGATAAAAGGTTTGCCTCACGCCAAGCCGCAAAGAACGCAAAGAGAAGCTTAAAGATATTTTTTTTGAGAAGCCTGGCGCCTTTGCGTCTTTGGGTGAGATTATTCGCCAATTCTATTGCCAGGCGTCCGGCTGAAGTTCACCAATATAAATAATACGGGCATCACCTTCCATATAAATATCTTTAAATTGATCATCGCTGGCA
>WOR8_10009894_pt1 | contig 10714 bp, 9 predicted proteins | sample DeeMarSeWOR38_10_FD_19890 | JGI IMG/M metagenome (IMG submission 19890)
TTGGAAAAATCATTATGAATATCCATACCGAAGGCAGGACCGTCATCCTGGTTGAGCAAAACGCCCGTCTGGCACTGGGATTGGCTCAGCATGCCTATGTTATCGAAACCGGTGATATCGCCCTATCGGGCCCGGCCAAGGAGCTGCGTGAGAACGATGACGTGAAAAAGGCCTATCTGGGCGGTTGAAACACTTTCCGCACAGAGGGTAAAAAAATCCGGCTGGCCCTGAACCAGCCGGATTTTTTTTGATTACCACAATTAAGGCCTGCCGACAGGCTTTCGTTCCTCAACAATTAGAACCCATCTCAAAAATAGGATTTTGGTTCAAGATCGCGGCGGGGTCGAGTTTTAAACCGCAGGCATACTTTTGTATGTCGAGGATTTAAAACGAGGCACCAACAAAGATATTGGGCCAAAAGACATTTTTGAGATGGGTTCTAGCCTGCTTCCGCTGCTGGCACACCGCGTAATTTGTGCCATTGAGCAACGGCTTTTGAGATCAGGCTCTCGATGCCCCCCGGCATAAAAAGTAGAACAAATATGATGGCAAGACCGAAAAACGCAGGCCGTATCTGTATCAGCGGGCGTGAGAGTTCGAAAGCAGTATACATCACAGATACCCCAATAATCGGCCCCCAGAAGGTATTGGTGCCGCCAACGACCACCCAGATGAGAAGGTATAGCATGGTGTGGATGTCGAACAACTTCGGATCAACGGCGCCCAAGCGGTGAACCAGAAGCCCCCCTGCTATACCTGAAAAAAAACTGCCGATGGCACAGGCCAACAGTCTGTGCCGGGGAATATTTATTCCGGTTGACGCCGCCAACCCAGGATCCATAGAGATTGCTTTAAAAGCATCCCCGATCCGCGACTTTTCTATGCGATAAAGCAGATATAATATAACCAGCATAATCACCAGGCTGAAGAAATAGTAGGGAATCGAATCACTAAAATCGATTCCTCCGATTACCGGCGGGTAGGGGATGCTGATGATGCCCGTGGAACCGCAAAAGTAGCGATATAAAAGCTCCATCCCGTGGTTCTCAGCAGAATCAAAGTAATTATCACGCCCAAAAGGCAGGCCATTAGCCCTCCCAGAGGAATGGCTAAAAAGACCGGGAAACCAAAATTCTTTGCCAACATACCGCTGGTGTAAGCGCCGACGCCATATAACACAACATGATACAGCTGCCAGTCATGCACCGTAACGATCAGGCGGTAACTGTGGGCAAGGATGATCCAGATAAAAAAAATCATGGCGACTTCAACCAGATATGGCCTGGCAAAAAAGGGGAATATGCACAGCCCTATTAATACGGCTGCCAACGCCCCAATCCTGAATCCTTCGGTGTTAGTTTGTGGCACGGCCCATTAATCCCTGCGGTCTGAATGGTAATAGAAGCGCCATAACGGCAACCGAAACCATTAAGGCTGCGACACCGTCGACCAGCGTCGTAACAAAGGTCATGACAAAGCCCATGATAATGGAGGCCAGAACAACCCCCCCGATGCTTCCCATTCCACCTACGATCACCACGATGAGGGCCGGCAGAATCAGGTGACCTCCCAGCGCGGGGGTTACCGCATATATTGTCGACATCAGTCCACCTGCGATGCCGGCCAAGGCACCGGCAATGGCCAGGGCCAGGGCCGTCATCATATTGATATTTACTCCTTGTAGCGAGGCGGTTTCCGGGTCCTGAGCCACAGCTCGCAGCGCGCGTCCCAATCTGAACCGGCGCATAAAGATCATGAGGCCGCCGATGCAAACAACGGCAAAGGGTATGACCAGAACTCTCTGGAAGGCCACCGAGGCACCCATAATCTTAAAGGGTCGCATATAAGGGCTGGGGATAGTCCGCATATGCCCCCAGCCCCAAACTTCACCGCAAAAGACTTCGATAATAAACATGAGTCCGGCAGTGGCGATAAATCCGGCAACCACATCCCCCCGTAATGGTCGAAAAATCGCTCGCTCGATGGCCAGACCAACGATCGCACCTACCACCAGTGCCGCGGCCACTGCTCCCCAAAATGGCCAGCCACTCAAGGCATAAAGGGCATATACGGTATAGGCGCCTATCATAAAGACATGGGCATGCGCCAAATTTGCCATTTGCATGACGCCAAAGGCCAGCGTCAAGCCCACGGCTATCAAAGCATACATACTACTGGCTGCGATCGCGTTAGCTATGGTTTGGATTAAAAGCTGGATAGTCATGGGCTACCTCATCACCTGACTGTAATTCAGATAGCAAACTTTGTTAGAAATAAAATTTGTAGAAGCATCCACGGGAGCTGGTGCTCAACACCACTCCCGTGGATAGAGGATTAGCGCTGATCCCACATCTGTCCGCGTTCTCTTACCGCTTTAAGGACGACGTTCTTAATATTCGCATACCAGGGCTCAAAATTCAAATGAGCCACAATGCGTTTGTCTTTGGCCTCGAGATTAAACATACACATGGGAACCGGCTCTTCGATCATGTTGTCGATACCAAACATCTCCTTGCCGCTCATGTGTCCTGGGCCCAGGATGGTGGGAAACGACGGCAGCTTCCTCAGGGCATCCAATATGTCATCGTTAGAGGGCCATTTACCCGGTGTTTTTTTACCGGCAACCTGGGCGCCGATGCACCACGGTATCAGCCAGATCATGTGGTCCCAATCGATGCCGGTCATGCGGCGCTTGACGTCTTCAGGAGCCCCCGGGCCATATCTGGCGTTCCACACATTGCTAAAAGATTTCTGCCAGGATGTTTCACCCCACCAGGGATCATCCATCAAGGGGAAGCTGTCGATACCGAACTGAGCAGCGGCATACTCGGCCGGGATCTTGGTGAGGTTGGTTTCCCAGTCGGCATAGTTTTGAACAACCACACCCTTATATCCCTGCAGGTATAACTGCTCCCACATCATGGTCTGGTATTCGGGCCAGGCCTCACAGAGGCTGATAACGTCCGGTTTGCTCGCCATTAAGGCGGTGACTACCGGGGCGAAGTCGGTTTGGTCAACGGCGAAAAACTCCTCGTAAACGATTTTGAACCCCATGGCCTTGGCGGCGCCGATCTCCCATGCCCCGACCTGACGGGACATGATGCAGTCCTGGGTGGTTAAGGCATACGTCAAGGGCCTCCCCAGTTCTGCTTCACTGGGCAAAACCATTCTGGCGATCAAGGCATTGAACATGTTACACTGAGGCGTAATATCTCCGCCGGCGACCACGTAAGGCTTCTTCGGATCGCAGTCGGTGGGGACCAGGGAAGCATAGACCACTTTGTGCTTGGTGAGGAAGGGTGCAGTGGAGTTGGCAGCATCGCCGCCAATGGCATTAATGAATTTAACATCATGCTCTAAGACCAATTGGCGGGCACCCTGGAGTGCCTTGGCGGCGTTGGCTTCGTCGTCAAAGGCATGGATCTTCAACGGATACCTTTTGCCACCGACAAGCAGACCACCGGTCTTATTGACGGAATCAACCCAGATATTATTTCCGGTAAGTCCGGGAAGTCCCCACCCGGCATCAGGTCCTGACAGCGCGCAGAGGAAGCCGATGTTAATCGTCTCCCCTTTGGGGTATTGTTTTCCTATCTGCTGGTCAGGCAGGTGGCTTAAGACAACCATTTCGTCTTCAGAGAGCCCGGCGGGAGCACCTGCAGCTACTGATGGTAAAGCCAGCGCCAGGCCTGACGCCGGCCCGGCAATACCCAATAATTTTAAAAAATCCCTCCTTCCAATTTCTCCTTTCATATATTGTTTATGCAGACTATCCGGTTTGTCTTGCGGATTACGCTTCATACTTTACCTCCTTTCATTATGAGATATTTTTAGACCATCTGGTCTGAACCCATCTTTAATGCATGGATCGAGTAGAAGATGATAATCCATTTATTGAGTAAACCATGATTGTATGCAGTGATGAAAATGTTGAAAAAAGATAAGGGTGTGAAACAAACAACTCCGCCTACGGGCCTAATTGCAAGTTGAGTCTTTGCCACTTCAAATATCTGAAGAGAGCCGGATTATAATCTGAACGCAGAGACATTCGCCGCCAAAAATCGAAAAGAAAAAACGCAGCAGCGTTGTTTTTGATCCTCAGCGCTCCCCCGAATGTCCGAATCTATAATGCGTCCGATCAAAAAGGGGAATAAATTTAATAATTTGATATATTACCCCCCGTCGGCTTGTCAAGCATTTTTTCTTTCGTTGTTCAGGCGCATTAAGTCTTGCCTGAACAGCGGATAAGGCGTATAGAAGAGCTAAAACCCTCTCTTAAATTCTGATCCGTCTAGTTGACAACCTTAAATAACGTACACACCCAAATCGAGGAACAAGCGAAAAGCCCTAACAAAAAAATCGATTCGTACAGGCACGCTTTCACGCGTTCAGGGCAGAAAGGAGAAACCCCATGCAAGACAGTGCGCAAGTGGTCATTATCGGGGGCGGCATTGTTGGTTGCAGTGTCGCATGTGGTCGTTATCGATAAAGGAGAGCTAACCAGTGGATCGACATGGCATGCTGCCGGACTTGTCGGTCAGTTGCGTTCCGAGAGAAACATCACCCGCATGCTGCAATACAGCGTCAGTCTGTATGATCAGCTTGAGGCGGAAACCGGACTTGCAACCGGCTGGAAAATGAGTGGCTCAAGCACCAGGGAACGGATGTATGAGCTGAAAAAAGGCGCCACAACCGCTCGCAGTTTCGGGCTGGAAATGAATATCATCACTCCCCGGGAGGCCTACGACCTTTGTCCGATCATATCGCTGGATGGGATCATCGGCGCAGCCTATATGCCGACCGACGGCGAGGCCGATCCCTCCGGAATCACGCAGGCGCTGGCCAGGGGCGCCCGTAACCGGGGTGCCAAAATTTATCGCAACAATCTGGTCACCGGTTTTGAATTTGACAAAAACCGGGTAACCGCCGTTAAAACCAAACAGGGCGTCATCCGTTGCGAAATTTTGGTGAACTGCACCGGTATGTGGGGCTATCAGGTCGGTGAAATGCTGGGGATCAACACGCCGGTGGTGCCTTTTATGCACCAGTATGCCGTTACCAATCCGATCAAAGATCTTCCGCCGAATCTACCGACGATTCGCGACAAAGACAATCTGATCTACTACAAAGAAGAAGTCGGCGGACTGGTGATGGGGGGGTATGAGAGAAACGGCATTCCCTGGGCGATTGACGGCGTGTCCAATGATTTTAACTCAAATTTGCTGGATTCCGATTTCGACCATTTCCTTCAACTGGGTGAACCGGCCACAAAACGAACACCCTGCCTGGGGGAGGCCGGAATTCGCAAACTGGTAAACGGCCCCGAGGCTTTCACTCCCGATGGCGATGCGATCATGGGCCCGGCACCTGAAAGGGACAATGTGTTTGTCGCCGTGGGTTTCAACGCCTTCGGGATTGCCGCCGGCGGCGGCGCCGGCCTTATGATGGCCGAGTGGATCATCGAAGGCGAGCCAAGCCTGGATGTCTGGCCGCTGGACATTCGCCGTTTCGGTCCTTATCACAAAAGCCGCAAATACAATGTTGAAAGAACCGCAGAATTATACGGCAAGCATTACACGATTCACTGGCCCAACGAAGAGCATGATTCCGCACGCCGCGTTAGACGCAGCCCACTCTATTTCCCGTTGAAAGAAAAGGGCGCGGTTTATGGTGCCAAATACGGATGGGAACGCGCCAACTGGTTTGCGCCGGAGGGGGTGACGCCTCAAGATGATCTGACCTTTGAAATGCCCAGCTGGTTTGAACACGTGGCGGCCGAGCATAAAAATGCCAGGGAAAACGTGGTGCTCATCGATCAGTCATCCTTCTGTAAGTTCGAAATCGAAGGCCCCGCAGCACTGGAATTTTTGAACAACCTGTGTGCCAACCAGATCGACAAGCCCGTCGGAAAGGTGATCTACACGCAAATGTGCAATGAAAGAGGCACCGTTGAGTGTGATTTGACCGTCGCGCGGCTGGCTGAAGACCGCTTGATGCTGGTTGTCGGCACCGCCCTCGGACTGCGCGCTTCATGGTGGATTAAACATCATATGCCAGCTGACGGTTCGATATCACTGAAGGAAATGACTTCGGCCTACGCTGTGATCAACGTCATCGGACCCAAATCAAGGGCGCTGCTGAAAAAACTAACGAATGCGGACCTCAGCAATGAAGGCTTCCCATTCGGAACCTGCAAAAATTTCACGATCGGATATGCGCCCATCATCTCCTCTCGCGTCACTTACGTTGGGGAACTGGGCTATGAGCTTTACGTGCCCACAGAATTCGCGGTCCATGTTTACGAATCTCTCTGGGAAGCCGGCCGGGATCTTGGCATCAAAAACGCCGGTTACCGTACCATTGCTTCGATGCATCTCGAAAAAGGATATGTCGACTGGGGGTCGGAACTGACTCCGGAGTACACCCCGTTCGATGCGGGACTCGGATTTTGCGTCGCGCTGGATAAAGACAACTTTATCGGCCGCAAAGCGCTGGCGAAGGCCAAGGCCGAAGGATCCCGCTGGAAACTTTGCTCCTTTACCATCGACACCGGCAGTCCGCTGATGCTTCAGAGCAGTGCCCCCATCATTCAAGGTGAAAAGGTGCTGGGGGTAACGACCAGTTCCGGCTATGGCCACTCGGTGAAAAAAAACATCTGTTATGCTTATCTTCCAGCTGAACCGAAAGAAGATTCTCATGTAACCCGACCCATCATGTGATATCATATCGATGATTAACGATATGGCTTTAATTATCATAGCAAGAAATTCAGCGTTGAATAACGGATACGAGTTTGATAATACTTTTTAGACCAAGGATTCGAATGGCCCGGGAGGTTTAATCGCCCAACCACGGTAGAAGTGCTTTTAAAACCGCTATTAGGAGGGATAGAAGATGAAAGATATCACCATAATTATCATTCTGATATGCCTGCTTGCCGTGCCGGTCTCTTGGGCCGATGAGGAGCATATTGGCAGCATTAAAACCCTTGAAGGGAATGGGTCGGCGGGTATCATCCTGCGGGATGATACCATCCTTTCTCTTGGCCCTGATAGCATGCTCGACATGAAAGAATTCCGCTTTGATCCGCACAGGAAGGATTATTCACTGGTGGTCCGGATGTTGAGAGGTACCTTTATTTTTATCTCCGGAGTGATTGCCAAACTTTCCCCCGATTCTATTAAGATTGAGACCCCCGATGGAACGGTGGCCATTCGCGGAACCCGGCTGGCAGTGCAAATTCAAGATTAGTCATGATGGCACAAAACAAAGCTTTTATATTATTATTGGTGGGCGCCTTATTCATCGTGGGATGCGCGACTGGAAAAACAGTCGTTGTGCTGCTGCCTGATCCTGATGGTCAAGTAGGAGAGATCGAGATCAGCAACAAAGACGGCACAAGCAGCATAAACCAGGCCGGGTATGCCGTTTCTGTCACCAGCGGAAATGCCCCGCAACCTGCAGTCAAGATGCCCGAAAATGAGATCAAGAGTGTCTTCGCAAAGGCGCTGGTTGCCGAGCCGGCCCGACCGGCAAGATATATTTTGTATTTTTTTTGGGATTCCATCGAGTTAAAACCGGATTCACGTTTAGCAATAAATGAGATCATCAACGAAATTGAAAAAAGGGTTTCAAGCGATATTGAAGTGATCGGCCATACTGATCGTAGCGGTACCGATGAGTTTAACATGGCGCTCTCACGCAGACGCGCAGAAAAGGTGCGAGACTTGCTTATTGCCGCCAATATTGCTCCTGCAGTCATCCGGGTGGCATTCCATGGTGAAGGCAACCCGCTGATCCAAACCGCTGATAATGTGCCGGAGCCACGCAATCGGAGGGTTGAAGTCATTGTCCGCTAAAACCCGGTATTCTATGCGATGATCAATACAGCATGCTGAATTTTTTACCAAAAACACTTCGCCTCGCTCCCCGACTTCTGCCTTCGATGTTCGCCAAGACCCGGTCAAGTAAGCGCATTGCCCTTTACGGCATTCTTTTTTCAATCCTGTTTTTCGGTATAGCCATCTTCAGGCCCCCGCTCATTGTCGACATCGACGAGGAAAGTCTGGCAGAATTCGGCCAGTGGCCATGGCCTCGCTACCATATCGCGCATTTACTTGAAAAGCTTGCAGCTGCAGGCGCAGCCAGCATCGGCATCGATATCCTCTTAGCCGAGTCGGATCGGACCTCGTTGAAAGAAGTGCAACGGGACCTTCAGGAAGGGTTGGGCATTGAACTGAATCTTGAAGGCATCCCCGACCGGCTTCATGACAACGACGCTCTGCTGGCCGAAGTCCTTGGACGGGGACCGCATGTGATGGGTTATAAATTTCTTGCCTCGGGTGATGGCAAAATGCTGCCTGGGCCGCTCCCCGTGGAAATTATCATTATTCGAGATTCCGTCAACCCGGCGGCAGCCGTAGATCTTTACAGCGGAACCGGAATTGTTGCACCGCTTCCGGTTTTTGCCAAGCGCATTAAACGCTCCGGCTTTGTTAATGTCAGGCCGGATGACGACGGGATCATCCGTCGCATTCCCCTGCTGATGCGATATAGGGACCGAATATATCCCAGCCTGGCGCTGGCTACCGTGATGCAGGCCACCCATGCACAGAAAGTGTTCCTGAAGGTTTCCAGACTCGGTACCGAATCGCTGCGGATAGATAACACCGTTATTCCCGTGGATGCATTTGGCAATCTGCTGATAAGATATCGGGGCAAAAGGCAATCTTTTGAATACATGAGCGCAGCAGATCTCCTCAATGACCGTATTGACACAAAAAGGATCGCAGATCGGGTGGTTTTTGTGGGTGCGACGGCAATCGGATTGAAAGATACCTATGCCACCCCCCTGGATTCTCTCTATCCGGGCGTTGAGATCCATGCCAGTGTCGCCGACAACATTCTGCATCGTGTCTTTTTTAACCATCCTGCCTGGGCCAGGGCAGCCGAACTGCTGGCAACTTTGGGTGTCGGCATTCTTGTATCTCTTGTTCTGACCTGGGGTCGCCCGATGGTCTGTCTAATTTTTTTAGTCTGCGGCGTTTCCATTCTTTGGTTTGGCGGGCTGGGATTACTAAAGATGCAGAATCTATTTCTATCCCCCGTTTATCCTCTGATTTCACTGGGCGCAACGTTTGTTTTTCTAAGCCTTCTGAGGTTCCGCCTGTCAGAAAGACAGGCCCTGCACATCACAAAAGAGATGGAAAAGATCGACATCGAGTTGAATCTGGCAAGAGAAATTCAAATGGGGATTCTGCCCAAGGTATTTCCACCTTTTCCAGAACATGATGAATTTGATATATTTGCAAATTTGATTCCGGCGAAAGCGGTTGGAGGAGACCTTTATGATTTTTTCTTCATTGATAAAGACCATCTCTGTTTTACTTTAGGCGATGTTGCCGATAAAGGGGTTCCGGCGGCCTTATTCATGGTCATTACTCGGACACTTGTGAAAAATTCAGCGCAATATAGTCTTTCACCCGCCGATATGATGAGCAAGATTAATCGCGTTCTGTGTCTGGACAACCCCAAAACCATGTTTGTCACCCTGATTATCGGAATTCTCAATGTGCATACCGGAGAAGTGTTTTATGCCAGCGGCGGCCACAATCGACCCATATTGATCCGACACGGAGGAGAAGTCCGCTTTATGGAAGACCTGAGTGGACCGGCCTTAGGTGTGGTACCTGAAGCCTCTTATAAAAAGATATCCGTGACCCTCGGAGCCGATGACGCCATTTTCCTGTATACGGACGGTGTTACAGAGGCCATGAATGAAAAAGGTGAGTTTTTCACAGATGGGCGCCTGCTTGAAGCGAGCAGGGCGTATCAGCATGCAACGGTCAAGGACGGATGATATCGCAATGATGATGATTAGATACCGCAAAAAATGAGGCTTTGAAACCACCTCCAGTTTCTTCTTTAATTTTTGGGTTATTCACCTACCCCTGCCGGTTCCAAAATTCACACTGAAATAGATTGAATCGGGCTAAAGTTTTCATGATGAATGCCGAATATACGTATTAACCTCAAGGCCTTATAAAGACATAAAAAATACAGTTGATCAGAAGGGGCTCAAAAGAATGAAAATTGCCATTGCAGTTGCAGTTGTCGCTGTAGCCGTCGCAGCAAACATTGTTTTTAAATGGTATTCAAAAAAAAGCAAAAAAGATCAGCCAGCTGAATCCTCAAGTCCTGAAAGTGGATCCGATGCCTTTTCCACAGGATATCTAAATACCCCGCAAGTCAGTCAGTTAAGAAAGTCAGCGGCAGCCGAGCTGGGCCTGTCGATCGAAGAACTGGATCGTATGCTGGCTAAAGAGATGAAACAGATGGCCATGGAACGAGAATTGATTAACGAGGAAATAGCGTTCCGGTCCAAGGCCGATCTCAGCGCCCCGGGCAATTAGTTCTTTCTTAAAAATCTTCGATCGCGCCCGCCGCTCCGAAACCCAGCCCATTATGCAATTCTACATCAAGGAATCGTTTATTAACCCTGCTTTTTATATTTCTTGAAGAAATCAAATCAATACGTTTAAAAATTGCCGCTGGAGTTTAATAGCCGCTCCAAAACTCAGCCAACGTGTGGGTGTCGTATGGCTAATATACAATCGCAGATCACGAGATAGGTGCAGAAATTTTACAGTTGGGATATCAAACTGATATCACAATCTAAAATTATTTCAATAGGATACAGATTAGTTGGAGATAT
>WOR8_10007067_pt1 | contig 10712 bp, 11 predicted proteins | sample DeeMarSeWOR38_10_FD_19890 | JGI IMG/M metagenome (IMG submission 19890)
TGACCGCGGAATTTTTAATTGAGCACGGCTTCACCATCGGATGACAAATCAGTGGAGTGGAAATGAGCACCGACTTGGCCACAATTCCAGAAGCAATTGAAGACATCAGAGCCGGCAAGTGCCTCATCATAATCGATGATGAGTCCCGGGAGAACGAGGGTGACCTAGCCATGGCGGCGGAAAAGGTAACTCCCGATGCCATCAACTTCATGGCCAAGCACGGTCGCGGGCTTATCTGCCTGCCCATCACCGGCAAGCGTCTTGACGAGCTGCAAATCCCCATGATGGTGGAGCATAATACATCCAAGTTCACCACCGCCTTCACCGTGTCCATCGAGGCCAAGCACAAAGTGAGCACCGGCATTTCCGCAGCCGACCGCTCTGAGACGATAAAGGCTGTGCTGGATCCCACCACGCAGCCCAAGGATATCGTGCGGCCCGGGCATATGTTCCCACTGCGTGCCAGAGAGGGCGGTGTGCTGGCAAGGGCAGGACATACTGAAGCTATCGTCGACCTGGCCAGAATGGCTGGCCTCTACCCGGCTGGAGTTATCTGCGAGATTTTAAAAGAAGACGGCTCTATGGCCCGGCTGCCTCAGCTTAAACGTATGGCCACCAGGTTCGGGATTAAAATCGTAACCCTGACGGACCTCATCGCCTACCGTTTTCGCCACGAAAGGCTGGTGCATCGTGTGGCTGAAGCCAAGCTGCCGACACCACACGGCAACTTCACCGCCATCGCCTATCGAAGCGATATTGACCCTGACGAGCACATCGCACTGGTAATGGGAGATGTAGCTACCGATGAACCGGTGCTGGCCAGGGTGCACAGCCAGTGCCTCACCGGTGAAGTATTCGGCAGCCTGCGCTGCGACTGTGGAGAGCAGATACAGATGGCGATGAAAAGCATCGCTGACGAGGGGCGAGGCGTCCTCCTTTATATGAGACAGGAAGGGCGGGGCATTGGCATCCACAATAAAATCCGCGCCTATGAACTGCAGGACAAAGGATTGGACACGGTAGAGGCCAATCTGTCGCTCGGTTTTGCCCCCGACCTGCGAGATTACGGGGTCGGCGCCCAGATTCTGGCTGAGCTGGGCCTGCATAACATCCGCCTGCTCACCAACAACCCCAAGAAGGTAATCGGTCTGGAAAGTTACGGGCTCAAGGTTACGGAGACCGTGCCCATAATCACTAAGCCAAACCCGTTCAACAGCCGCTACCTGGAAACGAAACAGGAAAAAATGGGACATACCCTGAAACTTACCGGGATATCCCCCGAAAATGCTGATTAATCCCGGTGAAAAAGGAGAAGACTATGGGTAAAAGATATGAAGGCTCACTGCTGGGCAAAGGGTTAAAGTTCGGCCTCGTCGCGTCCCGCTTTAACGATTTCTTTACTCAGAAACTGGTGGAAGGGGCGCAGGACGCTTTGCTCCGTCACGGTGTCAATGAAGCGGACATAGAAATTGCCTGGGCACCGGGCTCATTTGAGACACCGCTTGTCGCCCAGAAGATGGCCCAGTCCAAGAAGTATGACGCCATTATCTGCCTGGCAGCGGTCATTCGCGGCGGCACGCCGCACTGGGAATACATCGCCGCCGAAGCCACCAAAGGAATAGCCCGCGTCAGCCTTGAGACCGGGGTACCGGTGGTTAATAGCATCATAACCACGGAGACACTCGAGCAAGCCGTGGAGCGTGCCGGCTCAAAAGCGGGCAACAAAGGATTTGACGCCGGGGTCAGCGCCATCGAGACGGTGAACCTGCTCAAGTCTATGGACTAGGTCATTAGCAGGCACGCCTCTACTGACTAACTGGCATCAATCAGGAACCGCGAAATCAATCAATCGGTGACTTTGCAGACAGTGTCCCCGCGTCGTACCCGTTCCGTCACCTTCACTCCAATGGCATCACCGGCTTTGGCTTCCGTGACGTTCGCATTGTTGATTTGCATCGAGTTCACCGTGAATTCGATGTCCGTGGTATGCCCTTTGATGTGCACCCGGTCACCCACTTTCAGCGTACCGGTGAGCTCAATGCCGGCGACCACCGGATGAGCGAAGAAATCGCTTACCTTCCCGATTTCCTCCTCAGGCATTTGGCTCCCTCCTTACTGAAATCCGTTATTAAAAAGCCTTTGGTTTTGAAATTATACTCCCGCAGCCTCCATAAATCAATACAGGATGCGCCGTTTTGACATATCGTCTTGCGGTACGTATAATTAGTTAATCAAACCCGCTGGGAGGATTTGATTTGGCACAGGACAGAAAAGCCGCTTCGGTGGCTGAGGATAGAAAAGCCGAAATCGAACGCATTAACAAGCGTCTGGATATGCTTGACGACCGCCTGGACAACATCGACTCCATGGTTACTGTTGTTGCCGAACGGGTAATGAAACAGCCGTTAACAGTCAATGTAAACTGCCCCAAATGTGGTCAGTCGATTGAAATCGCCCTTATTGGTCTGGAAAAGCCGAGAAAATAAGGGCACGTCGGACAACCGTTGAGGCTCTTTCTTTTGCTAATCAGGCGCAGCCCCGTTTCCAGCAAACCAAGCTCTACAGTATAACGAGCAGAGAGTCAGCAGGCAGCGAAAGGCATAGCTCATTGGCATGACAGTACTGATAATCATCGCCCTTTACTTCATAATCATACTCGCCGTTGGCATGGCCAGCCGACGGAATGTGAAAAGGGCTGATGATTTTTTCGTTGCCGGAAGAAAAAGCGCCTCTCCTTTCATCGTCGGCTCACTGCTGGCCACAATTATCGGTAGCTCAGCCACTCTGGGCATGGCAGGACTGGGTTTCACACAGGGGCTGACGGGGGCGTGGTGGCTGCTGGTGGGCAGTATCGGGCTGGTCTTCCTCGGCCTATTTTTCGCCCGGAAAGTCAGGAAGCTGGCGCTATATACCCTCCCCGAGCTGGTCGAAAAGCAATATGGCCATCGGGTGGCCCTGGCGGCTTCCATTCTCATTGTCGTTTCTTGGACAGGTATCATTGCCGCCCAGATTATCGGTGCCGGAAAGATAATGAGCATACTTGGGGTTGGCAGCCCAAATGTCTGGATGGTGATCTTCACCGCCATCTTCGTTACCTATACCGTGCTGGGCGGCCAGCATGCCATCATCCGCACCGACTTCCTGCAATCACTGGTGATTTTCGCGGGCATTTTCGCCAGCCTTTTTTTACTTCTGGACAGGCTGGGAGGCTGGGGAGGACTGACAAGCTCACTGCCAGCCGAGCGACTTTCTTTTCCGCTGAGCCCGCAGTTTGACGGCACCGCACTGGCGACCCTCTTGCTGCTCGTTGGCCTGACCTATGTAGTCGGGCCGGACATGTACTCCCGCATCTTCTGCGCCCGGGACGACAGAACGGCCAGGACGGCTACTCTATGGACGGCGTTGCTCATCATCCCTATCGCCTTCGCCGTGGCTATAATCGGCATGGGCGCCGCCGTCCTGTTCCCCGATATTGCCTCCGAGCAGGCATTCCCTACAGTCATCAGCGAACTGTTCTCACCCCTTCTCAGTGGCATAGTCCTTGCCGCACTGCTCTGCGCGGTGATGTCCTCCGCAGACACCACCCTGTTAAGCGCCAGCACCATACTGACCGTAGATATAATCGGAAGATTCAGGCCCACAGCGAGCCCGGAGAACGCGCTGCCCCGTTCCAGGTGGGCCATAGTCCTGCTCGGCATATGCGCGCTAGCCGTCGCCCTGCTGCTCAAGGGCATTATCAGCGCCCTTCTTTTTGCTTATACGGTTTATACTTCCGGGGTAATTATACCGGTAATTTTTGGCTTCTTCCGGAATCGCCTGAAAGTCACCTCTGCCGGGGCCATGGCTGCGCTTATCGGCGGCGGCACCGCCGGCCTGCTCAGCAAGCTGCTCGCCATCAAATATCTGGACCTGTGGGCATTGCTGATTAGCGGAGTACTGCTTTTCCTGGTCAGTTACATGCACCGCCGAGTCCGTACAGTTCCGTGATAAGTCTCTTCATCGCGCCCTAGTGAACCACATAAACAAAGTGACACCAAACAGAGCCAGACCAGCATTGAAATAAAAAGCGGCATTTATACTTATAAGGTCAACAATGGCACCAGTCAGTATTGGGCCAACCGCCATGCCAATGCTCAGCGCCATGGTGATGGCCGCAATGGTCGAGCCCATGCCGTATTTCCTCCCCTCCTCCACCGTCATCGCCATGACCGCCGGCGTGGCGATGGCACTGCCGATACTGCCCAGAACACACAGCGCCAGCAACATCCCGAATCCCGGTGACATTGGCACCAGAAATAGATACGTGAACACCACGAAGGAACCGATAACCACCATTGCCCGCCGACTGAAAATGTCGGCTATTCTCCCTCCCGGAACGCCAAGCGCCGACACTAACAGAACATGAACTGCTATCAGAAGCCCGATAAGATTGGCTGGTAGGCCGAGACTCATAGCAGCGAAAACTGGCAGGAAGGTGAAAAATGAAGACCTGCCCAGGGCGATTGTGAGACGGAAGCTGCACAGACCCATCATGGTACGGCTGCGGCGCAAACCCATGAAGGAGAGTGGGACAGCTGCGGCCTGCTTTTTCAACTCGCTTCGGGGCAGCAGGATAACCGCGATTATAAACGCTATCAGGTTAAGGACGCCCATGGTGATGAAAGCGAGGTTCATACCCCACTGGTCGGCTAGCAGACCGCCCATTAGCGGGCCAACCCCAAAGCCGCTGAAAAAAGCGGCATTTGAGTAGCCCATCCACTTCCCTTCCTCACCCTCGGGAGAAAGGTCACCTATATATGCCTGCGCAATGGGCAAAATCATTGCCCCGCTCACGCCGTGCACCAGGCGTATCAGGACTAGCTGGTAGACATCAGTTGCCAAGACGTAGGCAAATGAAATCAGCGCGTAGGTGAAAAGGCCGATGCCGAGAAAGAGCCTCCGTCCTTTGCGGTCGGACAGCCGACCAAAGATCGGGGTGCAAATGGTACGGGAAATGGAAAAACCGGCAAAGATAAACCCCAGCCACAGGCCGGTTGCTCCCATGCCTTCGGCATAGAGCGGCAGGAGCGGAACGACTATGCCGGCGCCCAGCATGGAAGAAAATATAGCCAGAGCTAAAATGGGGAATACTCGTCTTATCATGCGGCCTTAAATGCATTATAGCTATTTCCCGGAGAGCCGGGCAAATTGCACGCAACCCGTTTGCACTCGTCTGACGGCACTGCTATAATAGGTCTGATGAACAGGTAGGGATGGGTCAAGCCTCTCGTCCCAGAGCAGGGTGAGAGGTTTTCCTTATCAGCGGACAGGTTTTTAACAATGGCATCGAAAGCAGAGCAAGAAAGAAACGGACACCTTGAGACCATGCGGCACTCTGCTTCCCACGTGATGGCGGAAGCGGTTCAGTCCCTCTTCCCCGATGCCAAGTTCGGCATCGGCCCGGCAATCGAGGACGGTTTCTATTACGATTTTGATTTGCCGCGCCCGCTCAGCCCGGAAGATTTGCCTGTCATCGAAAACAAGATGAAAGAAATCATCGCCAGTGACACACCGTTCATTCGAAAGGAATTGACCAGAGAAGCGGCCAAGAAGGTATTCGCCGCACAGCCCTACAAGCTGGAGTTGATTGACGAACTGCCGGATGAGAAGGTGAGCCTCTACCAGCAGGGCTCGTTCCTGGACATGTGTCGCGGCCCTCACGTGAAATCAAGCGGAGAAATTAAAGCTTTTAAACTCCTTAATATCGCCGGGGCTTACTGGCGTGGAGACGAGCACCGCCCCATGCTGCAACGGATATACGGGATTGCCTTTGATACTGAAGAGGCTGTAGCAGAGCACCTGCAACTGCTTGAAGAGGCTGCCCGCAGAGACCATCGCAAGCTGGGCAGAGAGCTCGACCTGTTCAGCATTCAGGATGAATTTGGCCCGGGACTGGTTCTCTGGCATCCGAAGGGAGCCGTCATCCGGCGCGTCATCGAAGACTTCTGGAAGGAAGAGCATTTTAAACGCGGCTATGACCTGGTCTATACACCGCACATCGCCCGGATGGACCTCTGGCGAACCAGCGGACACCTTGAATTCTACCAGGACTACCTTTACAGCCCCATGGACATCGAAGGGCAGAAGTATATCCTCAAACCGATGAACTGCCTGGGGCATATCTCAATTTACAAGACCAGATTGCGGAGCTATCGCGACCTGCCACTGCGCTACGCCGAACTCGGTACTGTCTACCGTTATGAGCGCTCCGGAGTGCTTCACGGGCTGTCCCGCGTCAGAGGCTTCACTCAGGACGACGCACATATCTTTTGCCGACCCGACCAGTTGGAAGACGAGGTGGTAGGAGTCCTGGACCTCGCCCTCTTTATGATTGACACCTTCGGTTTCCAGAACTACCAGTTACTGCTATCCACGCGACCCAACAAGTATGCCGGCACAGCCGAAATCTGGGAGGAAGCCACCGGAACCCTGCGCCGGGCACTCGAGCGGTCGGGTCGCGACTATGAGATTGACCCGGGCGAGGGCGTCTTCTACGGTCCGAAAATCGATATCAAGTTCGAGAGCGCGCTGGGGAAAGCATGGCAGGGCCCAACCATTCAGGTCGACTTCAACCTGCCACCCCGTTTTGACGTTAACTACATCGGGGAGGACGGGCAAGAGCACCCAGTGGTCATGGTTCACCGCACCGTCCTTGGCAGCATGGAACGCTTCCTGGCCACCCTGCTGGAACACTATGGCGGCAACTTCCCGGACTGGCTGGCACCAGTTCAGGTAATGGTAATTCCGGTGGCTGACCGCCATACTGATTATGCATACCAGATTAAAGGTGAACTTATGGCTGATGGAATCCGCGTGGAGGTTGATGCCCGGACGGAACGAATCAACTCCAAGATTCGCCAGGCGCAACTGGAAAAAATACCCTATATGCTGGTGGTGGGCGATAAGGAAGTGGAGACCAATACCGTATCCGTTCGTCGGCGCAGCGGGGAACAGACCGCCGCCCAGCCCCTGGCACAATTCAAGGAATCTGTCAAATCAGCTGTTGCCAGCCGCGCAAGGGATAGCGAGCGCAGCGGTGATAAGGCTAATTAACGGTATTAACTAATGTCTTTGTCTCCTGAAGTTGATTATTGATTTATAATATGATATATTTTTTAAGCGTATAATAGCTGTGCTTGAAGGAGGTTGATAAGGACATAATTAAACAACTGCGCATAAATCAGATGATCAGAGCTCAGGAAGTTCGTCTTGTGGGGGAAAAGGGAGAGCAGTTAGGAATTATGCCCTTGAGTCAGGCACAGGAGACCGCCAGAAAGCACGACCTTGACCTGGTTGAAGTTGCCCCAGCCGCCGTTCCCCCGGTATGTCGCCTGCTGGACTATGGCAAGTACAAATATCAGCAGGCCAAGAAAGAGCAGGAAATAAGGAAAAGCCAGAAAGTCTCTTTGCTCAGAGAGGTACGTCTGCGACCGAAGATTGGCAACCATGACTTCGAGGCCAAATCCAGAACGGCGCGAAAATTGCTGGCTGACGGCGACAAAGTAAAGGTAACCGTGCTGTTCCGGGGGCGCGAGATAACTCATCCGGCACTGGGCTATAAACTGCTACAACGGATGACAGAGACACTCAACGAGGAAGCCTCCACGGAGAGACAGCCCATCATAGAAGGAAAACGTATGAATATCATCCTGATACCGGTTACCAAAACGAAAGCCAAAGAAGAGATAAAGGAAAATCAAGATGCCAAAAATGAAAACCCATAAAGGCGCGAAAAGTCGCTTCCATATTACCGGCAGCGGTAAAATCATGCGGGTCAAAGGCCCGAAAAGCCACCTGCGAAGACGCAAGGCCAAGCGGGTCAAGCAGCTTTTCAATAGCAAAATTGAGCTTCATACCGCTGACCGAACCAGAATAAAAAGACTGATTCCCTACGGGGTTGGCTAGATAGGAGGACTGTTCCTTGCCAAGAGTAAAGAGAGGGGTCACCACCCACCGCCGACACAAAAAAATACTCTCCATGACCAAGGGGCAGACGGCATCCCGGCACATTCTCTATCGCCGCGCCCATGAGTCGATGCTGAAGTCGTTGAGCTACGCCTACCAGCACCGCCGCGAGCGGAAAGGCGATATGAGAAAGCTATGGATTCTGCGGGTCAATGCCGCCAGCCGTGCCCAGGGACTGAAATACGGACAGTTCATGAACCTGCTCAAGAGGTCTGGCATTGTCATGAACCGCAAGATGCTGGCCGAAATGGCGGCAAGAGAGCCAGAGGCTTTTCACAGTCTGGTCAACGCCGTACAAGAGAAGGCACAGGGCTAACCCGTAACAACGGTATTTACCGCCCCCGGTTTATTTCTCCCTCCCTCCTGAGATAAGGACCGTAGCAGTAAAATGACACAGCAACTTGACGAACTGAAGACGAAGGCGCTCCAGGAACTGGGAGCGATACAGGACGAAAAAGAGCTGGAATCATGGCGAGTCCGTTACCTTGGAAAGAAAAGCCTCCTGACCTCAACCCTGCGCAGCCTGTCTACACTGCCTCTCGAAGAGAGAAAATCAGCCGGCAGCCAGGCCAACCAGCTCAAGGCAGAACTGGAAAACGGCCTGCAGGAGAAAGAGCAGGCACTGCGAGAGGCACAGCTTATCTCCGGGGCACAACAGGAAATCCTTGATATTACTCTCCCTGGGCGCCCCCTGCCACCCGGTCGCCTGCACCCCATCACGCAGACCCTGAATGAAATTTACGACATTTTTGCCTCCATGGGCTTTCAGATATCTGAAGGGCCGGACGTGGAGTGGGATTACTATAACTTCGAAGCCCTGAATATTCCCGCCGAACATCCCTCCCGGGACACTTTTTCCACCAGCTGGGTTGAGTACCGATCAGAAAGCGGCGAGTACAACATGCTACTCCGCACCCATACCACAGCGGTGACAGCGCGTGTCATCGAGGAGATGGAACCCCCGATAAGGGTAATTGAGCCGGGAAAAGTCTACCGCTACGAGGCCACTGATGCCACTCACCTCCCCATGTTCTACCAAGTGGATGGAGTAGCCGTGGACAAGGGCATCACCATGGCTGACCTCAAAGGGACTCTCTACGAGTTCGCCCGCCGCTTTTTCGGAGAGGACAGGAAAGTCCGCTTTCGCTGCGACTATTTCCCCTTCGTCGAGCCCGGCGTTGAGATGGCCATCGAGTGCCTGGCCTGTAACGGAAAGGGGTGCCGGCTCTGCGGGCACAGCGGCTGGATTGAAATACTGGGCGCTGGTATGACTCACCCCGAAGTGTTAAAACGGGGCGATATAGACCCCGACAAATTTGGCAGCTTTGCCTTCGGTATCGGCATTGAGCGCCTGCCCATGCTGCGCTATGGCATTGACGATATCAGGCTTTTTTACAGCAACGACCTGAGATTCTTAAGGCAGTTTTAGTACCAGAAAATGAAAGTTCCATTCAAGTGGCTCAAGGAGTTCGTCGACATCACCCTGCCACCGAAAGAGGTGGCGGACAGGCTGACCATGGCCGGCACGGAGGCCAAGGGAGTACAGGTGATTGGCGGCAAATGGGACAATATTGTGGTCGGCCGGATTGAAGCGGTCAACCCCCACCCCAACGCCGACCGCCTCCGCCTGCCCACGGTTGACCTTGGTACCAGTCAACAGGTCGTGGTCTGCGGCGCCCCGAACCTGAACATCGACGACAAGATAGCTTTTGCCAACGTCGGCGCCGAGCTCATTGACGGGCATACCGGCCAGACAACCATACTTAAGCCGGCCAAAATCCGCGGCGTCGAGTCCAGCGGCATGGTCTGCTCGGAAAAGGAATTGGGTATATTGGACAACCATACTGAAATACTGGTCCTGCCCGCCGATGCGCCGGTGGGTATGCCCCTGGCTGACTACCTCGGAGACGCTATCCTTGACCTGGATGTAACGCCCAACCGGCCGGACTGCCTTTGCGTCATCGGCATCGCCCAGGAGGTGGCAGCACTGACTGGACAGAAGCTTCGCCCACCTGATATTACCTACGAGGAAGCCGGCCCGCCGATTGACCAGCACATCGCCGTGGAAATCATTGATGCCGACCTCTGCCCCAGGTACTGCGCCAGCCTAATCACGGGGGTTAAAATCGGTGAATCACCACCTTGGATGCAGCAGAGGCTGCTGGCCTGCGGCATGCGCCCGATAAACAACATCGTTGATGTCACCAATTACGTCATGCTCGAACTGGGACAGCCCCTGCATGCCTTTGACTATGAGCTAATCAGAGGCCAGAAAATAATCGTCCGCCGGGCGACCAAAGGTGAAATGATAGTGAGCTTGGACGGAGAAGAGCGCAAGCTTTCCGGCAACACACTGGTCATTGCCGACACCGAGCGAGCGGTAGCCATCGCCGGGGTGATGGGTGGTGCCAACAGCGAGGTCACCGAAGGCACGACATCCATACTGCTGGAAGCAGCCAACTTCAATCCGGCCAGCATTCATTACACCGGACACAACCTATCTCTGCCCAGCGAAGCCTGCATGCGTTTCGAGCGCGGTATTCGCCCCGAGTTGACCATGCCGGCTCTGAAACGGGCCACACAGTTGATAATACAGCTTGGCGGCGGCCAGGCTGCCAGAGGCGTGACAGATGTTTACCCGGGCAAACGTGAGCCGGAGCCAATCACGATTTCCACCGAACGGTCAAAGCAAACCCTCGGCGTGGAAT
>WOR8_10009377_pt1 | contig 10711 bp, 10 predicted proteins | sample DeeMarSeWOR38_10_FD_19890 | JGI IMG/M metagenome (IMG submission 19890)
AGATAAATTTCATGCACCGCCCGGTCCAACGCCGCTTCGATCGCCGGGAAATAAGCTTCGCCGTTTTGCAACAGGGTAATCTGATTGTGTGGAATAATTCGGGTCACAGCAGGGTTGACCTCTTTCTCAGCTTTCAGTTGGCGTTTGCTAAGTCCATCGATGAAACCGTGTTCGGCATGCTCCACACCCCATCACGATTCGGGCTGCAATATTAAGGTAAAAGCGTCTTAAAAAACAATTAAGTTTGATTGAGCGTCCGACGGTTATTCAAAAGCTTTTGATGACAATCAGAAAAACTTGTTTTTCAAGTCGTGCATGGCCTTCCAGGGCGGGAGCTTATTTCCGATGTTCCTTTCTTCTCGATCTTGGCCTGAACCTCGGATTTAATCTTTTTCAAGTTTTGAGCGTGTTTTTCAAACTGCAGGCGATGCTCTTCTTTCATGTCTTCGATGGCATCGGAATTGATCTGTTGGATGAGTTCATCGGCCTCAGCCAGTAATTGCTCGATACTCTTGGATTCTAAGTTCTTTGACATAATGTTTCCTTTCCTATGGGTTCTTGCCCGTCATTGCATGAAATACGCGAGGCGGAGACTCTCCTCACAATCACCACTGTCATTTTCCCCCGGAAACCGTGTTAACGCCCAACATTTCCTGCGTATGGCGCAGGCCCTCGTGAAACCGGAAAGGACGATGATTGCCGTTTGTATAGAGCCCAAAGCAACTCCTCTCTAGCTTGCGGCTACGACCACATATTTTTTGAATTGGTAGGAAACTGAAGGTTTGTGAGCCCAAACTTCAATATCCTGCTCTCCATACGCACCCCAATAGGGTGTGATTGCTTGAACCTGCCATCAGCCTATGACTGCTTGCCATAGTCCTCGCCTTCGACCTTTTTAGAATTCTAAAGGTATTCTTCAATATTGGCAATGTGTGAACTTCATGGATATTCAAGATATGAGAAGAAGATGTGACTTTGATTAAAATCGAGAAATTGATAATCCTATCCATCTGCTGGAGAACTTCATTTAATATCCCCGGCCAAAGACTAGAGATTGTGTGCACTCAACTATATCTTGAGAAACCAGTTCAGAAAGTGAGATAATCGGCCAGTGGAGATACTCCTCTTCTAGTACAAACCCCAAATTTTCCCCAATAAATTCCTACAACAGGAGGTGAACCATGAAAGTCCCACAAGCAGTGGATGCATGTCTGGAATATCACCAGGCCAATTCGGAAAAAAATACGGCCATTACCTACAGGTTCGTGCTTGGCCGATTCAGAAATGAATTTGAAAAAGCGCGAGTTGATAAGCTCACCTCGGAAGAGATTTTCTCATTTCTCGCTGGCTTCACCGAGGGGAAAAAGCAGAGCACCAAGTACACCTGGTGTGCCGTCCTTCGAGCCTTTTTTAACCACATCATCTACCGTTATCAGTCCTCCTTCCAAAATCCCTGTGACAATCGAATAATAAGACACGTATTTCGGCCTCCTCGAATCGGTGCCATTGATATCATCGACCGGGAAACAGTAGACGAAATTATCTATACCACGAAGCTTATGAGGGATCGGCTCATTCTGGAGCTGCTAGCACGAGGTGGAATGCGCATCGGTGAGGTTCTCAAACTCACACCTGCGGACATTGACGGTATTAAAATTATTCTTCTTCAGCCGAAAAGCGGCTGGGAGAAGGAGGTTGTTTTCATTCCGAAACGGATTTCAGAAAGATTGCGGAATTACGTCAGAGATGATGGAATCCGTTCTCATGAGAACATCTTCCCTTTGACTTACGGAGGAGCCAGACACGTTGTCAAAAGGGCCGGCAAGAGACTCGGTGTACGTTTGAGACCGCATGACCTTCGCCGCTACGCTGCAACTTATGCCTCGAGGTCAGGAGTACCTCTGGAGGTGGTCTCCAAGGTGATTCTGCGCCACAAGAATCTGTCGACTACACAGAGGTATCTGGGCAAGGTGAGTGAGGCGAAAGCAGCGAGATGGATTGACCGGATCTATGAATAGAATCAAGCACAAAATCTTGGGGCTGAGTAAATCTCAGCCCCGGCACCACCCAGTATGTTAAATTAACTCCCAGCTAGTCGCTGGGACATTCCTGTTTGTAACGCTTTAATTAGAATCAGGACAATTACATATTCAAAATAATAAGTATTGCACACCTCAATAAGTCTGGATCTCAAGATTTCCTCTTCTCTGTGCCCAGGGCGATTTCAATTGTATCCATGTCGGGTTTAATCCCTTCCAAATCAAGCTTCTTCATAACCGCCTGAGCTATTACTTTTCGATCCTCTCCAGAAATTTTCACGAATCGTACTCCCATGCCGCGCGGGGTGGTTTCGTCATCAGGTCCATAGATATTTGACCATACGACTTCAGCGCGAGCTTTCAGAATCTTATTAGACTCAGGAGATTTAATGAGCATATCAAACACTTCACTAAGCCTCAGTGGCCTCGAACATCTTATGTAGATACCAGCAGCACTGATGTTGTGAGTTACCCCCTCCATCTTATTACCTTTGGCTGTCCGAATGCTTACAGGCCATTTAATCCTTGCTCTGGCATTTTTGCGATTCTCATCCGGCAGAGCCATTTAGTTTCCTCTCCGTCTTCAGAAACTGAGTTTAAGACTGGTTTAATGACATAAGTAGGACTCTTATGGGGCAGGATGCAACACCATCAAAGAAGACTTTGTTAGCAGCATTCATAAGTCGCCCTTTACAACGCGGTGGCCTCCACTCTCACAGTTATTCCATGGACAATAGGATTCTTTTCATTGTTTGTAAAACAAACGTACCAGTTTGGGTGAATATAAATCGAGTAATAGACAACGTACTATAGAGAGATGGAGGCGCTCAAGGACTCGGCCAGAATCTCAAGGCTTTTCATTTGAATTTCGAAACAGTGCCATCAAACAGCCCTCCAGATTCTATTGACAGTGTTCCATAAGAGACGTTTCCTTTCACTTTTCCTGTGCGAAAAAAGGTTAACTTGCCCTTGCAAAGCATTTCGCCCTCAAAGGTACCTGCCACCATCGCGGTTTCGGCTTCAACATTGGCATCGACATCGCCATCTTCCATAATCCCCAAGGAACCACACTTTATAGTCCCTGTCACAGAACCTTCTATTATTAAGGCTCCATCTGTTTCAATACTTCCTTCCAGCTTACTGCTGGGTGAGATGACCGTAGTTTTAGAGAGTATTGATTTGGTGTTGTGTTTGCCGGGTTTTCCATTTTTTGTCTGCCACACGGTAAATCCTCTTTTTGGTGTGAGAAGGCTATCAGGTTACAGCCATGGCAAATTGCAAAGTTTATGCCCTGCTCATCTGATCAGGAAGGCAGCATGACAAAATCATGGAGAAATTGGAGTTCTTTATCGGGGACTTCAATGAAGCGCAAACCTATTCCAAGTAGTGTATTCTTCTCATCAGAACTCAGAATGTTGAACCATATCACCTCTGCGCAAATAAAAAGAGGTGCTACACTGGGAGCTTGAATGATAAGGTCAACCACCTTATGCAGTTGGAGTGGTCGATCATCCCCGTGAGGCCGAAAGTAGTAGATGAATGCGCCTTGGGGACTGATGTTTCTCGTTGTCCCATCTATTGACTTGTCTTTGATGATAATCTTCGCAGGCCAATTTATTAATTTAACCCTTTTAAATGCCCGTCTTTCAATCTTTGGTTCCATGGTTGAAGCTTGTGATTATTCCTTTGATTTTTCTTCCTCTCTCCAGTCGATGCCGTGGTTCTTCATGGCCCTTGTGAACTGTTATAAGATTACAGAAAAGCCTGACAAGTGGCAATAAAAAAGCCCCCCACTGGCCATCAAGGCCAATGGGGGCTATGTTTATCTACTTCGGTGGTCTTTTGATCAGACGGAGCTAGGGAAAGTGTTGGTGCTCTTGGTAGTAGGCTTCTAGATTGGTTTTCACGTTACGCAAATCACTCAGTGCTGCAGAGTTGTAACTCTTTTGCCGGTAGGTGGCAAACTGTGGAATTGCGACTGCTACCAAAATACCAATGATGGCGATTACGACCATGATTTCGACAAGGGTAAATCCAACACTAAATAATCTTTTCGGCACGGTTCTTCCTATTTTCGTTAAGCAAGTATCAGGAGTAATGATTATGCTAGATTAAACGTTTTTTTTGATGCAAACCCGATACCAATAAAAAGGCGGAACCAGTGACTTCGCTGTGGTGTTTTACTAAGTGCATAGACGTGGCAATGAAGAAATGGGGAGAGTCTCTTTTTAACCCCGGCCTTGCTCTTAGAGTTTATCTAATGTTCGTTCAATTGTGCTGAGCACAGCAGATTCGTCGTAATCTCCTTCGGTTACAGCTGATGCCCTTTTCTTTATAGCGAAGGTGATCACTTTGATGTTGAGTTCGTTGCCAAACTTGACAATGTCCTCGTCATTTAGCTCAGCGGATTGCACTCTTATTCCGTTCACAAAGTTGCCGTTTCTGCTTTCTTTATCTAGGACGATCAGTTTTTCGTCTTTTCTTTCAATAACCGCATGGTGGTTAGAGACGGCTGCATCTTTGGGTACAATGTCATTGTCGGGATGCCGACCAATTGTTAATCTACCCCCCTCTTTGAGAGTGTACTCTTTTAAGACAAGTTGTTTAAACCGTAATTCTAGTATAACCATGTTTCCCTCAGTTGATCCTAATTACCCCATGTAAGGACAAATGCACCGTTCATGCCAGTTCGACTTACTGTAAAACTTCACATAACATCCCTTTCACAGTTTTGGCTCTAGGAAGGATACTACTACATGTGGGTGCGAACCAGAAAGAGCAAAAGTGTATTAAAGTATGAGATACAAATTCCCAGGAAAATGGCAGGAGAGTTTACATACTGACAATGAATGTGAATTGGACATAAGCAAACGGAGTTGAAACTCCTCAGTGTTCTTGAAAAACTGCCTGACACTTTTCACTAAAGCTTCATGCGATTATGTGAGTCTGGCCATACAGAAAGTCCTGTAGTTTTTTATTATCCTCGGCTGAAGGATTGAAAAAGTCTACTCCAAGTTGAGCAGTGTGCTTACCGTAATCTACGTGGCGAATAGTAGCCAAAGTGGAGACTTCCCCCCAAGATTCAGGGAGTTCGATTTTCAACTGAAGCTGGCAGCCGGGACGAAAGGCCTCCATGGCCGGTCCCATCACCACTAGGAGCGTACCAGAGGGTGAAATATCCAAGGAGGTTGCCTTATAGGTGTGGTTGATCATCGCCTCTGGAAGAGTTTCCTCAGGCCAGACGGTAAATGTCACTATAAGCCTTTCGTTTATGCGTGCATCGGACCTCCGCTCCTGTATATTGGCCTCAGTCCGCTTCTTTCCGGAATCCCTCACACGCTCGCGAAAATACTCCAGGAGAACTTTTTTAATCTGTGGGTAGCGGCGCATGAGCCTCCGCATGTTGTTATAGCTAATCTCGCCGAGTAGACTTTCCTCAAGTGTTGCCACTGAGCCTGATCGTGGTTTTCCTGTAAGAAATGCCATCTCCCCGAAAAATTGATTGGGTGCCAATGTGGCTAGCTCAAATTCATTACCATCGTTGTCTTTTGTAAATATCTTCACTCTGCCATCAAGGACAATGTAGATGGAGCGACCAGGATCACCCTCGCTGAGGATTAGCTGGCTAGCACTGAAAAGGTGCAAGTTTGCGATGTCTTCCAGTTCTCTAAGTTCATTTTTTCCAAGCGAATTGAAGATGGGTGTAGACAGAAGGGCTCCTTGCAGACGCATAAACCCGGGATTAGTGCGATTAGGGTTGGTAAGAGGGAACTGGTATTTGATCATCGCCTCAAACACTTTCATTGTCTCAGTTAGTTTCCCTGAGTTTTCCAGAGCATTTTCTTCCATAAAATGAAGTGTAACTCCTCCAACCTGAAAACTATCCCCGGATTTAAGAGCTTTCTTGATCACACGTTCACCAGAAAAGATAATTCCATTGGCGCTTCCCAGATCTTCGATGACGTAGGTGCTCTTCTGTAAGCTTATTCTGGCATGCGAGCGGGAGACCTCCCAGTCGAAAAGAGTGATGTCATTCTCCGAACTGCGACCAATGGTCATAGATCCATCCAGGGGATAGATGCTTTTCTGCAACTCTCCTTTCTCTTGGCAAAGATAAAATCGCTTCATCCTGTGAATCCAAAAGTTTTGAGGTCAGGCGCTCTGAAAAACTTCAGATCAGCAGTGTCCTTCTGATGCAATTTTCAGGCCTGTATGGCCAACGATATTGTGATATCCGGGTCAAACCTGATAGGCTTTTGAGCAGGGCTGAAAATGGTGCATATAATGATGAAGGTAAACTAACCTCGATCAAGGCAAAAGGTTAGATAACATCCCTCAATCCACACTCTTCTGGGAGTTGCTCAGGCACAAGATGTTGACAAGAAAAAAGCGGGGCCAAGGACTCCGCATTTTCTTAGTTTAAACCAAGATATTGTAGCTTGGTCTTAAGAGGAAAAGTGGGGATTATGCAATCTTCACTCCAGGTAGGCTAATAGAGATGAGTTGAGGACACTGATGTTGTTGTGAGGGGGACTTGTTTATAGTTAACTGTTTAGCTGCCACTTGACTTAATATCCTCAACTGTTGTGTTTAGGGTTTTCAGATAATCTTCAGCCACTTTTTTCACGCCTTGGCCTTCTAGCTCGGAAGCGATAAACAAGCGGTTTTGACTTGAGATTTTAAGAAACCGAACACGCATCCCCCGTGGTATAATTTCATCAGCCCGACTGTAGATATTTGGCCAGACGACTAGAGCCTTGGCTTCAAAGGACCGGCTGGGAGCATTAATGGTCATCCAACAAACTTCATTTAGCTTTAGGGGTCTTGAACAGAGGATAAGGACACCATTAGGGTTTACCAGTGTGATTAGCCCATCCATCCTTGCGACTTCGTTCACTCATAGTCACCTTCCTGCGAAACTGTCGGAATGCCTGGATGTAAAAGTGTAGGCTGAGAAGGCACAGACCAATGAGCTTAGGAAGCTAGTGAGTCGGCCTTCTGGGGAATTTGGTCTTTTTCAATGATTATGGTCTCCAGTGTTTGCAGAAGTTTCGGGTCCATCTCCTCTTTGTCCGATTTCAGATGTTGCATGACCGCTTTAGCTATGACTTTTCGGTCTTCTCCAGAGATGGCGAGAAATCGAACTCCCATACCACGTGGATTAATATTGTCATCAGGACCATGGATATTAGACCAGACCACTTCGGCTTTCACACTCAGTGATTTATCTGGAGCTTTTATGACCATATCGAGTAACACGTTGAATTTTAGCGGTTTGGCGCAACACACGTATGCTCCACTTACGCTAATGTCCTTGGTTACTCCCTCGATGACTTTACCATCAACCTTGACGGAAACAGCCCATCTGAGCCTTGCTCTAGGATATACTCGGTTCTCTTCTACTGCCATCGTGGATTCCTTTCTCAAAACTTGTCCCCACACCCGAAATGTTGGCGGGGGCAGCGCTGCAACCCTGGCACTGCTAGCCTACTAAGGTGACTATATTGTCCTGTTCACCAGTTACGGTAGATTCTCTTTTCTTTGTTGAGGTGATGAACGCCTTGATGCTGAGCTTTGTACCAACCTTGATAAGGTCTCCGTGATATACTTGGGCTGACTGTACTTTTTTCCCGTTTACAAATGTCCCGTTTCTGCTTCCTTTATCATGGACTACCAGATTCTCACCCTTTCTTTCAAAGTATGCATGATGACGGGAAGCACTCCTGTCTTTGACCACAATGTCATTGTCAGAATGTCGACCAATTGTCAGTCTACTTCCATCTTGGAGCGTGTACTCCTTCAGGGCGAGGCCTTGAAAGTTCAATTCAAGTTTAACCATGCTTTACTTCCATTTGATATTGCCGAACTGATGTTTTTTTTAAAGTGCAAAGCCTATGCCAGCCTACTTCGGTTAGTGGGCAGCATGGAGGGATGGAAAAAGAAAGCCCCCACTGGCACGGGGCACCATAGCCAGTGAGGGCAAACCAGGAGCAGGTAGGGTAAAGGTAGGAGCCCTACCCGGTTCACAGATAAGCAAAAGGAAAATATATGCTGCAACCCTCTTGCTCACCGTCCACTCATTAAATATCAAGCTTGTCTAAGACGTGCAAGAACCTTCTCAGGGTGATCAGAGGAAAGGCTTTCCTTGGTGCAGCATTGGCTTCTGCAAATTTTCTCAATTTCTTCAATAGTAGATAGTTGGGGAAATAGATAGAGTTTTTCTATTTGTTGCTGTTGTGGGCATTTACCCTCAGCGAAAAGCGGACATGCTCTAATCAGACTTTCTATCATTGCTCTGGCTCGTCTCAAACTGGAAGGGACAAAAAATCAAATAGAGGGTAGTGTAGATTATTAGCCGGAAAATTTCTAGCAATGAATACGAAAACCACCATTTTATAGATTAATCGTCTGGCTCAAAGGGGAGAAGGCAAACTTTGGATTACATCACTTAATCGCCACTTTCTGCTCTGGAGGGCTTAACATTAGATGTTGGGGTGGTTAAAAAGGAGTCCGTTATTTCCTCAGATCGAGTAAGTAAATATCCGACCAGGTCAATAGGCGACTGCATATAACATCGGGTGGTAGGGATTCTCTGGATTAAAATTACCACAAAATCTGTGAGAGGAGCAAAACGAAATCACCCGTCTCAAAATCTTCGAGGATCGAGGGCGGGCGACAAAAATGTCGGAAAGGTGTTATATGCACCGCGGGCTAGAGGCACAGGACTTTGACTTATAACGCTCTTGACTTATAACGCTCGATGTAAATTCTCCTGAGTAATATTCTTATTTCTTTGCAGTTGCTCATTACAGATACAGCGTTTTCCTTTAAGAGACATCAGTTTTTCTTGCAACTCTTTAGTGTGCCTGCTAATTTACTAGGTTGAAAAATTCCTCTGTTTTCGTCTCTTTCGCCACAACAGGTTTTTCCAGACATTAATGGATAACCGCTGTAGGGGAAATTGCCAGCCGAGAGCAGGAATCCGGTGAGGGCTTGCTCACCCTTCATTGAGGCAAAGAAGATGCAAGACGACACTAAACGCAAAGAACAGTCCATTAGCGAGTTAATGCAATTGCGCCAGAAAATTGACGCACTTCAGACCAGTGAATCTCAGACGAGACGATCTGTGGACAGGTTAGAGGAGAGCGAGGCGAGCTTTCGCAATCTGCTGGATTCCATTCCGGGAATATCTATACAGGGATACACGACAGACGGAACTGTCCGTTACTGGAACAAGGCAAGCGAGAAGGTATATGGCTACACTGAGAAGGAAGCTATAGGCCGGAACTTGGGAGATTTAATAATCCCGCCAGACGTCAAGCCACACTTTAGAGAGGCTCTCAAGCTTGGGGCAAAAGCCAAACAGTCTGGCGAATTAATGCCATCCGGTGAACTCATGCTATTGCATAAGAACGGCTCTCTCGTTCCAGTTTGTTCCATTCACACGGTGGTTTGTCTCGAAAACAAGTCCCCTTTGATGTTTTGCATAGACGTTGACCTTTCAGAGCGCAAACAAACAGAGGAAGCACTACGGGAAAGCAATGAAACCCTGCAAGCCTTAATTAGTTCGTCACCTCTGGCGATTTTTGCCATTGACCCAGAAAGTAAGGTGACAATGTGGAATCCTGCTGCCAAAAATATCTTCGGTTGGACTGAAGGCGAGGTTCTGGGCCAATACCTTCCAATCGTCCCGCCGGACAAAACGGCAGAGCATCACAAGCTGCGCGAGCGTGCTTTCAGTGGCAACACTTTTACGGGTGTTGAGGTATCCCGCCAGAGAAAGGACGGCACACTCATCGATGTCAGCCTGTCGACCGCCCCGATTTATGATTCACGCGGTCGTGTCAAGAGCATCATGGCCGTGTTAGAAGACATCAGCGAGCGAAAACGGGCGGAGGAGGCCCTGAGAGAGAGCGAAGAGCGCTACAGTAGTCTTTTCAAAAACAATCATTCGGTGATGCTTCTTATCAATCCGGAAAACGCAGCCATAGTTGATGCGAATCCGGCGGCACGCTCCTTTTATGGCTGGAGTCATGAGGAGCTCACAAGCAGGAAAATCACGGAGGTTAACACGCTTACAAGGGAGCAAGTTTCCCGGGAAATGAAACGGGCACAATCAGGAAAAGCGCAGCATTTTCTCTTCCGGCACCGTTTGGCAAACGGTGAAATTCGCGATGTAGAAGTGTATAGTGGTCCGATCACCATAGAGGGTAAGCAGCTACTCTATTCAATAATCCACGACATTTCAGAGCGTCGGCTGGCAGAAGAAAAGCTCCAGAAAGCTCACACCCGACTGGAACAGAGGGCCGTTGAACTCAGCCAGCTCAATGAGAAACTGAAACAAGAGATTGAAGAACGGAAACTGGTTGAGCAAAAGCTGAGAATGCGGGAAGCCGAACTTGAGACAAAGGCAAATGAACTCGAAGAGGTGAATGTTGCTTTGAGAGTGTTGTTGAAACGAAGGGATGAGGACAAGACTGAGCTGGGTGAAAAGATCTTGTCCAATGTAAAGGAGCTGGTTTTGCCCTATGTGGAAAGACTGAGAAAAGCAGAATTAACCTCGCAATGCGCCGCTTATGTCAACATCCTTGAATCAAATCTTAATGATATTATTTCACCTTTTGCGCTCAAGTTGTCCTCCAAGCTTCTTGGCCTCACTCCGACCGAAATTC
>WOR8_10007071_pt1 | contig 10710 bp, 6 predicted proteins | sample DeeMarSeWOR38_10_FD_19890 | JGI IMG/M metagenome (IMG submission 19890)
GATGTCTTTCGCGTCCGGAAGCGCATTGGCGGTACAGTCACACTGGACTATCAGCACGAGAGTGGCGAAATCGGCCTAATGAATTTCCTGAGCTCCAGCGACACGCGCGCCGAGAGCAGAGGTCAGCTGATCTACCCGACACGGGACCTCCTCTATTACACTGCCGGCGAAACGAACAACGAGCTGAAAGTCATCACCAATCTGCTGAGCGTGAAACAGGACATTCCCGTTTTTCACGTAAACGTCAGACTCTCCCACAGCTATTCCGAAACCCACAATCCGGAAGATCTTACGTTTCAGTTCACCCAGTACGGCGCGGGATATGCCAATATGCCAAGCATCACGAAACTGCCACCAAGTGTTATCGCGTCGTATCTCAGGCCGAATTCCGGCATGGCGTCCCTGGCCGAAATGTCGACAGCAGAAACCTTCTCGCAGGAGCGAAGCCTCACCGGCAATCTCGATCTTCAAACAGACCTGCTGCTGATACAGGGCGTCTCCGCAAAGATCAAGTTCGGTGGAATGTGGCAGCACCGTACGCGAAGGTACGACTACAATATCCACTCGGGTACCGGATGGCACGATGACGGCCTGACCAACAACATCTTGGCCGTCTACCCGTGGGTGACCCTCACACTGGGAGACATCGGATTTCAGAACTTCGTGTACGACGGCTACAGCTATGGGGAATTTTTGAATGATGAGTATAGCCTTGCCTATCCCATCAATATCGACATGATGTGGATGTTCCTGCCAATCGTCAAGCGGACAACGCAGCTGGGGGACCGCGGGGGCTATCAGCTCAATGTTCTTGGGACGTCAATCAACGACTATGATGGAACCGAGGACAGAAGCGCTGGATATGCCATGGTGACGTTCAATGTCGGCGATCAGATTTCAATCCTGCCCGGTATTCGGTATCAGAACCTGACCACGACCTACAGCGCAATGCGCGGGTTGATAGTTCCCGGGAACCAACTGCAGGGAGGAGATACTACGGTCACCCTGTCGCACGGATACTGGCTTCCAATGGTACACCTCCGATACAAGCCAACAGAGTGGCTGCAACTCCACTTCGCATACACCAACACCGTGAACTACCCGGACTACGGCACGATCACGCCGCGGTATCTGATCGGGACGGGATACATCTCGTACAACAACTACAAAATCAGGCCTGCGAGATAGGAGAACCTCGATCTCGTCGCCTCGTTTCATTCCAATGACATCGGTCTGCTCACGTTGAATGCCTTCAAGAAGCGTATCACGGATCTGGTATTCTTCTCGAAGCAGTACCTCACAGACCTGAGCGACTATCCGGATTTGCCTCAGGGCGGGAGTCAGTTGTTTGAGTTCAACACCTACATCAACAACCCTAATCCCATCGATGTCTACGGCATCGAAACCGAGTGGCAGACGCACTTCTGGTATCTCCCGCAACCGTTGAGCGGTCTCGTCTTGAACGTCAACTATACGCATATCTTCTCGAAGGCACGTTATCCCAGGAGCGTCCTCACGACCGTGTACAATGAGGACGGCACGTTTACACAAACAAGCTCGGATGCTTCGTACGAGACACGGCTGCTAAACCAGCCCAACGATATCCTCAACCTTGTCCTCGGATATGACTACGGAGGATTCTCCGCCCGGCTTTCGATGCTCTACCAGGACAACATCTTCAAAAAGCCAGACTTCTGGATGCAAAACAGAATCTTCTCTGCGAAATACATGCGGTGGGACTTCTCCGTCAAGCAGGACCTGCCCTGGTTCGGGATACAGCTCCTGTTAAACATCGCCAACATCAGCGGGGAGGACGAGCTGGACGTGAACCAGAAAACCAGCTACCCGGCGAATGAGCAGCGGTACGGGATGTCGGCTGATCTGGGGATTCGCATTGTGTTTTAACGGGCGGGAATCTTCGAACGACAGGAGAATCCTATCGGGGCCGGTGCTCGATCTGTGACTGGAGCTCGAGCGCGGCCTGATACCCCGGTGCCAGACGCAGTGATCGTTCGAGAAGGCTGAGAGCGGAGGCTACGCTGTCACGGTTTGCCGCTATGAACGCCAGTCCATACAGCGTTTTCGCTTGAAGGGTGGCAGAAGCGATCCCGCCCGCAGGAACGGCAAGGATCGGGGCCAGGTGGTGTTGGGCCTCGTCGTACTGACCTTCCTGGAGGAGCAGAAACGCGAAGTCGACATGGGCCTCGAGGAAGCCAGGCTTGAGGGCAAGGGCGCGACGATATTGATTGATCGCCTCGGATGTCTTCCCGACAGCCTCGAGAGCTGTTGCATGGCCATACCGGAAGAGATAGACCCAGGGGTACTCTTCTACGAGCGCTGAGAGCGCCGTCACCGTTGCGTTCTCCTTACTATGGCGACGCGCCTTGTCTGCGTACTGTAGGCAGGCATCAGTCCACCCGAGCTTTCCCTCGTAGATATCCTCCACGATCTGGAGTTCCCAGTCCTGACAATCGTCGAGCACATCGCGTCGGCGGGGCATGCCCGCGAAGGGCCATCGCGACATCAGAGCCCGCAGGCTCAGCGCTCCATATCCCAGGTCTATCCAGGGGACACTCAGACTGTCAGCGTCAAACGGAAGCAGTGAGGCGACCGGCGAAGGGGGAAGCACCCGCTCACCGATAATCCCCTGCACGAAGGCCCGGGCAATCAGATCATAGCCAGAAAACGTCGGGTGAAGGTGTTCACAGAACAACGTGGTGTCCGTGATACCTTGGGGAGAGCGAGCCCGCATGAGGGAGTCAATCGGAAGGACAGGAACTGATTCCTCCCGTCCGACCTGACGAATAATGTCATTGATACGGCCAGGTGCGCGGAATTTGAGGAGATCGTTGTCCCGTGCGCGCTCGAGAGATCGCACCGCCTTGCTACTATCCCCAATCGCCAGGCTGAGACGTCCTCGCCAGTAAAGATAATAGGCGTTCGCAGAATCGACGGCGAGACCTCTGGCCAGGAGGGATTCAGCCGCAGCGAACCGTCCCGAGGCGATGGCAGAACCAAGCGTGTCGTGGCGTGCAGCGGGGCGGGGAGCGAACGGGGGAAACAACAGATTCGAACTGACCTCCCCCAGGATTATCGGAACCCCCCGGTCTCGGAAGCTATGCACGATATCCCGAAGATTCTCCTGAAACTGTTGCAGAACACGCTCGGCCTCCGGACTGGCAATCGCGATCTCCGCGCCACCTGATACTTGGCGCATGAGGTTCCTTTCTCCGTGAGTCCGCCCCCCGCTTAGACCTGTGATGAACCGCTGCAATGCGAGAACAATAGGTAGGCGCCGCGCACGGTATTTCCACGGGGTGAGGCCCGGGAGGTGGCGTTCAATCCACGAAACCCCAACGCCTTCAGGGCCATAGAACTCGTTGTGTCCGGTATAGACTAATACGACATCCGGCTCCAGCGAGAGGAACTGAGGGACCATCTCTCGGATGACATTCGTATTGATGGCGGACGCTCCGAGGTTGACGACTTCGATCTCCCGATCGGGATAGAGATGGCGGAGTTGCTTCCTGACAAGCGCAGGAATGGTGGCGGCCAGCTGAAACGGCACTCCGAACATCGCGGATTCACCGAGACAGAGAACGCGCAGAGAGTTCCGACGCTTTGCCTTTCGAACATACGTGGACTTCAGTTCAGGGATGAGGGGCGATCCTGCAGGGAAGAAGGGTGCGAGGTAACTGCGGTTGATCTGCTGAAAGGCGACCCCTTCTTCCTGGATCTCACGTGTGAAGGGAATGTCGAGCGAAGGATCAAAAAGAGGGAGAGACAGATTCACAATCCAGAGCACGGCAAACACAGCGATGTAAGGAAGCGCCAGCAGGAAGAACCGGCGCTTTCGGGATTGCCTGGCCAAGGTGAAGCTCCGAAGGAGGTGTAACGAACTCTAGACTATAGGGAACCCTCCCCCGAGTTGCAACCTGATGCGGTTCACCCCGCAGAGCCCGCCCGATCAATCCCTGGCATCTTTTCCTGGCTCCCCCCTACAGATCCTCGAAGCAATCAAGGGGGTATGGTCATGCTGATCCTACTTGTCCGTCTCACCACGATTGAATCGCCTTGCGGAAGGTCTGCCAGTGACGGTCAGACATCGCCGTGGCATGAAAGATGGCCACTCCATCAGCACCGCCTTCAAGGGCCGCCTCGACAGCACGCGTCAGCTCCTCCTGGCCCAGCCCATGGACGAGGATGCCGCTAAAGAGTCGCGCCCGGCTCTTCAGCGATCGAACTGCTTTCTCTGTTTCCTGCCTGATCCAGTCGACATCCTTGCTGTAGAGCGTGTGATAGAGCATTGGCAACACGGCGTCGAGATCCCACACCGGCCACTGCTGCCTCACATTTGCCCAGCCAGGAAACACTGCCGCCGTGATGGATTTCTCGTGCGCACGCGCCACCGGGATCAAGGTATCGTTCACTAGATGTGTAATTCTGTCATAGCGGAACTGCCTCCACGTGGCATCGTTCGCAGGATCGTCGATGTGGAGGGGATCAAGCCCGTGTTCCTTCCGGAAATCGCTACGGCAGAGATTGCAGTAACAGTAGTCAAACTCGGGATATTCGTGATCCTGTTCGAGTCCATATTTAGGCTGAAGTGCTTCAGGCAAGATTACGTCGGGGTAGCGGATGTAGTCGAGATGTACTCCGTCTAGGGTCTTGTATGCGCACAGCTCTGTGACAATGGTTTTCAGGAACTCATGGACTTCCGGATGTGAGGGACAGAGAAACTTGTAGTAGTCAACATAGGCGGGCTTTTCCGCCGCGGACTCCCCCCTCCGGTTGACTACGAACCACTCAGGGTGCCGCTGGCGAACTTCGTTAATATTGCAGGGGAGGGACCACATCCAGGCATGGGTTTCCAGGCCTTCGGCTCTGGCAAGGGGTAAGATCTCTTCGAGCCAGGGTCTTCCAACCGGAAGATGCGTGCGGGCGTAGTACGCTCGCCGTCCATCGTAGATTTCCGGCAGGATGGCATTGACTCCTGCCTCGCGCATGGTGCCAAAGTGGAGCTTCCACATATCAACGGTAGATCTGTGTTTTGACGAAACCCATGCCCAATACTTTCGGCTTGGCTCACCGACGCCGCGCGATCTGCCAGTCCACAACGGAGAACGGGTTGTGACGGCCAGGCCGAGTCCGCCAGCGCATAGAGTATGGAGGAATTCGCGTCTCTTCATTGGCCTATTGGATGAGCAATGTGCACACAAGTGATCCGTTGACACGACCAGAGCCAGCACAACGAGTCGATTCTCGAAGCGCTCAGGGGATCCGACATTTGCAGCAATCGCGCACGCTCGATTCACCTCTCGTGACAGCGACAGGCAGGACGCCAAGGCCCATCATGTCCCCTTGCACAACCGTGAAGCTGCCTATCAACCAACGGCGCTATGCCGTTGAGAGGTTCTCCGAGAACCCCGCTGAAGCGGCTCGAACAAGTCATGCAGCACTAATCCTGCAGCCCCCAGTATTACACCCCTGTCTCCGTTGGCCGCACAACGAATGCGGACTGCTTCGGCGGGAGGGGCCAGCAAATCGCGATGGATTCTGCGCTGGAGTTGCTCCGCTACAGCCGGGTAGGACTGGCTGAGTTGTCCGCCGACAATGATCATTTCAGGGTTTAGCGTATTAAGCATCATGATGCAGGGTATGCTGAGCAGAGAGATGAATTCCTCGATAACCTGTTGTGCTATCGAATCGCCCAGGGCTGCCTTCTCAGTGATGGAAGGCACCGTAAGGTTCTCCGCAGCGTCTTTTGAGTTCCGACGATAGCTCTCGATGAGATTGGCATCGGTCAGGATTTGGCCAAACATCTCCTGTCCCCTAAAGGTGAAGGGAAACCTCGCTTTGTCGACAGCCGAGAATTCCAGCGAGTTGTAGCCGATCTCACCAGCGCTCGATGTTATCCCACGTAGCAACTGTCCATTGACGATGATTCCAGCACCGACACCCTCGCCGACCCAAATGTAGACAAAATGCCGAGACCCTTTGGCGGCTCCGAGTAGATATTCTCCAAGAGCCATTGATTTGACATCGTTCTCGACGTACACAGGAACGCCGAATTCGCGTTCAAGCCTCGTGCCAAGGGATTCTCCTTCCCAGGCTTTCTTGTTCTGTGATAGCACAAGAGTATTGTTGGAGTAGTCTACGATTCCTTGCACGCCGACACCAATCCCCACGAGTTGTGTACGGGGATGCCTTCCACGCTTTAGCAACTGCCTGATGATTGCAACCACCCTCGACATCACCTGGTCTGCGCTATTCCGCTGGTGATAGCTGAAGGAGTTTTGCTGGAGCACGTGTGCATTCAGGTCGGTTATGGCGACCGTAGCACCTGTCCTTCGGATGTCCACTCCTATGACGAGACCGGCGAGGGGGAGAAACCTGAGGAGCGCTCTCTTTCGTCCAACCCGTTGGCGAGTTTCGACCTCGCCAGTGTCCTGGAGGAATCCAGCCTTAATGAGTTTGGCAACCAAGCCAGATACCGTAGCCTTATGAAGGCCGGTGGCTCGGGAGAGCTCAATCCTTGAGAGGGCTTGCCGATCGCGCACAAGTCGGAGAATCCTGACCTCGTTGGGTTCGCGAAAATGAAGACTACGCCGATGAATTACAGGCCACATTGCAGGATCTCTCAGACTGTATGACTTACGACGGGCCCGTTATCCCATTACGACGGAAACCGTGTTCGTCGACCCAGAAGGTTGCCTCGGAATTAAACCTTCTACCGGGACTCCGTTCAGCGTGATCGTTCGGACTCCCTTCTCTACGTGATTGGGGTTTCTCACATCGATCCTGTAAGTTGCCTCGCGCCAAATCCGCGTGACCTCGAAGGCAGGCCATGTGGGAGGAATGCACGGGTCGATTGCCAATCCATCATATCCAGGCCTGATCCCCAGAATCCAGTGGGTTGCCGCGTGGTATGCCCAGGCAGCCGTTCCAGTCAGCCAAGGGTGCCGCCCTCTCCCATATGCACGATGATCTTTCCCGATGACAAACTGAACATACGAGTAAGGTTCTGCCTGACGAATCTCAGTGATATCGTTCTGGTTGTACGGCAGCAGGGCGTCGTAGAATTCCATCGCCCGCCCACCTCTCCCCAGCATGCATTCGGCCACCCATGCCCAAGGATTCGGATGGCTGAAGATCGCGCCGTTCTCTTTAATCCCCGGGTACACTCGCGTAATGTATCCAATATCGTCGTCGGGTTTTGTGAATGTCGGCCAGACAAGATGAATCCCATACGTCGAAAAGAGGTACCGATAAACCGCGTCCATACAACTCCGGGCCCGCTCGGGCGAGGCGACGCCTGAAAGCACTGCCAGGCTGTTACTCTCAAGAAAGATCTTCCCTTCGCTGTTGTCCTTCGTTCCGATTCTTGCGCCTCTCTTTGTCACCCCACGGATATACCATTCGCCATCCCACAATTCTGCCTCACACGCCGCTCTCACACGCTCTGCAAGCTCTGTGTACTTGCGTACATCGTCTTCTCGCCGGAGGTATTTCGCGGCCTCGATGAGATTAAGCAGTGCCCAGTGGTGGAGGAACGACGCCATGGCACTCTCCCCTCCTCCAAGGTTCAGGCAGTCGTTCCAGTCTGCACGCAAGCCCTTGCAGATGCCACTGACCCCTACCTGATCTGCCGAAAAATCCAGCGCACGCTTGACGTGCTCATATACCGTAGCCTCGCCTGTGTCGGTAAATGGGACAAGAGCGTCGAAGAAATCAACATCACCCGTTTCTTTCACATACTCACAAATCGAAGGGATGATCCAAAGGTGGTCATCGGAGCACGTATCATCGAGACCATGAATAAGATCCATGGGACGGGGGGTCGGAACCACTGTCGGGAGCCTCACCCCTGGCAGTTTCTCGTTGCGGGGCCTGAAGACCTCTGGATCAAACAGATGCAAGCCGTAACCCTGACTCACCTGCCCATGAAGGAGCTCGAGGAGTCGCTCACGACATTGCTCGGCATTGGTGTGGGGGACTGCCATAACATCCTGCGCGGTATCGCGGAATCCCAAGCCGGTTCTTCCCCCGACTTCGACGAAGGACGCGAACCTGGACCACACAAGACACGTTTCAGCCTGATAGAGCGTCCAGGTATTCAGCATCGTGTTCATTCCCTGATGGGGAGTGAGGCACTGGAATTTCGACAGCTTCGCTTCCCAGAATCTTCTCAGCTCCTGAAATGCACGATCCACAGCCCCGGATTCTGTGTACTTCGCTTTGATTGTCGTCCCAACGGCACGGGACCCCACGCCAAGCAAGAAGGCCAGCCTTGCCTCCTCATCTGGGGCCAGAACGAGACGTTTGTGAAGAGCACCGCAATGATTCCCCCCCAGCTCACTGCTCCCGTGGCACATTCCGTTTTCGACAGCAAGCGGATCTGTCTCCGTCCGGTAGTTGCCCAGGAAACGGTCCCGGACGCAGTCATAGCTATCCGGCGCAACGGTGGATGTGAAATAGTGGTAGGTCCACGGCTCGTAATAGAAATCGTATTCAATGATTCCATCTTCACAACTTGAGCCACTTGCGTAGAGCGACATTTGAAGATTTTGGTTATCAATCTCGATGTGATGAAATGAAAACTCGCAGTATCCAAAGACACTCAGCCTTCGTGTCTTTGTGCCTGTGTTCCGCAAGAACACGTCCCAGATTTCCACATCGTCTGCCACTGGGATGAAAAGGGTTTGCTCCGCATGAATATTGCGATAGTCACACAGAAAGCGCGAATAGGATAGACCGTGGCGACACTGATATCGAGCCTGGGAGAGGTCTTTCCCAACGGGTTGCCACGATACCGACCAGTATTCCCCCGTGTCGTCATCACGCAGATAGACGTAATGGCCTGGACGATCAAGGGGAACTCCGTTTTGTCGAAATCGCGTGATCCGACGATCTTCCGCGCTTTTGAAGAACGAATACCCGCCAGCATTGTGCGAGACAATTGTACAGAGGTCTCGAACACCAAGGTAGTTTGTCCAGGAGACGGGGATATCAGGCCTCTCAATGACATACTCTCTCGCCTCGTCGTCAAAATATCCATATCGCATGGTTTCTTTGCCCTCTGCTAGAGTCGTGCGTCTTTCGCGTCGCGAGACCTTCTGCCAGGGAGATTCAGGAAGGATGTCGTACCGTCTGACAGAAAATCATCCGCGAGCTTCCCTATGATCAAGCCGCGGATCCTCTGTTCAAAGATCTCCTGTGCTTTGACAAGAAACGATTCCCGGTCGACATAAGCGCTCAGCACCTGGCTGCTGTTTGAGAGGTAGGGTAATCATCCTTGTCGTCCCAGATTCTTCGAAAGCTTCGGAAGGCTGGTAGGATGTCAAAGTAGAAAGAACGAGCAAGAGGAAAGTGCGTTGTATCCGTCCCTGCACCTGGGAAGATCAGCCCCGTGCATGGAGCGGACACCGTACCATAGAATGAAATGCCCAGGTTGATCTTGGAGGCAGGGACGCCCGGCGAATCGTGATACATCCAGAGCGATGCGTCAACACACCGAGCCGGACCAGCCCCTGTCAAAGGAAGGTGGGGACGATCTTTGCTGGCGAGGGAATCCCCCGAGCTACTGAAGTCAAATGCCATAGGATCAAGCTGGTCGAGGTGTGCTGCGCCTTTCTCAAGAGCGAACGAGCTCTCCGCCTGTGGGATCGCCACCATTGGGAGACAGCTCCGGCCTGTTCCCTCCCCACGTGCAGGGATTCTCTCCCGCAACGACAACAGGAGCAGAGCAAGCTTCTTCCGGTCAGCCGCCGTCGCTGCGAGCTGGTAGACGAGAGAGGGTCAATGAGCAGAAATGGTTAGCGCTCCGGAGAGAATTAGTTGCCGCGCCCAACTAATCTCGCCGAAGATACTCTGCTTTCAAGCCATTGTCAAGTGGTTCCTTTCCGACGAGGATCTTTGCGCAGGCAACAACAGTGCCATCCAGTCAGATAACCTTGATCCGTCGTTGACCGAAAGGACGCGACGGAACTAATCGCGCTATCTCCAGGAAGTCACATCCCAACAGTGGACGGGCCGTAGCGGAGGGGGAAGCCGCAGCAGTGACCACGAACTGTGACTCGAGGACAGATCTGCATTTGCGAGTTTCAAGTTCCATTGGTATATTCCATTGTTCGAGTCCATGCCAATTGCCGGCGCGTGCGGCATTCGGGGTAGGTGAAGTGATCAAGAATGGCTATTGAGCGTCGGACTTGAAGAGGGGTGGTAGTTCAGCTGGTTAGAATGCCTGCCTGTCACGCAGGAGGTCGCGGGTTCGAGTCCCGTCCACCCCGCTGGTTTTGAGCAGTTTTGTGTGTGGCTGGTTGCACCTGCAACAGGAGTGCAACAAGAGCCATGCACAATCACCCTTCTTCTCCCTCCCGTTACTCCCTCTTCAAGCGTTCCAATGGCCGTTACGTCATCCTCTGGTACGACCAGAATGGTCACCGGCGTTGGAAATCTACGGGCGTTACCACCAAACGTGAGGCCTTGAAAGTCCTCTCCCAGCTTCACGACTACCTCGACGAGCCATCTCACCGCATCTCACTGGATCAGTTCGCCATCGAGTTTCTTGAACACGCCAAGGGTACATTTGCACCCAAGACAGTAGAGATATACGTCCGTCTCTTCCGAACGTTATCCAGCCTCTTCCCCAATACGGCTCTGACAGCCATAACTCCTCGCCATGTGGAAGCCTTCAAAGCCCACCGTCTG
>WOR8_10008263_pt1 | contig 10710 bp, 8 predicted proteins | sample DeeMarSeWOR38_10_FD_19890 | JGI IMG/M metagenome (IMG submission 19890)
TTTTTCTATGAAAGAAAAAAACCTATGGGCATTTGAAGTCATGATCGAAAACGGAATTGAAATTGATTCTTCCATATTTCCTTCCAACCGGCAGCACGGTGGATTGAGGAGGTCCGGAATATTCGGGCCCACCCTAATTGAAATGAAAGGTGGCGTTTTAAAAGAGTTTCCTATCAATCTGTGGAGATCTGGTATAGGAAAAATTGTTTTTTCCGGTGGGGGATACTTTAGATTGATTCCGTATCTTTTCATCAAGCGATTAATGATAAATACAGATTATGTGATGACTTATTTTCATCCACGAGATTTCGATGAGAAACAACCTATAATTAAAGACTTGAGCCTTTTTAGAAAATTAAAAGCCTATTATGGAATAAAAGGAGCCTTTACGAAGCTTCAAAAAATGGCTGGAGAATTTCAATTAATGGATCTGCGAGAGGCGGATGCTTTAATAGAATGGGAAAAAGTTGAAGTCATTAAAATAGATAAAATTTGTGTATAATTTTTATTATTATAAATATTAGTATTTCTGGGATAACAATAATTGGAAAGAACCTACTTTCAATTTTATGAAGAAAAGGGGGTTTTATTTCGAATCTTCAAAAATCGAAGTTGTTGCAGAAACACAGCCATACGCTTTTTTACGTCCCATTGATTCTTTCAGAAGTATAGTGTCACAGAATTTATGGCATAAAATGACAATATTATAACTGAAACACAGGCAGATATGTGCGTTGCGACAATATTTTTAATGGCATTTTAGGAAAGAAGCATAACCGTAAAGTTATACTCTCAAGGTTATGCAAAGGCCTCATAGCACCTCAAACAAATTCAATACCTGGGTTTATTTCAATAATTGATTTAAATTTTTAAAGACCTCCCTAATGATATTATTTTCCACCTTCCTCATTTCTGCAATCACCACTATTCTGGTGATGCCGTTTCTGATCAATTTGGCATGTCGATTCAATGTTTTAGATTTGCCAAACAGTCGAAAAATTCATTGCGAACCCGTTCCAAGAATAGGAGGGATCGCAATGACATTGGGTGCCTTTATTCCAATATTTTTATGGGCCCCTTTTGATAATTTCGTAAAGTCTTTGATCGTCGGATCCGGAATTTTAGTAATTTTTGGTATCGTCGATGATATGCTGAACATAAGTTTTAGAATAAAATTAGCCGGACAGATTTTAGCTGGATTAATCGTCGTTTTATATGGTGGATTAGCCATCGATCATCTGGGAATTATTACCCCAAGCGGTTTATTTCTGCCAGATTGGGTATCGATCCCCCTTACAATTGTTATTATTGTTACAGCCACAAATGCCGTAAATTTTTCAGATGGTCTGGATGGTCTTGCTGGCGGTTTAACCTTGATAACCTTTTTGTGCATTGGTTATTTGTCTTATTTATATAGCTTTCAAGCTTACGAAATAATATCCCTTGCAATGGTTGGAGCAATTTTTGGGCTCCTTCGATTTAATACCTATCCGGCGATCGTTTTTATGGGTGATTCCGGCAGTCAATTACTGGGTTTCGTCGCAATTACAATTTCTCTGGCTCTAACGAAAACAAGCGGGCAGCTTAGCCTTGCTCTGGTTCCACTTATAATAGGTATACCCTTAGTTGATGCGCTATTCGTTATCGTCCAGAGAATCTTTGAGGGACGGTCTCCATTTCTTGCTGATAAATGCCATCTCCACCATAAGTTAATGAAATTAGGTCATTATCACTCTGAATCTGTTTTAGTGATTTACCTATTGCATTCTATGTTGGTGTGCATGGCATTTATCTTCAGATTTAAATCTGCTTGGTTTCTTTCAAGCCTGTATATTTTGTACTCAGGTTTCATATTAGCGGTTATATTTATTGCCGATAGAAAAGGATGGCAACTTAAGCGATATGACATTATAGATATAATCATAAAAGGCAAGATTCGAGAACTTAGAAAAAAAAATGTTCTCATTAAAATCGCTTTCAAAACTGTTGAGATAGGATTTATTTTCCTTCTTATTTTTAATTGTTTCCTACCCCTGAATATTCATATTTATTTTTCACTATTCACAACCGTATTATTGATAATGGTTATTTTGACACGTCAATTCAAGAAAGATTGGGTATCTAAATTACTGGATATGACGGTTTTTATCCTGATACCGTTTCTGGTATATTTTAGTGAAAAAAATGTAGGATATCTAGTGGATACCTTTTTAATTAAAGCCTATAACATCTCATTTGGGATTTTATTTGTTTTTGTCATTTTGACCCTGAAATTTACAAGAAGAAGTGGTTTTAAACCTAATCCAATGGATTTTCTGCTTGTTTTTATTGCTCTGGTAGTTCCAAATTTGCCCGATCCGAATATCCGCGAATGGCAAATGGGATTAATTGCAGCTAAGATAATAGTTTTCTTTTTTTCTTACGAGATCATCAAAGGCGAGCTCAGATTTGAATTAAAAAATTTGGAAATTGCTTCTATCGCTGTTTTGCTAATAATAAGCGCAAGAGGCCTTATTGGCTGATTCTTTAGTTTGATCTTGAATTAAATTATACAAAGAAGACAAATTTTTTAACTTTTATGGTTTTATTTGTTTAAAAAATCAAAACCTCATTATTCCACAAAAGGAGGCGCAAATGAAAAGACTTATTTCATGTAATTTTTTATTAATTCTTTTAGTCATTTCAACGATAACATCATACGCTGCTGATAAGGCTTATTACATCGGTCCGGGTGATGTTTTGGAGATTTCGGTATGGAAAGATGCTGAACTCAGCCGTACCATAGTCGTCCCACCAGACGGTGCTGTTTCATTTCCTTTAATTGAATCCGTAAAAGCGACTAATCTTACCGTAACAGACTTAAAAAAAATTATTACAAAAAAGCTATCCGTATATGTGCCCGATCCTACTGTCACGGTGATGTTGATGGAGATCAACAGCCTAAAAGCATATGTGATCGGTAAAGTAAATAATCCAGGTGAATTTCCAATAAACTTGGAGACTTCGGTAATGCAGATTTTAGCAAAAGCCGGCGGTCTAACCCCGTTTGCTTCCAAAAGCAGTATAATGATCTTACGGCAACTTAAAGGCGAAATCCAAAAAATTCCTTTTGACTATGGAAAGGTTGAGGACGGGAATAATCTTGAACAGAATATATTTTTAACAATTGGCGATGTGGTCGTTGTGCCGTAAACCTTAATATATTCAGGCATAAAAATGATACCTAAAAAATCAATATTGTTTTGTTTACTGATAATTTTCTATATGAGTAACTTTTGTGGTATGGCGGCGGCCAATGAAACCCTGGTCGAGCCAAGGTTAATGGTCAGCGGGGGATATGATGACAATATAGATTTTAGCGAAAATGATAAAATTGATGATTTTGGAGTTTCTGTCCGGCCATCTCTAGTTTTAGGTTATGGTACACAACTATTAAAATTACAAGTTACTGCCGATATAGACTATCTAATGTATCTGAAAGAAGATGATTTTAATCGATTAAATCAATGGTATCTGTTTGATGGTCAGTATTATATCTCAGAGAGATGGTCTCTTCTAGGTGATTTCGAATTTAAAAGCCTTGAAACGATAGATACGCAACTGGCTGAAACGGGGAGAATATACGATACGAAGGGTCTCGAGCGGTATGATGGCGCGGGTGGTATAGAATATCAAATAACCGAGCTGACGAAAATTACACCCGAATTGAGATATATTAATACTATTTACATGGATTCTGGTAGCGTGGACAATGAAATAATTCTTTTCTCGATGCCATATGAAATTACCTTCCGCAATCAGCGTGATAAATTAACATTGGAACCCAATGTCGGTTATTATGATTCAGATGTCCAGGAGGCATATAATGCTAGATTTACGGCCAATTGGGAACGCCTCATTAGCGAAAAAACGACATTTTCATTGGAGTTAGGTCCCCGATACACTCGCTCCGAGTTCAAAAAAGATAACAAAAAGGACAATCAGTTTGGGGGAGTAGGAGAAATAATATTGAGTCACACCGGAGAGACTTTTTCTGGCAGCGTTGATTTTAAGCATAATCTTTATCCAGATGCTGACGGAGAATTGGTCAATCGCAGTAAACTAGAATTAAACGTCAGCCAATATTTTTCAGAACGTTTTGGTTTTCGATTCAGGGGTACAGGAATTGCCACGCTGAAATTACAAGGGGATGAGGATAAGGTTTTCTATACGGAATTAGTTCCATCCTTATTTTATCTGACAACGCTAAATTCAAATCTAGAATTGAGTTATGCCTATCAAAACAGAATTGAATTGGATGAACCGGGTGATCCGACAACACATCGTAATAGAATTTATCTGACGTACAATATTTTTTTTCCTACGAAATGGTAAAACTAAATAAAATATTAACACATAAAGGAGAATGCAATGGAAAATTCAGTAGATTTTAACGATATAAGAAAAATAGTTGGGAAAAGGAAAAAAGCTTTTTTGATTATACTTTTTTCATGCTTGGCAATAGGTTTCACGATTGCAATTTCTTTACCGCCTATTTACAAATCCGATGTTTTAATCAGGATTGATGACCAGGTGTTACCTGAGAGTTTTGCACAACCGACGGTAAATGAGTACGTTGAAGAACGGATCGGGAAAATAAACCAGCAAATTTTAGATAGATCAAAATTAGAGGGCCTCGTTTATAAATATAATTTATATTCAGCAAACAAAAAGAATACAGATATCTCGGAAGTAATAAAAAAGTTTCGCAAAGACATCAAGCTAGAAACCGTAGTTTCTGAAATGCAAAGTAAACCTGGAGGCAAACAGCTATCATTTACAACTGCCTTCACTTTGTCATATGAAGGTAAAAATCCCTATATTGTTCAGAAGATTGCGAACACACTCGCTAATTTTTATGTCGAGGAAGATAACAAAAATACGGAAAGAATAGTTTCGGAAACGACTAACTTTCTCAGGCTTGAACAACAACGTTTAAAAAAAGAAATCGAAGCGCAAGAAAAATTAATTAGTGATTTCAAAATAAAACATAGCCGCGAACTTCCACAAGATACAGGTTATAACCATAGTGCAATCGCTAGATATGAGAGAGATTATGAACAGGCCGAAATGAAATTGCGTAGTCTCAATGAAAGGAAGATAGCTCTCCAAGCACAATTATCGAATGTGGAACCTCTAACCCCGATAATGGTTGAAGGTGAAAAAATATCGACGAATCCTAACCAACGCTTAAAAGAACTAAACCTACAATTGACAATGTTAAAGTCTATTTATTCGGAAAAGCATCCTGATATTAAAAAAATTAATAGTGAAATTAGAGAACTTGAGTCCCAAGTAAGTGCCTCGGACAGCTCTGTGGAAAAAATTAGAAGGCTTAACAATTTAGAAAATCAACTGGCAGAATTAGAAGGAAAATACAGTGCCCAACATCCAGAAGTAAAAGCGTTAAAAAAAGAAATTACGGCCCTTAGAAAAGAGGTTAAAAATTTTGAATCTGAGACTGCAAAATTGCAAATATCAGCTGAAAAGCCCGATAATCCTGCCTACATAGAATTGCAAACTGAATTAAACACAATCAATATTGAAATTCAAGCCATTGAAAACGAAAAAGAGAGAGCACTTGAAGCTATTAAAAAATATGAGGCAATAATTGCTCGGATGCCAACCGTTGAAAAAGAGCTGAACGCCATAACACGCGACTACGAAGGTTCTAAGAAAAAATATGATGAAATATACAGCCAATTAATGTCGGCTCAAGTAGCAGAACAAATTGAAGATAAAAACCGTGGCAGAAAATTTAGTATAGCTTCGAATGCTTACCTGCCGACTAAACCCTATAAACCCAATCGGCTTGGCATAATTCTAATAAGTTCCATAATTGCCTTGGGTATCAGTTCGTTTTTTATTGCAATTTCTGAAACCCTGGACAACACAGTTAGAAATCAGAAGCAAATTACCCAAATTGTTGGAGCACCCGTTCTTTCAACGCTTTCATTTGTCGAAACTGCACAAGAAAAGGCGTCGCGCTATTTGAGATATTCTGTGGTGCTATTAATTATACTAGCGATGGTTGGTATCGTTTTGTATGGAGTTGATCGACATTTCGTTAAACTTCCTGAATTATACGGTATTATAGTAGAAAGAATTAAAATGTTTACCTAAATGAAAAGAGTGGGGGAAATAAAATGAGCAAATTAAAAAAAGCACTTGATAAAGCAAAGGAAGGCAGAGATTCAAAAAATCAAAAAATATCACAAAAAAATGGAGATGCCAGTAATGATTTTCAAAGCGAAGCTGGTACCGAAAACCGTAATTTCGATGCTAAATGTTCACCTTTAGATGTATGTTATACTCAGACCCAAGTCAAAAAGATCGACGAGCGGTTGATGAAAAAGGGAAAAATTTTTTCGTTATTCCACGAATTTCAGATTACCGACCAAATTAAAACAATCCGGACACAAATTATCGACAAATTAAAAGAAGCCGGCGGCAATACCGTAATGGTTACTAGCTCAAACCCTGGTGAAGGAAAAACCTTCACTGCTATTAATCTTGGGGTCAGTATTGCACATGAATTAAATAAAACCGTCCTTTTAATCGATGCCGATTTAAGAAAGCCCGCCAAAAACCATAAAAATTTCGCAACTGATTTTTTCCGCGCCAGAATCAACAAGGGGCTTTCAGATTATCTTTTAAATGGTGCCGCCTTACCAGAGCTACTAATAAATCCCGGTATTGAAAGGCTCGTCTTATTACCCGGAGGTAAATCATTAGCCAACTCCGCTGAATACTTGGGTTCAACCCGAATGGAAAACATGATTAAAGAGATGAAAGACCGCTATATAGACGACCGAATAATCATTATTGACACTCCATCCATGTTGACTTCTGCTGACCCCCTGGTAATATCTAAATACGTTGATGGTATTTTGTTAGTTATTGAAGAAAATAGAACCACAACAGATCAATTAAAAAACACGATGCAATTGTTAAAAGATAAACCTGTTTTCGGCTCAGTAATAAACAAGGTAAAATAAAAAAGGAGCTCCAGATGTACGAATCATTTTATGGGATGAGAGAAAAGACCTTTAATCTAAGCCCGGACCACGAATATTTCTATATGAGTAAGGGGCATGAGGATGCCTATACGCATCTTGAATATGCCATTAATGAAAATAAAGGTTTTGCTGTTATTACCGGTGAGATCGGCTCCGGTAAAACAACACTAATTAATTATTTTTTATACAAAACCAAACTAGATTTTCAAATTGGTTTAATCAATAATACGAACATTCCTGCTTCTCAATTTTTAAAAGCTGTCTGCAATGAACTCGAGATTGATTCTAATTATGAAGATAAGATAGGATTGATGGATAGCTTCCAAAACTATTTGTTAAAGCAGTATTCTGAAAAAAACCGCGTAATTTTGATAATTGACGAAGCCCAAAATCTTTCTCCAAAGATAATGGAAGAGATTCGTATGATGTCAAATTTAGAATCTGAAAAAAACCATCTTATGCAAATTGTACTGTTTGGCCAGCCAGAACTTAGAGCTAAATTGCAAAGAATGGATTTAAAGCAATTTGCCCAGCGTGTTTCAGTCCATTTTCATTTAAAAGGGTTAGAGAAAGATGAGGTTCAGCACTATATCCGTTATAGATTGAAAGTTGGTGGTACTAGAAACGTTAATTTGTTTAATGATGATGCGGTTGATCTTATTTACCTGCACTCTAACGGCATTCCTAGAATTATAAACATTATATGCGACACGGCTTTAGTTTATGGATATGCTGACTCAATGAAGGTAATAACAAAAGATGTTATTGAAGAAGTAATTAAAGAAAGAGATCAAAGCGGCATTTTTGATGAGTTTGCTAACAATCAACCGATCTTAACTGTTAAAGATCGTCAAAGAAAACATGGGCTGGAAAAGTCCAACCATGAATTGCAGATGTTTGTAGAGAAAATCGCTTTTTTAGAAAATACTATAAATAATATAAAAAAAGAAATACAATACTTAAAAAATATCCATAACAAAAGAGATAGAATTATTTTTGATCTTTTCAAAATGTTGGAAGATAGCATCAAAAGTCGTGCCCACCTTTTGAAAATGGTCGACCGTATTTTAAATGAGAAGCATGATAAACTTGGAAAGCACAATGAGAAAGATTCTCAAAATATTGCTATTCTAAGAAATTAGATTCATATTTTTAATTGGTTGCAATTAGCTTTAATTCAACCCGACGATTCAATTTTCTCCCCTCCAATGTTTTGTTTGAGTACAGCGGCTTTTCAGGACCCATCCCATAGGATTCTATCCTTTCGGGCGCAATCTTTCTCGCCAGTAAATAGCTCTTCACCGAATCTGCCCTGTACTTTGAAATGGTAACATTAAAGCTATATGGACCTGATGAGTCTGAATATCCCTCTATCACTATTTTGGTGCCGGGGTTTTCAATCATAAAATCAGCGATTTTATCTAATATCTCATAGGCGCCCTTTGACAAAGCATTCGAACTATGCTCGAAATAAATAATGTGCTTTTTGTTGAATAAAGTACGGTTCCCGTGATTTTCGAAGATGTTAACGTTATCTGCTTTTTGGTTTTCTGATGCCGATTTAGGAGTTATGAATTTTTCAATTGGTTTAATAGGCTTGAGTTTAGTTATTAGAGCTAAATCTAATTCTTTCCCGGCGTTTGAAGATTCAGTAGCCTGATTTAGATTTTGAGATTCAATTTTATTTTCCAATCCCGGGAAATTGTCACTCTGCGGCACTATTTCTTCCAAAGTCCAGACTTGAAATTTTTCCATTTCAAAAAAGTATACAAAGAAACCCGACAAAAAAAACAAAATAATTGCCAAAGCTATTGACCAGAGTCTTAAGGAGGAAGAAGCGCTTAAATTAGTTTGATGAGGTTTTTGATTGTGTTTGTTCTGATACAATACCTTTAAATGATTGGTTCTTTTTTTCGCACTAAATTTTGTTATAAGTTCTTTTCTGGATTTTTTTATATCATCAGCAGTTAACAAGTTAAGGCCACTTGCATAACCAACTCTTAGTGCATGGTCACAAATCGTATTGATTAATCTGAGATTGCCCTGAGAATAAGATTGGATTTCTTGGATTGCTTCTTTTTCAAATATTTTACGTTTGGCTCCCGCTATTTTAAGGCGGTAATTGATATATTTATTCGTCTCACTTTCAACCAATTGATGAATTTGAATCTTTTTGGTGATTTTATCAGAAACCTCTTTAAGATCTTCATTCTCGAGCAATTCCAACATAATATTATCACCAACCAAGAGAGTGGTTATCACTTTTTCACCACGCATTTCTATGTCAGCAAAAAATGCTAATTCCTTGAGAATGTCTATCTTGAATCTGTGTGCTTCATCAAATACAAATAATATATGTTTTCTGGTCGCGGATGTTTTACGTAGACTATTTCGAAAATTTACTAAAAAAGCGCTTTTCTTATCAAATTTTTTCGTTATTTTTAATTGTTCTGAAAGAAGTTTAAAAAAATCAAAATAATCGATAACGGGGTCGGAAAATTTGGCGATTGTATAATGCCTCGCCAAACTCTGTTCAACCCAGCTTATCAGCGAACTTTTACCAGTACCCGTGTCACCGTAGAGAACGATAATCCCTTTATCAACCGCTATTGCCCTTTTTAAGGTTAAAGCAACTTCCTTTAGACTGTCTTGATGTTATCCTGAAACGGATTTTCCTCTAAATTATAATGATCCAGATACATCCCATCGTTACCTTATATTGGAGTTTAATGTAATATGAAAATTAGAAAATTAAGGAATTTAGACTATAATTCAACAACTTATGATTATTTCTACATGTATGCGGAAATAAAATCAAGCCCCAATAGGTTATTTTAATTTTTGAAACAGATTATTGGTCAACTCATTTCATAGAGGAAATCGGTATGCGCTTAATTATTAAAAAATATGGATTTTTCCTTGTTAGCATCTTTTTTCTTGTCGGGTATTTGATCATAAGCTCATTTTTAGTCTCTGGAAAAAGCATTGAAAATCATCAAGGCATCACACATGATAATCAAGTTGAGCAAAATACTGAACACAATGCGAATAATGAGTCAGTTCCTTCGATCCCTACCCAGACAATATTTGCCCTTATCTGTGCCGGGCTGATTGGCATTTTATGCATCCCCAGAAATAAAAATAAAAAAGAAAATTTCAATGGCATAAAGGATTCAATAAAAGACAACTCTGACTCGGGTTAAATACCTAATAGATCCTATATCAGGCATTCTCAATTCTTAAAATGGCTGTCATGAATATGATAGCCATTTTTTATTGATAAAAGTGGTGTTCCGCCGAAATAATAATTACCCAGAATTATGCCATCAGAAGATATTAGATGCCGCTTTCAACAGAGAAAAACGGCTCCGTTTTCCAATCTCAGCGGAAATATTGTGCTTGGGCAGAAACTGTTTTAAGGGCGATAAACCTCTTGGCTTAACTGAGTAAATAGGTTGGTGCCGACTTCCCTTATAGCTGGATTGAGCAGAAGCTATTTCAAAAATGTCTTTTGGCCCGCCGGCCTGAGGCGGACGAGCTCCTTTGTGGGTGCCTCGTTTAAAATCCTCGAAATGCTTGAGTAAACCTGTGGTTTGAGTTCAGCAAAACGAAAGGATCAGGCGGGTCATCCCGCCACGCGGGGAAACTCGAT
>WOR8_10007076_pt1 | contig 10708 bp, 10 predicted proteins | sample DeeMarSeWOR38_10_FD_19890 | JGI IMG/M metagenome (IMG submission 19890)
TCTCCGACTCATACTTGGCTATCCCACTGTCATACACGACCTCGGCATCGTGATAGATGACCCTGGTTTCATTGACCTCCAAGGCTGGCAACGGGGTAGCGGTTGGTGCATCCGTCGGGGGAGCCGGCGGCACCGGCGTGTCCGTGGGAACTGATGTGGGCGCTGGCAGGGTAGCTGTCGCCGTGGGGGTGTCGGGGGTATCGGTAGGCGGCAGAGGCGTATAGGTGCTGGTGGGGCTTACAGTTGCAGTCGGAACTGGTGTCACGGTAGCAACGGGTGGCAGTGTAGCCGTCGGGGTGGGTTGCTGTTGCCCCCGAGCGCCACACGCCGTCACCAGCAACAGACTGACAATCACGACGGCCACAAGTACCGTATATCCATGCTGCCGAACTAGATTAAACGATTCCATCGTTTCTCCTCCCTTCTTCTCTGCAAACGGAAATTAATGATTTTCCTAGAAAGTTCACATTATTTTCAAAGGTGTACGCGATAGAATAGACTTGGCACAATAGCACCAGCTCGGGCTAACCGAGTCGCTCACACCGCCACTGTGGCCGCAGAACACCGGATTCTACTCAGTACTCAACCCGGCTTCTTCACGAGGCAATGCGTGGCCATGCGCTGTCCAGTCTGTCCAGTATCGCACGTTCCCAATAGCATATTCTGCGATGAATGTGGCGCATATCTTCCAAAAGGGAAGGAGCTTGGCACTCATCCCCTTGATGTCACGCAGATCAGGTGGCTGGGAGAAGACAAAGGCTCCCAGGCCAAAGAGATCGCGCTACGCGATCTTGCCAAGACTCGGACTATTCGCCTGCGCATCGGCTCTGCTACAGAGAACGGCAGCGAGATCCGAGAACTGCAAATCTCATTAGCGAAGCCAGTCAGACTGGGGCGAAACGACCCCAAGCACGACATCTTTCCTGAGGTCGATTTGACCCAGGACCTTGCCAGAGAGCATGGTGTCTCGCGCGAGCACACCTGCATCTTTCAGCAGGGGAACACGGTCAAGATGGAAGACCTGGGAAGCACCAATGGCACTCTGCTGAATGGCAAGCGTCTGGACCCCTATATAGCAGAAGCCCTGAGAGATGGGGACCAGTTTCAAATGGGAAAGCTACTGATCAAAGTCAGCTTTGAGTCCTAGCACCCTCCCCCTCGGTCTATTCCAGCGCCTTGACGAACTGACGACGCTCAGGATGACTAAACCGCGCCGGGAACTCGACCATGAGTCTGGCAATATGCTCTCTCAGTTGCGACCTCAGGAAAGATCGCCCCTCATCACCTGAAGAGCAGTTGACTAACATAAACTCAAAGACCACGTTGATCTCAGAGTTCTCCAAATCGTTCGCTGCTTGGAAGGCGTCCTCCAAGTCCTTGACCTCTTCCAGTGTTTTCTGGGGAGAGAATTGAAGAAAGTTGCGCGCGCTTGTCAGTACGGAAGGATCGGCCGGCGCAGATAGCCGTTCTGGGCTTGAACCGTCTCGAATGCGCCCCAGCCAGCTAGTGCCCCATCAAAGTGGTTTTGATGAACTATATGAAGCCCACATAGGCACGCTTTGGTACATCAAAATCACCGTGAAAGGGTACTAGCGTGACCGACTTCCTCCCCGGCATAGTCTTCCCAGAAGTCTGCAACGTCCTGATGATGAGCAAACCTCGCCTTGAAGCCGAGATATAACTCCTCAGCGACCCGCTCTGACGCAATCGCCACTTCGAAGAGTTCAGCAATCGTTTCCGTGTTGGGCATCGCGTTTTTGCCCTTACCCGGCCTATCCATTCTGAGGGATAGGCAGAATCTGGAGATCAACAGGAAGGCCCGGCTGCCCGCTTACGCCCCAACTGCCACAATGAGGCGTTCAACCCACATCCCAAGCCGTCCCCATTCTCAGCACAGTGAGTAGAGCTCAAACCCCAATACTATCCGCGCGCAGAAGATCAATGGTCTCGACTGCGTGACGTAGGTGGGGGATTACTATGCTCCCCCCCACGATGAGAGCTACATTTAATGCATCGTGCAACTCGGCATCCGTCCACCCGGCGTCTACGCATTGAATAAGATGGTAATCAATACAATCATTACAACGCAGCACCGCAGAGGCCACCAGGCCAAGCAACTCTTTTGTCTTCGCATCAAGCGCCCCATCCCGGTAGGCGGCAGTATCCAAGTTAAAGAAACGCCTGATGCCCAAGTGGTCAATTTGGGCGATTCGCTCGTTCATACGGTTTCTATAGTCGCGGAAATCATCCAACCTGGTGGACATAGGCCCTCCAAAGCGCCAATTCCAGAAACCGGCCGTACTCACGGGGATGTTTGGTCCACGTTCAGTATATCACACTTGCCCACGTCTTTCAAAAAAGTCGATTCGGACGGGTCGGCTCAGGATTCAAAGCCTAAGATCTCGGACGTACCTCATGACAACCCTTTTGACAGAACTTGCAACAATTGAGATTAGATATTATAATCAGAGCTGTCTATTGCAATAATTTGCAATAGCAACGGAGTGAAATATGTCCCACGACCGGTTGGAATGCGCCGCGCAGATTCGAGAACAGGGATTTAGGGTGACTCCCCAACGCCTGCTCCTATTAGATGCTATCTGCGAGGGTAATGGGCACACCACGTTCGATGAGATTTACGAGCGAGTGAAATCCAAAGCGCCGGGTATCAACCAGGCAACGGTGTACCGCAGCCTGGATTTCCTGTGTGAGTTGCGGCTGGTTGTTTCGGCAGAGATCGAGGGACGCACTGTATACGAGATCGCTGGCGAGACGCCTCACCACCACCTGGTCTGCCGCAAGTGTGGTGCAGTTCAGGATCTGGCTGACTTCCATTTTGAGGAGCTGCGGAGCCATCTTCTCGAGGAGCACGGCTTCAAGACCGATCTAGACCACATGGTCCTCAACGGTCTCTGTGCTGGGTGTATGAAGAACCAATCCTGATCTTTTCCAAATCAGAAAGGAGACATGCCTGTGCACTACGTTTCACCTACCTACTATCTATCTGGAGTAACCACCCCGCCCGGACTGCACATCCCGGATGGCTTTCTGAGTCTGCCAATCGCCTTGCTTTGCTGGGCGCTGGCCATTGGGCTGCTGGCCGTTGCTGTGCGACAGACTCAAAACACGCTGGGCGAACGTCAGATTCCACTGATGGGCGTGATGGCGGCATTTATCTTTGCAGCACAGATGATCAACTTCCCGGTTGCGGGGGGGACCTCAGGGCACTTGCTAGGCGGCGCGCTGGCGGCAATCGTCCTCGGTCCTTGGGCAGGAATGTTGGTTATGGCCAGCGTCATCGTCGTCCAGGGATTACTCTTCCAGGACGGCGGCTTGTTGGTGATGGGCGCCAACATCCTAAACATGGGCTTGTTGACGGTGCTCATCGGCTACGGTTTGTACCGCGGAGTTGCCAGGCAGAGCCAGGGCGTGCGGCTGGGTATGGCTGGGATAGCCGCCTGGCTGTCAGTGATGGCTGGGGCGCTGGCCACATCGCTCGAGCTATGGCTGAGCGGAACGTCGGCGCTGAGAGTCGTCGTGCCAGCGATGCTGGGCGTCCACGCCTTCATCGGAATCGGCGAGGCGCTGATCACCGTCGCTGCCCTGGCGTTTATCATACAGACCCGCCCCGATCTACTGGAGGCACCTGACAAGGCTCGGAATGGTCGCGGCTGGGTGGCAGCTGGCCTGATTGTGGCCCTGGTCGTGGTGTTTTTGGCACCGTTCGCTTCGGCCAATCCGGATGGGCTCGAACGAGTGGCCATTGATATGGGCTTCATCGAGCGAGGCACGGACGCTCCTTATCAAATCCTGCCTGGCTACACAATCCCGCTGCTAGGAGATACGGGCCTGTCGACCGTTTTGGCTGGCGCTGCCGGTGTGCTGGCAGTTGCCGCTCTGACAGTCATCACCGTACGTCTGCTGCGACGACCGGCCAAGTCAACACCACAATAGGGGGCGAGACTAACACTCGAGCATGCACATCAACGCCCTTGACCGCTATCAAACCGGTGAGAGCCTGATTCACCACCTTGACCCCCGAGTCAAGGTGGTGGTGACGGTTCTCTTCATTCTCTCGAACGTTCTGCTGCCGGACGGAGCCTGGCTGGCCTTCGCCCTGGCCTGGGGCTTGATTCTGTTCATCAGCCTGCTGGCCCGACTGGGTTTAGGCTACACGTTCAAGCGTTCCTTCGTGGCGCTCCCATTTGCCCTGGCGGCGGTGACTGTGATCTTCAGCCTGCCGGGAGAGCCGCTTGTCGCCTGGGATATCGGTCCCTGGCATATGGTAGCCACCGACGCAGGCGTAGTGCGCTTCGTCAGCATCGTGATTCGGACCTGGCTCTCAGTGCAGATGGCCATTTTGCTGACGGCAACCACCCGCTTCCCGGATCTGCTTCACGCGCTGCATCACCTGCACGTTCCCCAACTGCTGGTCGCCATCATCTCGTTTATGTATCGCTATTTGTTCGTTCTCACCGATGAAGCGATGCGCCTGCTGCGTGCCCGTGAGGCACGCAGCGCCCGGTTGGCGGAAGGAGGTGGGAGCGGCTCACTTGCATGGCGGGCACGGGTGACCGGCAACATGGTTGGCCAACTCTTCCTGCGCAGCTATGAGCGTAGCGATCGGGTCTACAACGCGATGCTGGCCCGAGGCTATACAGGTCAGTTTCTAACCATCAATCCTCACGTGATGCGGGGGCTAGATTGGATGATCGGGGTAGCTGCGGTGATCGTCCTGCTTCTGCTCCAGGCGATTGGAAGGATGGCACTCTTATGACGAAAGACGAAGGGCGACGGGCAAGAGAGGGGATTGGAGGCATCTGGATGAAGCAAGGAATGCAGCCGACGCTAGACGAACGGCAAATGTCTTTAGTCGTTCGTCAGCCATCCTTCGTCGCTGAAGATGACAAGGAGACCCACGCCGACGAAGACGTTTCCACGTTGCTGGTCAAGAATCTAAGCTTCAGCTATCCCGACGGACAGACTGCGCTGCGGGATGTCTCCTTGCAGATCAACCGGTGTGAGAAGGTGGCCCTGGTGGGACCAAACGGGGCAGGTAAGAGCACGCTCATGCTGCATCTCAGCGGCATTCTGAACGGAGAGCATGGCCAAGTAAAAGTCGCCGGGCTGCCAGTCACCAAGCCCAATCTGCCGGTCATCCGCGCCAAGGTAGGCTTGGTGTTCCAGAACCCGGACGACCAACTCTTCTCACCGACCGTTTTCGAGGACGTAGCCTTTGGCCCGCTGCACATGGGGCTAGCGGGGCGGGAGGTGCAAGCCCGCGTAGCCCGCGCACTGGAACAAGTGGGTATGAGTGACTACGCGGACAGACTCTCACATCATCTGAGCGTCGGCGAAAAGAAGCGCGTCTCTCTCGCTACTGTTCTCTCAATGGATCCCGAAATCTTGGTTCTTGACGAGCCATCGGCTGGCCTGGACCCGCGTGCGCGCCGGACACTCATCACACAACTGCGCGAGCTGCCGATCACCATGCTGGTCTCCACTCACGATATGCGTATGGTGAGCGAGCTTCTACCACGAATGGTGATAATGGATGAAGGGCGAATCGTGGCAGATGGCCGAACTGATGTGTTGATGAATGATACAGCCCTACTGGAGGCACACGGGCTCGAAGCACCATGAGTTGGGGGAAGTCTGGAAGTTTGGATGGCTGGGTCAGCCGAAGGGTATTTGCGCCACCAGGCCAGCAACCGAACCCGGCCACAAGCCCAAGACCACAGTGAGCAACGCGGCCAGCAACACCGCTGTGGCGATAGCCCCCTCCAGATTGACCATCCCAGGATTCTTGTCTCCACCCTGTTGCCCGGGGAGCTCTGGGGCGTATTTCACCGGAGCGCGCATATACATTTGCACGACAAGCCCCAAGTAGTAAAAGGCCGCGACGACGCTGTTAATGACCCCCACAACGGCCAGCCAAGTCAGGCCTGCCTCAACTGCTGCCCCAAATACAAAAAGCTTTCCCCAGAAGCCGGCCAGGGGCGGTATCCCCGTCAGTGACAGCATAAAGATGGCCATAGCCGCCGCAAGCAGTGGCTCGCGCTGGCCCAAGCCGGCATAGTCCTGCAGGGTGGTACTGTACTCGCCCCGGCGCTCTATGAAAGAGGCAACAGCAAAGGCTCCAACAGTCATAAAGGCGTAGGCCAGCAGGTAGAATAGCACAGCACGCACGCCACTCTCGTTAGCAGCCGCGACACCCACCAGGATGTAGCCCGCGTGTGCAATGCTCGAATAGCCCAGCATACGCTTAACATCTTTCTGAACCAACGCTGCCAGGTTTCCAAACGTCATGGTCAGTACCGCCAACACTGCGGCAGCAGAGGCCCAGTCAGCGGTGTAAGCCGGGTCACCGAAAGAATAGTGAAGGACGCGAATGAGCGCAGCAAAGCCAGCCGCTTTGGCCCCGACCGACATAAAAGCCGTGACTGAAGTCGGCGCGCCCTGGTACACATCAGGGGTCCACCATTGAAAGGGAACGGCCGCTACCTTGAAAGCGAAGCCGACCAGCAAGAGCCCCAACCCGACCAGCGCCATTGGGTCGGGATTTGGAGACAGGCCGCCCGTTGACAACCATTCACCGATCTCGCTCAAGTTGGTTGTGCCTGTAGCGCCATACGTCAGCGCTGCGCCGTACAGGAAAAAAGCTGAGGCAAATGCGCCGAGGACGAAGTACTTCATAGCTGCCTCGACCGAGGCAAACTGTCTTCGGTTAAAGCCAGCCAAAATGTAGAGAGCAACCGACATTATCTCCAGCCCCAAGAATATGACGATAAGGTCGGTAGCGGCGGCCATCAACATCATGCCGCTGGTCGAGAAGAGAAGCAAGGCATAATAAGCGCCGTGCTGCAAGTCGTGCCGCCCCAGGTAATCAACCGCAATCAGCAAAGACAAGCCGGCGGTGACCAAAAAGACCAGGTTTAAGAAGAGGGCGTAGCCGTCGCTGACGGCCATGTCCTGGAAGGCGAGCGGAGCATAGCCTGCCAGGACGATAGACACGACTGCCGCCGCCACTACGGCGAGCAGCCCCAGGTAACCCAGCACACGCTTATCCGTTACCGCTAGGTCAAGCAGAAGCACCAGCAAAGCAGCGCCCATCACGATGAGCGATGGTGCCAGAGCAACAAAGTTCAGGTTTGGAATTTCAATGGGCATGACCATACTCTCATTCAATGCGAGCCTAGATGTTTGCCGCCAAGGTCCCCATCACCAATTAGCCCGTTACTCATTGTCCACTTCCGCCACCACCTCCGTCGCCCGCACCTCGGCAACGAGTCTTCCCACTGTCGGGTTGATGTCCCGGAAGAAGAGGTTTGGGAAAAGACCGATGACGAAGAAGAATACCACCAGCGGCAGCAGCACCACGACTTCGCGGGCGGTCATATCGGTCAGCGCTTCGTTGGCTGGATTGAGCGGACCGAACAGGGTGCGCCGTACGGCAACCAGCAGATACCAGGCCGCCAGCACGATACCAAAGGTAGCGATGGCAGCGTAGGCCACGTTCACCCGGAAGGTGCCCAGCAAGATGGTGAATTCGCCGACGAAGCCATTCATACCGGGCAGCCCCAAGGAGGAAAGGGCGGTGATGATGAAGAATGAGCCGAAGATGGGGACTTTCGCCCAAATGCCACCATAATCCTTGAACAAGCGGGTGTGGCGCCGCTCGTAGAGCACACCCACCAGCAAAAAGAGAGCGCCCGTGCTCAGGCCGTGATTCACCATTTGCAGAACCGCGCCGCTGACCGCTTGGGGCGTCAGGGCAAAGGTACCCAGCACGATGAAGCCCATGTGCGCCACACTGGAGTAGGCCACCAGACTCTTAACGTCCTCCTGGGCCAATGCAACCAGCGCGCCGTAGATGATGCCAATCAGAGCTAGGATGGAGAGCAGTGGTGCAAAGGTAGGCACCGCCTCCGGGAACAAAGGCAACGCGAAGCGCAAATAGCCATAGGACCCCATCTTGAGCAGCACCCCGGCCAGAATAACCGAACCTGCTGTGGGTGCCTCGACATGAGCCGCCGGCAACCAGGTATGCAGCGGGAAGAGGGGCACCTTGACTGCAAAAGCCAGAGCAAAAGCGGCGAAGAGCCACACCTGCATCCCGACCGGAATTGATGTGTTCAGCAGGACCGTCAGGTCGCTGGTACCCCCCCACAGGTAGAGCACGATCGCGGCAACCAACATCAGCGCGCTGCCGCCCATGGTAAACAAGAAGAATTTGATGGCTGCATATACACGTCGCTCGCCGCCCCAACGTCCGATGAGCAACGCCATAGGGATGAGACTTGCCTCCCAGAAGACGTAGAAGAGGAAGAGATCAAGGGAGACGAAGACGCCCAGCATAGCGGTCTCCATGAGCAACATCAAGATCATATACTCTTTGACCTGCTCGGTAATGGCGCGCCACGAACTGAGTACCGCCAGAGCGCTGAGCAGTGTCGTCAGCAGGACCAAGAAGAGGCTGATGCCGTCCACACCCACGTGATAGCCAATGTTCAAAGTGGGGATCCAGGGCCTGACTTCCTCAAACTGAAAGCCAGGCGCCCCAGTCTGGAAATTGAAGTAGAGGGCCAGCGATAGGACAAGGACGACCAGGGTCGTGGCAAAGGCAACCGCTCTTAGCAGGTTCCCTCGAGCACGGGGCAGCACGGCCAGCAGAATCGATCCTGCAACCGGTAGGAGCAGCAGTATGGAAAGCAGAGGAAAATCTAATTGGCTCATTGATCCGCTTCCAGTTCCATCTCAATGAGGCAGATCACACCACACCTGTCTACCTCAGGAAAAAGTAGGCGACAACCACGATCACGCCGAGGAACATCGCCAGGGCATAATGCCGGATGTAGCCGCTTTGCAGGCGCCCCAATAGCGCTCCGCCTTGCACGACCAAGCGGGCGCCACCATCAATAATCCCGTCAATGGCCGCTTTGTCGACCCCATGTGCAAAGAAGCGAGCCACGGCCCATCCGGGTTTCACAAATAGGGTATCGTACAGCTCGTCTACGTAATACTTGTTGGCGAGCACCTTGAAGGCCGACTTGAAGCGCACGGCCAAGTCGGCTGGTATATCCCGCTTGGCAAGATAAAACCAGTAGGCGAGTCCAATACCCAGCAACGCAATAACACTCGACGCGCTAAGCAGTCCCCACTCTAAACCGATCGAAAGGTGAGCCGCTTCGCCTGCCCCTGTCTGGAACGCAGTAAAGACCGGGTGCAGCCATCCTTCGAGCAGGTGATCCAGGCGCACAACAGCCGGCAGTCCCAGCAGGCCGCCAAACAGAGACAGAAACGCCAACAGGATGAGCGGCCAGGTCATAACCCTGCGCGCCTCGTGGGCGTGGTCGAATAGCTCCTGGTCGCGTGGTTTCCCCGAGAAGGCGACAAACAGAGCTCGGAAGATGTAAAAGGCGGTCAACAGTGCGGTAATCAAGCCGACAGCCCACAAGATCGGGGAGGAGTCGAAGGCTTCGGCCAGGATCTCGTCCTTAGAGAAGAAGCCCGAGGTCAGAGGGAAACCGGCCAAAGCCAGCGCGCCGATCAGGAAGGTCCAGAAAGTGATCGGCATCTTACGGCGCAGACCCCCCATACGCCGGATGTCTATCACGTCGCCCAGGGCATGCATCACACTGCCCGCGCCCAGGAAGAGCAACGCCTTGAAGAAGGCATGAGTCGTCAGGTGGAACATGCCAAAGGCGTAATCGCCGATACCGACCGCCAGGAACATGTAACCAAGCTGGCTGATGGTGGAGTAAGCCAACACCCGCTTCAAGTCAGTCTGTACCAGAGCAATCGTGGCCGCGTAAAAGGCGGTGAGGATGCCCACGATAGCCACCAACGACGAAGTGGTCGGCGCCAGCGTGTACAGGACGTGGCTACGGGCGATCATATAGACACCGGCCGTGACCATAGTCGCCGCGTGAATGAGAGCCGACACCGGCGTAGGGCCGGCCATAGCGTCCGGCAACCACACGTAGAGCGGCAACTGCGCACTCTTGCCCACTGCACCGACAAAAAGCAGCAACGTGATGGTAGTTATCGTTGCAGTGGCGACCTCCGGTGCCGCACTGAACACCTCAGCATAGTTCAGCGTGCCGAAGGTGGTCCAGATCAGAAAAACACCCAGCGCAAAGCCAAAGTCGCCCACCCTATTAACAATGAACGCTTTCTTGCCCGAATCGGCGGGGTTCAAGTTGGGGGGGACGGTTACTTCTTCGCCGTTCTTAAGGCGGATCGGTGCTTGCGGCTCATCCCGTTTCTGGAACCAGAACCCGATAAGCAAGTATGAACACAGACCTACCAACTCCCAGCCAACGTACAACAGCAAATAGTTGGCGGCCAGCACTAGGATGAGCATGGAGACGATAAACAGGTTCATGAAGGTGAAGAAGCGGGCGTAGAGCCGGTTGTCCTCGTGCTCCATGTAGCCGACCGAGTAGACGTGAATAAGGAACCCCACCCCGGTGACGACAAGAACCATCAAGACCGACAGCGGGTCGGCGAGCAGGCTTACCTCAACACGAAAGTTGCCGATCCAAATCCAGTCCCAAAGACTCACCACCACTGCCCGGTCGTGAGACGGGAAGGCCAGCAGGTCCAAGGTCGAAAAGAATCCGACAAGGAAAGCCAGGGCAACCACGCCTGGGCCAACGACGCTAACAAACCTGCGCCCCAGTCGACGGCCAAGCAACCCGTTAAG
>WOR8_10007084_pt1 | contig 10703 bp, 8 predicted proteins | sample DeeMarSeWOR38_10_FD_19890 | JGI IMG/M metagenome (IMG submission 19890)
TCAACAGCGGAAACGGCCGGGTGAGAATGGAGTTTTCCGCACCGGTCCGGTCTTTGATCGGATATCGTGACGAGTTTCTGACGGACACCCGGGGAACGGGCATCATGCACTCCCAGTTCAGCGGTTACGAACCCTTCAGGGGGGAATGCCCCAGCCGGTTCACCGGCTCCATCGTTTCCGACCGCAACGGACATGCCGTGCCCTACGCCCTTTTCAACCTGGAACCCAGAGGACGGCTGTTCATCCTGCCGGGCGATTCGGTGTACGAGGGAATGATCATCGGCGAGCACAACCGCGGCAGTGATATCAACGTCAACCCTTGCAAGGAAAAGAAATTGTCCAACATGAGGGCGGCCGGAAAGGACGACAACGTCACGCTCTCACCGATCAAACCGTTCACCCTGGAGCAGAACATCAACTTCATTCGTGAAGACGAGCTGGTGGAGATCACGCCCAGATCGGTGCGCTTGCGAAAGACCGTGCTCTCTGCCCAGAAGCGCCACACGCTCCGTGCCGGCCACATGAAAAATGCACAGGCAGCCTGACCCCCTCAATAATTCAGCAAGCGTCAAACGCAGACTCGATTCCTTATTGACCCCCTAATTTTCCCTAAAGATTTTCCCAGCTAAGTGAGGCTTAAATTTAGCCACAGACCCACACGGACACACATAAACAGGTTAAAATAATTAAATGACGGTATAAGGTACAGGGTACCGGGTATAGGGTTCAAAACTTCAGGGCTGAGTGCTGAGTGCTGAGGACTGGGGACTGCGGATCGAAGGAGCGGTCCTGCGGGCCTTAAGGAGCGCTGCGTTCATTTATCTCTCACAGAGTGCACAGAGACATCAGAGAGCTTTTACTAAAAATTTTTAAGATATTCTCTGTGTGATCTGCGGGGGTTCTGTGTGATAGAAAGTCCAATCCCGCTGCGCTTTAGGAGCACTCTGGGCATCGCTCTTCGGGCTTCGACCCCACAAGACGACGCAACAAGTCGTTTGAGGAACAGCCCTGCGGGCTTTGAGTTTAAAGGTTCAAAGAATATAGTTTAATAGATAAATAGTAAAATAGTTGATTGGTTGGGTCTTAGATTTGCTGGATTCTTTTGTTGCAGAAAGCTGTGGCGGGATGCGTTTTTTCTTGACAAGTTTCGGGTATCCGCCTATAAATTGAATGTAGCTACTTTATAGCTAAATTATAGCTTTTTTGGCCTTGGACAGGCTGTCACCGGACTTTGCCCGGTGCGGATTGTCAGTAGAATCGGTCACAAAGGAGTTCAAAAACCTTAAAAATGGAGGATTGGAAAAATGAAAATAAATCCGAATTTTGCCTCACCTTGTGGCCTTTATTGCGGGGTTTGCGCGATTTATATTGCCCACCGTGATCATAATCAAAAATTTAAGGCAGGGTTATTGAATCTGTATAAGGGAAACATTCAGGGCAAGGGCACGCTTCCCAACAGCGAGAATCTTTCTATCGACGATATCCAATGCGGCGGATGTCTGTCTGATGAGCCATTTATGCATTGCCGGCAGTGCGAGATCAAGGCCTGCACCGAAGAAAAAGGTTACGCCGGATGTCACGAGTGCGATGAATTTCCCTGCCAGCATATTGAAGACTTTCCCATGACTGTTGGGAAAAAGGTTATTTTACGGGCTGTTCCATATCGGCGAGAGGTCGGCACCGAAAAATGGATTGAAGATGAAGAAGCCCGCTATGTCTGTCCTGAATGCGGCAATAAAGTTTTCCGGGGCGTTGTAAAATGCAATCAATGTAAAGTGAATTTAGATCTGGATTAAAACCGATCTCGAAATTAGTAGCTCATTTTCGAAGACAGAGAAAAAAAGTTCCAAAGGTGTTCTAAAGTTAGAAGTGCCTAAAATGCTTAAAGTTGAGGAATTCTATCATATTTATCGTAAAAGATGGAGCGTAGCGAAACCGTAATTTTAGGCATTTTAGATCATTTTTAATTTTAGCGCATTCGTTTTTGTAAGCACTTTTTATAGGTTTAAAACTGTACCATCGGGTGTTAAATGCTTTTTAGAGATAAGCTCTATTTTTTATTGATATTATAAAAGTGATTTCGTTGATAACCGCATAACATCTCGAATCGAAAGATCCTGATTTTCCATCTAGTGCCCATTTCGGGTCCCAAAAGGCCGATCCGTACCATCAATTTGTGAATATATAACGATAAATTACAGGCGCATGCCCTGTTACGGACCCTGACCGCTCTCCGCTCTGATCCGATGATTTTTTCCTTGACAAACTACGGGGAACCTTTTAAAGATACTTTATAGCTATATTGTAACTAATTTATAGCTGAAATTGCGCCGCCTCGGGCAAGTCCCAGCTTGGAGACAAAATGGTTGCCCCGAAAATAGAAACGGGCCTGAAAGAGATCAGCGCAAAACCAGAAGATCCCGCCAAGTCCTCCGGGGCCAAGTTCAGGGTCTTCGGGGAAGAGATAATCGAAAAGGAAGTGAAGCCGTGCGGTAGCACCGGTCGGATTTACCTGCCGCTTGATTGGGTGGGCAAGCACGTTAAGGTCATTCGCCTCGAGTAACCCAGCGCGGGATGGCCTTGAAATCGATCATGAAACCAAACGCATGCATGGATTGCGGTAATATAGAAGGGGAAAAATAATGAGGTACGCAGAGACAGGGTTTAATTTAGAAATCGATCTAACCCGCGGAAACATTGAGAAGGTGCCAACGGACCCAAGAGACACCGAGCTTTATCTGGGGGGTCTGGGTACCAACGCCAAGATATTGTGGGACCGGGTTCCGCCTGAGGTTGAGCCTTTTTCTCCCGAGAATCTGCTGATATTCAGCGCCGGTCTTTTGTGCGGCACACCGGCTACCGGTTGTAATCGAACTATCGTTTCTACCATTTCTCCCCAGACCCAGCTAATGGCATTTTCGATGATGGGGGGGTTTTGGGCACCGGAATTGAAGTATGCCGGTTATGACAAAGTGATCCTGCGCGGCAAATCCCCTGATCTGGTTTATTTGTGGATAAAAGATGACAAGGTGGAAATACGTGATGCCGCGCATTTGAAGGGGAAAGGCGCTACGGAAACTTCAGAGCTTATTCGCAAGGAGCTGAATGAGCCCAAGGCGCAGGTGGCTTCTATCGGCCTGGCCGGTGAAAACAGGGTTTATTTTGCTTCCATCGAGCAGGGCCGGTCCAGTGCCAGCCGGGGCGGAATCGGTGCGGTTATGGGAGACAAAGGCGTGAAGGCGATCGCTGTTCGCGGGACCGGGGACATTAATGTCGCCCAACCGGCTGAATTCTTTGAGCTTTGCAACGAAGTGCTGGAATATATAAAATTCCGGGAAGACCATCCGATTCCGGGGGTGATGCCCATTTTGGCCGGGCTGGGGTCACCGCAAGAGATGCAAGTCCATGATGAGAAGTGGCACACCGAGAATTTCATGTGGGGAAATTCCCGCCACCGCAGAAAAGGTTTCTGGAATGAGGAAGTCGCAAAGCAGTGGACGGACACCATGACAACGGCGCGCACGCGGCTCATCAGCTGTTATAACTGTCCGATGAAATGCGGGGCCACCATTTCCATGCCGGGGCTTCCGACCTACATGATGAAATGCTTTTCGAAACTGACCTACACCATGGCGGCCCTGTCAGACCTGGATTTTGGTTTAAAAATCGCTCAACGTGCCACGGAGTACGGTGTGGACGGGTTTTCAGCACCGCAAGTGATGGCTTTCGCCCTTGAGTTATACGAAGACGGCATTTTAACTGACGATGACCTGCCGGGAATGCCCTCCGATAACGAGGAAAGATTTTACTGGTTGCTTGACAGAATTGTCCGACGGGAAGGGATCGGTGATGTTTTGGCCAATGGGACGTACTGGGCGGCCAAGGAGATTGGAAACGGCGCAGATGCATATGCGCATAACAATATTAAGAAACATGAGCAGCTGCCGCTCAAACTGTCAATGCTGAACCCCATTTATTTCCTGATGTATGCCACCGGCGAGAAGATAAACATTACCCAAATCGAAGGGCAGTTCCCCCAGGCACCCTTTCCGACGCGAGAGGAGAGAGAAGCGTTTGTAAAGGATTGGTTCCAGGTTCCGGATGAAAAGTTTAAGCAATATTTTTTAGACTGGGAACTGCGCGGCGAAAATTCAATTCCTTACTACCCGACTGTTGACATGTGCTGTGATATCGTCGACTGGCAGGAGAAGATGCACTATATCGATGACGCCCTCGGCATGTGTGCCGGTTTGTCGTCATTTCCCCTGAAACCACCCTATCATATACACAATTACCCCAAATTCATCTCAGCCGGTTCCGGAATTGATATGGATGAAGCCAAATTAACACAAGCAGCGAAGAGGTACCGAACTTTAGTCAGAGCCATTAATATCAGAAGAGGCATGCGCAGAAAAGATGACAAGCCGCCAAAGAACCACTGGAAGAAAAGATTTCCCGAACTAGAAAAGGAACTGCTGGATACCTACTACAAATTCAAGGGGTGGAATAACGATGGTATTCCGACCCAGGAGTCTCTGAATGATCTGGATTTGGATTATGTGAGCGCAGACTTCATAGAGAGGGGGATCTTGGCGGATAGCGAAGATGCTCCCGCCAGAGAAACCTCAGAAGCCTCGGCGGAGTGATGCGAAGGGAGTTCTAACGTGAGTGGCGAGAAAAAAAAGAAAACAATTAAAACAATAAAAATCGATGTTGATAAATGCAATGGTTGCCGGGCATGTGAGGTCGTCTGCTCCTCCTTTCACGCTGCGCCGAAACATAGCAGCAATAATCCGGCCAGGGCCCGTATTCGGATAATTCGAGAACCCCTCAGCGACATATATGTTCCGGTATACGCGGGTGAGTATACACCAGCCGAATGTGCCGGCAGAGATAAATACACGATTGACGGAAAGGAATACGACGAGTGTGCCTTCTGCAGGGCTTCCTGCCCGTCCAGAAACGAGTTCAAAGAGCCCGATTCCGGCCTCCCGCTAAAATGCGATATGTGTGAAGGCGAAGAAGAGCCTCTGTGTGTGAAGGTCTGCCTGGCGGATGCCCTGGTTTTAGAAGAAAGGGAAGAGGAAGCCGAAGAAGAGGAAGAGCAAGAGGAGCTGGAGATCGGATTGGAATCATTGGCAAAAAAACACGGCGTGCAGAAGGTAATGGATGCCCTTGCCCGAATGTCAGAGTCAAAAAAGTCCTGATTGAGCGATAAACGAAAAGGATAATTTAAACTGTGGAGAACGTAGCCGACTATAAAGAGATCGTTGATGTCATAAAAGAATCCGGTGGAGACGGCTTTAAATTTTGTTATCAATGCGGGTTGTGCGATACGGTTTGCCCGTGGAATCGGGTTAGAGCCTTCAGTATGCGCAAGATCATCCGCGAGGCGACGTTCGGTATGACGCAGGTAGAAGGTGAAGATATATGGCGCTGTACGTCCTGCGGAAACTGCCCCCGGCAGTGTCCCCGGGGCGTGAAAATAATCGAATCCGGCGTATCCTTACGCAGGATTGCCACCGAATACGGGGTCTTTCCCACTTCTGTCCGTTCTATCCGCACCATCAGCGGAAGCCTCACGGGCGAAGGTAATCCCTTGAACGAGAAACGAGAAGACAGAGCAAAATGGACAGAAGGCCTGTCTGTCAAAACGTTCAGCGAGGAGATGGAAATTTTATATTTCCCCGGCTGCTACCTCAGCTATGACCCGAGACTAAAAAGGGTAGCTGCGGCCACAGCCAGTATCCTCAAGCAGGCAGGGGTGAATTTTGGAATATTGGGTACCAAGGAGAACTGTTGCGGAGAGAGCATCCGTAAGACCGGCGATGAAGAATTATTCAAACGCCTGGCAAAAGAAAACATAAAAACCTTTATCGATAATGGCGTGAAAAAGGTGCTGGTTTCCTCCCCGCATTGCTACCATACCTTCAAAAACGAGTACCCTGAATTTATGGTCAACTTTGAGGTGGTCCACATCGCCCAATACATATCAACGCTTATCGATGAGGGCAGGCTTGAGCTTACCAAGGCGTACGGAAAGAAAGTGACCTATCACGACCCCTGTTACCTGGGTCGGCACAATGGCATATATGACGAACCGCGGGAGGCTTTAGAGAAGGTCCCCGGTTTGACGCTGAGTGAGATGCCCGAGTCGCGGGAAAATAGTCTGTGCTGCGGCGGCGGCGGCGGCCGGATTTGGATGGAAACGCCAAGGGGTGAAAGATTTTCTGACCTCAGAATAGAACAGGCGGTGGGCGTTGGGGCCGATGAGCTGGTTACGTCCTGCCCGTATTGCATCACCCATTTTGAGGAAAGCAGGCTTGCCCTGGAGGATAATGTCAGCTTAGAGATTAAAGACATTACGGAGATCATCGCGGAAGTAATTTAACCCGTGTATTTCATGAATATTTTTTCGCAACGCACCGAAGAAACCGGATGAGGTGATAGAAAGTGGAAAAGGAACTACTGCAAGAAGAAAAAACTCAACAACTGGGTCAAGGTCTCGCAGACGTCAATTTCGGAGATGTTATGGTTGTCGGTGGCGGGATCAGCGGGATTCAAGCCTCTCTCGATCTTGCCGATTCGGGTTATAAGGTTTATCTGGTTGAGAAATCGCCTGCCATCGGCGGCAAGATGGCCCAGCTCGACAAGACCTATCCCACGAATGACTGCTCCATGTGAATACTCTCTCCCAAACTGGTCGAGGTCGGCCGGCATCCCAACATAGAGGTCCTGACGTATACTGAAGTTGACGGTGTGGAAGGGCAAGCAGGAGATTTCAAGGTCACCTTAAATAAAAAGCCCAGATACATTATAGAGGACAAATGCACGGGTTGTGGCACCTGCGTAGAGTACTGCCCGGTCGAATACCCTGATCCTTACAATCAAGACCTGTCGGCCAATAAAGCCATCCATATATACTTTTCTCAAGCCGTTCCGCTTGTCACTTACATACATGAAAGCTGTATTTACCTTAAAGAGAAGAAATGTTCCATTTGCGAAGGCGTCTGTAAGAATGAGGCCATAGATCTTCATCAAGAGCCGGAAAAGCTGGAAGTAAAAGTCGGGGCGATCGTTCTGTCTCCGGGCTATGAGGCATTTGACCCTGAGTTGAGGGGCGACTATGGCTACGGAAAGATGGAGAACGTGGTAACCAGTCTTGACTTCGAGCGCCTATTATGTGCCACCGGGCCCCACGAAGGCGAGGTGTTGCGCCCTTCCGATAAAAAGCATCCTCATAAAATCGCCTGGATTCAGTGCGTGGGTTCCCGACAGGTTATCCCGGGCGGCAACAGCTATTGTTCATCCGTATGCTGCACCTATACCCAGAAGCAGGTGATTTTGACAAAAGATCATGACCCGGAGGCAGAGTGCACGATATTCCATAACGATATCCGTTCCTATGGCAAGGATTTCGAACCCTTTTACCAAAGAACCGAGCAACTTCCCGGGATTCGGTTTATCAGAAGCTACGTTTCCATCGGAAAAGAGATCCCGCAAAGCAAGAATGTTACCATCAGATACGATACGGCCGAGGATGGCGTAAAGGAAGAAGAATTCGATATGGTGGTATTATCCGTTGGATTGAACCCGCCTGCTGATTATGAGGACCTGGCGGATCAGTTTGGAATCGAACTCAATCCACACGGATTCTGTAAAGCAACCCCTACCAATCCGATGGCGACCAGCCGGCCGGGGATCTTTGTCAGCGGCGCCTTCCAGGGCCCTATGGATATACCTGAGTCGGTTTTTTCCGCCAGCGGAGCCGGCTCCCAATGTGGTGAATTCCTTGACTACCGGCGAGGAAAACTGTCCAAAGAAAGGATATATCCACCGGAAAAGGATGTCTCGGAAGAAGAGGCCAGGGTCGGTGTTTTCGTGTGTCATTGTGGCGCTAATATCGGAAGAGTGGTAGATGTTCCTTCCGTAGTGGATTATGCCTCAAAGCTGGACAACGTTGTCTACGCCACCGAACAGCTGTTTTCATGTGCGACTGACTCTGCCGAGTCAATAACAGAGACGATCCAGGAAAAGGGGCTCAATCGAGTGGTTGTCGCTGCCTGCTCCCCCAGAACCCTTGAACCGCTATTCCGGGACACGTTGCGGGAGGGGGGAATCAATCAATATTACTTTGAAATGGCGAATATCAGAGAACATTGCTCCTGGGTCCACTCCAAAGAAAAGGAAAATGCCACCGAAAAGGCCATGGATATCACCCGGATGTCGGTCGCACGCGCTCGCCTTTTGAAGCCTCTACAGGAAATTGATCTGCCGGTCAACAAGACGGCGCTAGTGGTTGGTGGCGGTATCGCCGGCATGACGTGTGCGCTTTCCATTGCCAACCAGGGACATGCGGTTTACCTGCTGGAAAAAGATACCGACCTGGGGGGCACGGCCAGAAGAATCCATTACACGCTCGATGGGATGGATGTTCAGGCCTATTTACGTGATCTGGTGCGCACGGTTTATCAGCACCCCTCAATACATGTATATACGGATGCCACCATCACAGAGGCGACCGGTTATGTTGGTAATTTCGTAACCCGGGTGCAGTCTGAAAGAGGGGACACTGAGATAAAACACGGCGCGACCGTCATCGCTGTCGGTGCGGAGGTATACAAACCGACCGAATATCTTTACGGGGAAGATGACAGAGTCATGACCAACCTTGAACTGGAGGACCGGATCATCAATGCAGAAGAAGGGCTGATAAACGCCCAGAATCTGGTGATGATCCAATGCGTCGGCTGCAGACAGGAAGATCGAAATTACTGCGCCCGCATATGCTGTAACCAGTCTATAAAGAACGCCCTGAAACTAAAAAAGATAAATTCCCGGATGGATATCTACATTCTCTTCAGGGATATAAGGACCTATGGGTTCGCAGAGGATTATTACCGGGAAGCGGCAGATAATGATGTGAAGTTCATCCGCTACGAGCCTGATGATAAGCCTCAGGTTGAAGCCGTCGAGCAGGACGGCCGGCCGGTTTTAAGGGTTGCCGTGACCGATCCCATTTTAGGTCAGAAGCTTGCATTAGATGCCGATTTCCTCTCTTTGGCTGCCGCCGTTATTCCTACCGCGGGAAACAGGGTAATATCTCAATTTTTCAAGGTCTCTTTGGGACCGGATGATTTTTTCAAAGAAGCCCATGTCAAATTAAGACCGGTTGAGTTTGGTACAGAAGGCGTTTATCTTTGCGGCCTGGCTCACTATCCGAAGCATATACCGGAATCGATTAACCAGGCATATGGGGCTGCAAGTCGGGCCTTAACCCTTCTCTCACATGACACCGTCACCGTCTCCGGCTCTATTTGCGAGGTGGATGAGAAGACCTGTATGGGGTGTGGGGCATGTATCTCAGCCTGCACGTATGGTGCCATAGAGTTTCGTAAGACAAAACAGGGCGAAAAGGCTGTGGTTAATCCGGTTCTCTGTAAAGGGGACGGCCTCTGTAACGCAAAGTGCCCAACCGGGGCGATTGTTCTAAAGCACTTTACCGATGAAGATATTTTAAGCCAGATTGATGCGGCGGTTGGAGTTGTGTAGAACAGGTTAGCCGGTTGAGCCTGTTAACGGTTGACCGGTTGAGGTCAAAAGCACTTTTTTGTTATTCGGGCTCGACGGGCGAACGGGAATCGGGCAGAACCGAGATTCGTGATAAAGGAGCTGAGAACGAATGAGCGCAGTAGTTCAATTTAAACCCAAATTATTAGGTTTTGTATGCCATTGGTGAGCGTACGGCGCTGCTGACATGGCTGGAGTTTCCAGACTGCAATATTCAACCGAAATCAGGCTCATTCGCGTCATGTGTTCCGGCAGGGTCGATCTTGAATTTATATTCCGTGCCTTCTCAAATGGAATGGATGGGGTGTTTATTGGTGGTTGCCGGCTTAATGAATGCAATTATATTACCCAGGGAAATTACGATGCACTAAACGTGGTGCTTCTTTCTAAAAAAATAATGGCCCACATCGGGATGAACCCGGAAAGATTAAGTGTCGAATTTATGTCTTCCGGTGAAGGAAACCTTTTTACCGAAGTTGTTGATGATTTTTCCAAGAAGGTGAAGGCGTTAGGACCACTCGGCAAAGGTGAAGAAATAGATGAAGATGAATTAAAGTCCAAACTTGCAGAAGTCAGAAAGCTGGTTCCTTATATTAAGATCGTGGAACGGAAGAAGCTGGCGTCACGCCTTGAAAACCCAGAAGAATATGAGGGCCTTTTCACCAGTGACGGGATCGACAAGCTATTCAGAGAAGCCGTTTCGTACTATATTGATCCGGATAAGTGCCAGGCCTGTATGATCTGCCGCAAGAGATGCCCGGTAGAGGCGATTGCCGGCGGCAAGAGCCAGATCCATGTCATTGACCAGGACAAATGCATAAAATGCGGCACCTGCTATGAAGTTTGCCCCCCCCGCTTTGCTGCGGTCAGTCAGATTTCCGGCGAGCCTGTACCGCCTCCGATTCCTGAAGAACAAAGAACGATTGTTAGAAAGAGTAAAAAAACCTGAGGGAAATCCCTCATGGAAGGTTTCAAGATTCTGGGTTCAAAGGTTAAGAGCAGGGCGCTCCGGGCGAATACATCCCATTCAAACCCTTGACCGTCATATACAATATTTCCAGGCTTCCTCTTCGCGTATATCACGGACAAATACCAGGGCGGCAAGCGTTCTTCCATACGGTACAACGCTGACA
>WOR8_10009912_pt1 | contig 10702 bp, 11 predicted proteins | sample DeeMarSeWOR38_10_FD_19890 | JGI IMG/M metagenome (IMG submission 19890)
CTCTTCAACCAAATCCACAATATAACCTTAAACAACCCCGAAACCATAGCCATGGCAGCCAAGAAGGACTTAGCCTTCCTGAAAACCAGCGGAGTTGGCCTAGAAGAAACCCATGGGCTAATCGGAAAAATATCCGAAAACCTAAGAGTCAACCAGATAAACATCTACGGAATACTAACAATCACATCAAGCATACTCCTCTTCATAGACTGGAGCGAACGAGAAAAAGCTTTACAGCTAATCAGAAGCTCCCTAAAAGAACCATTAACTGAAAAAACGCAAAAAAGAAGTGAAAAACCATGAACCAAGGTAAAAAACGGCGACTGAAAAGAATCCTGCAAAAAGACAACCGCACCGTAATAGTGCCAATGGACCACGGCGTCAGCATGGGGCCCATCAAAGGCATAACCAACATGCAAAACATAGTTGACCAACTACTGAAAGGCGGCGTTGACGCAGTAGTGCTAAACAAAGGCGTAGCCAAACGAGTAGACATCGACAACGCAGGCTTAATCGTGCACCTATCAGCCATATCAACCCTCACCCCCAACGCAAACAACAAAGTCCAAGTATGCACCGTGCAAGAAGCAATACGCATCGGCGCAGACGCAGTCTCAGTTCACATCAACGTAGGCGCACCAGAAGAAGACAAAATGCTCGAAAAACTAGGCAAAGTCGCAGACAAATGCGACATCCACGGCATACCCCTGCTAGCCATGATGTACCCAAGAGGCCCAAAAATAAAAAGCGAACACGATGTCGAAGTAGTGGCACACGCAGCTAGACTAGGCGCAGAACTCGGCGCAGACATAATCAAAACAAATTACACTGGCGACGTAGAGTCGTTCAAGACGGTTGTGGAAGGCTGTCCCGTGCCAGTCATAATCGCAGGCGGCCCAAAATGCAAAACTGAACAGGAAATCCTCCAGACGGTACACGAGTCCATAAATGCGGGTGGCGCTGGGCTTTCCATTGGACGGAACGTGTTCCAGCACGCAAACCCAACTCTGATGGTTAAGGCGATGTCCGCTATAGTTCACAAAGGCGCCTCTGTTGAGCAAGCTCTAAAAATTCTAGGTGAATCCCATTGAAGGAACTCTGGGTCACAATATCACCAAACGCTTCCGAAAAAAGCAAACTGCAAAAACTTGCCGCAGACAACGCAGACTTCCTAGTCGAGAATACAACTGCACTTAGTTGTTCAGCTAAAGACGAAGTAACCGTGCTCGGCAGTTTCGACGAGAAAACCATCACTCAGCTGAAGCAGAACGGCAGAAAAGTCGCCCTGAAAATAAGCATAAAAGGCAAAGAGGACGAGAACACCGCCGTAAAAGCAACTGAATTTTCAACCGATTACATAATCATCAACTGCCTTGACTGGCGCGTAATCCCACTGGAAAACCTTATTGCTAGAACCCGCGGCAAAAGCAAACTAATCGCAGAAGTCTCAAACGCTGAAGACGCCAAACTGGTTCTGGAAACACTGGAATTAGGCACAGACGGAGTTCTTCTGCACGCGTCAGACGTTGACGAACTCAACAAAGCCATTGCACTAGTCAAGGAGCAAGCCCCAGAAATCATAGTGGTTCCCGCAAAAGTCACCGCTGTTAAGCAAATCAGCACTGGCGCGAGAGTTTGCGTGGACACCTGTGACCTAATGGTGCCTGGTGAAGGAATGCTCGTTGGAGTGCAAGCTGCAGGCTTCTTCCTTATCGAGGCGGAAGTGCATGAAAACCCGTACGTGCAGTCTCGTCCTTTCAGAGTTAACGCTGGCTCACTTTCCATGTACACTTTAGCGTCTCTCCAGAAAACACGGTACCTGTCAGAGTTGAAAGCTGGCGACGAAGTGCTCATAGTTGACAGAAAAGGCAAAACGAGACCCGCAAGCGTGGGGAGAATAAAAATCGAGCTTAGACCATTAATCCTCGTGGAAGCAGAAGCAGAAGGAAAAAAAATAAAAACCATACTACAAAACGCTGAAACCATACGGCTTGTAACCCCGAAAGGGTCAAAGCCAGTGACGGAACTGAAAGCTGGCGACGAAGTTCTAGCACACGTCACCGAGAGCGCAGGCAGACACTTCGGCGTAGCAGTACCTGACGAAACGGTGATAGAACGTTGACTCATAGAATCTGCGTGTCGATTCTCCCCAAAACCGTACCAGAAGCTCTGCGGCTAATCGAAAAAGCAGAGGGTGCTCACGCAGATTTCATAGAGGTAAGACTTGACCGCCTCGAAGACTGTCTTAAGAACTATCGTGGATTAGCTGATTTGGCTGCTCACGTCAAGACGCCGAAAATTGCCACGGACAAGGCATCCCGAAAGGAAACAGAGCATCGGCAGATGCTGATAGCCGCAGCCAAAAGCGGCTTCGAATACGTTGACGTAGAATTGTCTACGCCGCAACTTGAGGGCTTAGTTAAGGAACTGAAGGCGCTGGGCGCTAAGCCAATTGTGTCCTTCCACAAGTTTGGCGGCTCCCTAAGCATTTCAGAGTTGAACGGCGTTCTCGAAAGGGAAATCTCCAGCGGAGCTGAAGTGTCACCCTAAACTTCACTTCAGCCGCCGCAAGCAAGGCCAAGGTCGTGTGTTTCTGCATGGGCGAACTCGGCAAGGTTTCCAGACTCTTATCACCGCTGTTTGGCGGCTTCTTCACGTTTGCTTCGCTTGAAAGTGGAAGTGAAACAGCCTCTGGGCAAATGACCATTCAAGAAATGAAGGCATCTTATGAGCTTCTGGGGTAAAAGTGAATGGCTATCTCGGCAAAAACACGAGTGTGCGGCGTTATAGGCGATCCCATAGGGCACAGTCTAAGCCCGACTATCCAGAACGCGGCGTTCAGTCATCTTGGGCTTGATTTTGTTTTCTTCGCGTTTCAAGTGAAAGCCGCTAACTTGGAAAACGCAGTACGGGGCATGCGCGGTTTAGGCATTCATGGGTTAAACGTAACCATGCCCCACAAGAGCGCGGTAATTAGTTACTTAGATGAGGTGGACTCAGCCGCCACGTTTCTCGGTTCAGCTAACACCATCCTGAACGAGGATGGGAAGCTTTCAGGTTTCAACACTGACGGCGTTGGCGGGTTGAACGCCCTCAGAGAAAACGGCGTCGACCTGTCTGAGAAAAAAGTGCTCTTGCTTGGAGCAGGTGGCGCGGCAAAAGCCATAGCTTTCTCTTTTGCCCAAGAAGCGAAGTCTCTTTGCATTTTGAACAGGGTGCCTGAAAAGGCGGCTGTGTTGGCAGATGCATTAAACCATGTGTTCGGCAAGAAAATAGTGGGCGGTGCTCTTTCACCAAGCGCTGTGCAGAAGAACTTGCAGGACGCTGACATATTGGTCAACGCAACCTCAGTAGGAATGCACCCAAATGTCAACCAAAGCTTAGTGGCTCCTCAATGGTTAAAACCCAACTTTGCAGTGATGGACATAGTCTATAACCCTGTTGAAACACAACTGGCAAAGGACGCCAAAGCAGCAGGCGCCAAAGTGGTCAGCGGCGTTGAAATGCTGATTTACCAAGGTGCCGCGTCCTTCAAAATCTGGACAGGCATTTCAAGCAAGGTGAACGCAAGTGACCGAGAAAACTGAGGCAATAGCTCACGGCGCGGCAACAATTGTTAACGCGATTGCTTTGGGTAAAGGTGCAGCTTTCGGGGTTGACTTGTGGACGAAAGCTGAAGTCCAGTTGACGGACGAGCCAAATGTAATCATGGGCGAAATCACTTCAGATCCAGCGGAAAGCACGGTTCTAATCGAGAGGACAGTAGCGCGAGTTTTCCAGCACTTCAATGTTGAGGAATGTTTCGGCGCAAAAGTTAAAACTTGGTCCAACATCCCCGCCGCCAGAGGTCTCAAAAGCAGTAGTGCAGCAGCGAACGCTGTAGCATTAGCAGCAGTAGCAGTTTTAGGCGAGACGCTGGACGATTTGGAATTGGTCAAGCTCGGTGTGACCGCGGCTTTTGACGCCAAAGTCACGGTAACGGGCGCTTTTGACGACGCTTGCGCCTCCTACTTCGGAGGTGCAGTGGTGACTGATAACCTGAAAAGAGAAATGCTAAAGCGCGTCGAGCTGCCTGATGGCTTGACTGTTCTGTTTCACGTTCCTTCCACGAAGGCGTACACTGGCGATTCAGACGTTAAAAGGCTCATAACTGTTAAGCCGCTTGTTGAAGTCGCTTACAACGAAGCTGTGAAGGGCAATTTTTGGGCGGCGCTGTCACTTAACGGTGTCATCTACTCGTCAGCCTTAGGCTATGACGCTTCAGTGGCTTCGGATGCTTTAGCTGCTGGCGCTTTAGCCGCTGGACTGTGCGGAAAAGGTCCCGCGGTAACGGCAGTGGTTTCCAGCGACAAAATCGACGCGGTGAAGACAGCACTGAGACAGCACTGCAACGCCATGAAGGCGAAGTTCTGCAGGCACACTTGAACCATGAAAAAGCCAAGGTGATCTAGCCAAATGACCGACGTTACAATCAGAAAAGCCGACAGGTTGCAGGGCGAAGTCTGTGCGCCACCGTCTAAGGCTTACACGCAGAGAATGCTGATAGCCTCCGCGCTCGCGCATGGAACCTCCAAGCTTTCAGGTCCCCTGATTTCGGATGATACTGAAGCGGCGTTGCGGGCGGTCAAGGCTTTAGGCGCAAAAGTAAAGGTTGAAGGCGACTGCTGGACGGTTGAAGGCGCTCAACCGCTTAAAGGTGCACAGGAGCCAATAGACTGCGGCGAGTCTGGAGCTACCCTGCGGTTTATGATACCTGTGGTAGCGTTGGCGCCTGAGCCTTCAGTCTTTGTCTTCGGGAAATCTTTAGAACGGCGACCTATCGCACCTTTGCTTCAAAGCCTCAAACAATTGGGTGCCGAAGCACGTCATCAACGTCTCGTTGACAAAGCAGCTATTCGTGTCCAAGGTGGCGGCATTTCTGGAGGAAAAACTGCTATGCGAGGAGACGTAAGTTCTCAGTTTATCTCTGGACTCATGTTCGCTTGTCCCCTAGCGCGGGCGGACACGGAAATAACTTTAGCTACGCCTCTTGAGTCTAAAGGCTACGTTCAAATGACACAGGCGGTTCTTGCTGCGCATGGCGTGAAAGTGCTTATTTCAGAAGAGTTTGATCACCTTTGTATCCCATCGAACCAAGCGTACAAGCCGTGCGCCCATAGGGTTCCGGGCGATTTTTCGTCTGCCGCATTCCTCTTAGCTGCTGCAGCTGTAACCTGCTCTGACGTGAGCGTTAAGAATCTATATTATGAGGAAGTGCAGGGAGACAAGGCTGTACTGGGAATTCTGAAGCGAATGGGCGTGAATGGTAAAGTATGCCCAGACAGTGTTGAGGTAGAGGGGAAAGGCGGCTTGCTTGAAGCGGTTGATGTGGACGCTAGGGATATTCCTGATTTGGTTCCTGTCTGCGCGGTTCTTGCGTGTTATACGAAAGGCACTTCTAAAATACATGATGCTCATAGACTTAGGTACAAGGAGTCGGATAGGCTGTTGTCGCTTTATCTTGAACTTAAAAAGATGGGCGCGCAAATAGCTATGGACGAAGGCAGCTTGACAGTGAAAGGTCCATGTGCTCTACGGGGCGCTGTGATTGATCCGCATAGTGATCACAGGATTGCCATGGCTTGCGCGGTTGCTGCTTTGGGCGCCAGCGGCGAGACACGGATCCAAAACGCTGAGTGTGTTCGAAAATCTTATCCGAGATTCTTCAGTGATTTACGTGTGTTAGGAGTGGATGTTGTTGGCGGGGAATTCAATAGGTAAAGAATTCGTGGTTTCCTCTTTCGGAGAGAGCCACGGCAAATACGTAGGCGTCGTCATCGGCGGTTGCCCAGCGGGAGTGCAGTTTTCCGAAAAAGATGTGCAGCCAGAACTGGATAGGCGAATTCCGCCGCAGCCGCAGATTGTTTCTGGAAGAATCGAAAAGGACAAAGTGGAGATTCTTTCAGGAGTTTTCAACGGCTTCACAACAGGCGCACCCATCGCCATGATAGTGGCGAACAAGGAAGCGGACTCCGGCGACTACGAAGCCATAAAAGATTTACCCCGCCCTGGACACGCCGATTACCCAGCCCGCGTGAAGTACGGCGGCTTCAACGATTACCGCGGCGGCGGGCGCTTCTCTGGAAGAGTCACCGTAGCCCTAGTAATGGCTGGTGCTGTAGCAAAAAAACTGCTGAGCACATTAGATGTTGATGTGTTGACTTATACTAAGGAGATAGGCAACGTGAAACTGGGCAAGGCTCTTAGTCATGAGGAAATTCGTAAACGACGATACGAAACAGCGATTAGATGCCCTGATTTAGCGTGCGCCGAAGCGATGGAAGAAGCGATTGTGGATGCTAGAAAAGAGGGCGACAGCTTAGGCGGAATAATCGAGTGCATCGCTTTGGGCGTTCCAGCAGGCGTTGGTGAACCGTTGTTTGACGCGTTGGACGCTGACATCGCCAAGGTTTTGATGCTGGTTCCCGCTGTTAAAGGTGTTGAGTTCGGGGCAGGCTTCGCGGCTGCGGAGTTGAAAGGCTCCGAGAATAACGACGGGTATCAAATGAAGAACGGCAAGGTTGTAGCTTTAACGAATAATGCTGGCGGGATTTTAGGTGGCTTGTCCTCTGGTATGCCGATTGTTGTGAGGGTGGCTGTGAAGCCCGCGTCGTCTATTGTGAAAGAGCAGCGCACGGTTAACCTATCACGGATGGAGGACGCCAAGATAAAAGTGGGTGGGCGGCATGACCCTTGTGTGGTTCCTAAGGCGGTGCCCGTGGTGGAAGCTGCTGTGGCAATAACTCTTGCTGACCACATGATTCGCGCTGGTGTCATACCGAAAGTGTTGAAGGAGAATAAGTGAATGCAAGAAATCAAGCAGTTAAGAAAGAAAATCGACGAAGTGGACGAGCAGATTCTGCGGTCTCTAAGCGAAAGGGCAGAAATATGCAGATCCATCGGCTTGGTTAAGGAAAAGCACGGGATTCCCATTCAAGATTACCCAAGAGAAAACGACGTTTACGCGCACATCAGAAAAAAAGCCGCGGAGTTGGGTCTCGACCCGTATCATGTGGAAGCGATTTACCGTCGTATCATGTGGAAGCGATTTACCGTCAGATAGTTAACATGTGCAGTGCCGTTCAAGGTTCAAAAAGTGAAAAATAAAACTATGCTGGAGAGTCAACGAACATGTTGTATGAGATAAATGAGAAAGCTTTGAAGTTGGAAAGTGAAGGCAAAAAAATAATCAAGTTGAACATAGGCGACCCTGACTTGGAGACGCCGCCTGAGATTGTTGAAGCAGCGTATGATGCTATGAAGAGGGGGAAAACAAAGTATTCTTCTGCTTTTGGCGAGAAGAGTCTTCGCGAGAAACTTGCGAGTATCCACAAGGTTTACACGGATAACGTGATAATGACGCCGGGGTCGAAATTTGGCATTTTCTCAGTCATGTACCTGCTGCTGAAGGACGGCGGAAACGTGGTGATTCCCATGCCCTACTGGACAGCGTACGCGTTAACCGCGAAGACTTTGGGCGCTGAAACTAGGCTTGTGAAGACTGAGCTTGATTCCAACTGGAAAATTGACCTCGAGACGCTTGAAAACTCAATTGACAAAGAAACACGGATGATAATCCTGAACAATCCCAAAAATCCCACAAGCAATGTTATTGACCCGAAAGTTCTCGATGGTATAGTGCGAATCGCCGACGATAAAGGAATCCCAATTTTATCCGATGAAGTTTACGCGGATATAAGCTTCGTCAAAACTAAGAGCCTTCTAGAATATGGTGGAGACCACATACTTGTCACGGGCTTTTCTAAAACGTTCACGATGACGGGGTGGCGGATTGGCTATGTAATCGCTAACACTGGGATGGTTGAAAAACTTGCGAAGTTAAACCAGATAACAATCAGCAACGTTCCAGTTTTCATTCAAGAAGCCGCGTTAAAGGCGCTGGAGTTAGGAAGCGAGATTAAAGAGAAAATCAGGCAGGAATATCGTGAAAGGGCACAGCTGGCTTGCGATGTCCTATCCAAGTCGAAACTGGAGTTTTCAGAACCTAGCGCGCCCTTCTACATATTCCCAAGGCGCCACGGCTTAGACTCTGAAAAGTTCGCTTTGAAACTGCTTGACGACGGCGTAGCTGTGGCTCCGGGAACCGCATTTGGCGATTACAGAGAGCACTTCAGGGTTTCTTTAACTGCGCCCCGAGACGACCTCAACATAGCCTTGAACAAGATTTGCGAGGCAGTGGAATGAGAATAGCCATACTTGGCGCGGGAAAAATGGGTGTATGGTTCGCCAAGTTCTTCCTTGCAGAAGGCTACTCTGTGGTAGTAGCGGACAGGAAACAAGAGAAGTTAACAAAGCTGAAAAAGGCGCTTGCGGTTGAAACCGCAGACTTTGCGGAAGCCGTAGAGAACGCGGACAGGATCCTGATTTGCGTGTCCATCAGCGCCTTTGAAGAAATAGTCAAGAAAATCATCCCAGCCGTGCGCGACGGGCAAATCGTAATGGACATATGCTCAATCAAGGAGGTCCCCGTCAAAACCATGCACAAGCATCTAAAAGGCAGCTTAATTTTGGGAATGCACCCAGTTTTCGGTCCCGGAAGCACCACCATCGAAAACAAAACTTTGGTTTTAACCCCAACGAACAGCCAAGAAGAAGCATTCGCCGAAGACTTCAAGAAATGGTTAGAAACCAAAAAAGCCCGCGTCTTCGTAATGCCTCCCCAGAAACATGACCAGTTAATGTCAGTTGTCCTCGGCTTGCCTCACTTCCTAGGCTTGGTCGCCTGCGACACGCTGCTTGAACAGGCTAATTACCCCGAAACCAAGGATGTCGCGGGCACAACCTACCGCATGTTGTTTACGTTGGCGGAGGTTGCAGCACTGGAGAACCCTGAACTCTTCGCTAGTCTTCAACTGAGCTTGCCGGAGCTAGAGAAAATCGAGGGTTCGTTTATTGAAAAAGCAAACGAATGGTTAACTCTAATCAAGCAGAAAGACCGAGCCGCCATCACCCGTAAGATGGAACAGTTGAAGTCAAAGCTTACGAAAGCGAGCGGCGATTACGAGCGGTCGTACAAGATAATGTATAAAATGTTAGAGGCTGCCGAGAACTAAGCCTAAACGTGCGGCGATTCAGCTTTGGGGTATGAACCCAAGATTTTTATGAATGTAGCGTACTTTTCAAGTGCTTTCAGCGCTGTGGTGCAGTTTTCTTCGGTTCTGTGTCCTTCGAAATCGAGGTAAAAGTTGTATTCCCACGGCTTCTGCTTTGTCGGTCTGGATTCGATTTTTGCGAGATTTATGTCGCGCTTCGCGAATTCTCCGAGAGCGTGATAAAGCGCGCCGGGCGTGTGCGTAGCGGCGAAGATTATTGAGGTTTTGTCTTTGCCTGTTATTGGCGCGTCGTTTTTGGATATGACGAAGAACCTTGTGTAGTTCGTTGGGGTGTCCTCTATTTCTCTGGCGAGGATTTTCATGCCGTAGATTTCTGCTGCTTTTTCGCTGGCCACTGCGGCGGCGTCTTTCAACCCTTTTTCTTTGAGCATTTTCACGCTGCCTGCAGTATCGTAGGTTGGAATTAGGTCGCTTCCTAAGCGTTCAAGGAAGCTGCGGCATTGAGCCAGCGCTTGAGGGTGCGAGTAAACTGTTTTAACCGCTTCTAGGCTTGTGCTGGGGTTCGCTATCAGGCAATGGGAGATTCTGTAGGTTTGGTTGACGCTGCCTTCCAAGCTGTTTTCTACGGGGACAACTCCAACCAGTACTTCTTGTTTGTCCACGCTTTCGAAGACTTCTGTGAGGTCTCTGCAGGGCTTAACTTCAGCTTTATTTCCGAAAAACGTGTAGACTGCGCTTTCGCTGTATGCTCCCCTCTCTCCTTGAAAGGCTACTTTCACTCTTTCTTTCCCAGCTTTCGTTTTTTTATCAGACACTTGTTTATTCCGTTAATCATTGCCTCAACGCTGGCCATGACTATGTCTTCTCGGGCAGCGCGTGCTGACACGATGTTTCCTTTCTCGTCTTCCACTTTAATGACCACTTCAGCCACGGCGTTTGAGCCACCTGTTATGGCTTCAAGGCGGTACTCGTTTAGCCGGATTTTAGCCAAGTTACTAGTCAACTTCTGTATAGCTTTCAATACAGCGTCCACGGGGCCTACTCCTGTCTCCGCCGCGATGTACTCTTTGCCGTCTAAGACCAGTCGAACTGATGCTGTTGGAATAACCTTGATTCCAGTTACAACAGCCATGTCGCACAAGTCAACGATTTTCTCTTCTGCAATTACTTCGCCTATAACTGCGGAGGTCAACGCGAGCAGGTCAGCGTCGGTAACCATTTTGCCTTTGTCGCCTAACTCTTTAACTCGCTGAACGATTTCTTTCAGCTGGTCGTCTGTGGGGTGTATTCCTATTTCTTGCAGTTCGGCTTTGATGCCGCGGGTTCCCGCGAGTTTTCCAGCCACAAGTTTTCTTGTGCGCCCTACCGACTCGGGCTTTATAGGCTCAAACGTCAAGGGCTTAACAGTTACTCCTCGAGTGTGAATGCCTGACTCATGAGCGAAAGCGTTTTCGCCAACAATAGCCTTGTTTGCCTGCACGAATATGCCAGTTAGCGTGGCGACCATTCGGGAGGTGCTGTAGAGCAAACGCGAGTTTATGCCTGTCTTCAACTTGTAAATCATGTGCAAAGCCATGACAACTTCTTCT
>WOR8_10007087_pt1 | contig 10701 bp, 12 predicted proteins | sample DeeMarSeWOR38_10_FD_19890 | JGI IMG/M metagenome (IMG submission 19890)
ATTATCCGCATCAGTAACGTAGTCATCCAGAGTGATGGTGGCAAAGGTTTCACCTTCGGCTATAGTCTGATCGGGGATGTCACCTACCACCGGATCAGCTGCAAAAGCCGGCTTAGCTGGAGGTGTGGAGAGGAAACAGAGAAAAACTGCTAGGAATATAACAATCTTGGTTTTCATATAGGCATTAAATGGCGATCTCCACCGCGTTACTGGCGTGCAAAGAGAAGGTACATTCTAGCACGCCTTCAGTGGATTTTTAGCAGGGGCTCGCACGGATTTATCATCAATCTACGTTGCTGGTATAGTAAGCGCAAATCGTGCCACATTGGGTAGCTAACAATATTTTTAAATAAATCAGTATACTTAGCTTTGAACTGGAAGAGTCTAAGCTCTCGAGATCTGGGTAATCTAATTCTTACAATGGGAAAAAACTTACCAACAGTGGTCCTAATTAATTCGTATTTTTCTATTCTGAATTTATCGAGGATATAAGACTAAAGGCTGGTATTTGAATTAGTACTTATGTGTTAGCATGTATTAGTTTTATATACAGACCGTCAAAAATAAGGGTGTATGCTAACCCGGATATTCCATGAATTGCTGTCGTGAGACCACGAAGATGGGCGTGCCACCTGGCAACCGTCCCGCGGTACCGCGGGATTGGTTCCGAGGCATACCTGAACGGTACGTCGCAGGTGAACTTGTCCTGAGCTTGTCGAAGGAACACCCGAGGACGCCAGGAAGGACGGCCATATCCGTGGTCAAGCAGGTGATTCATGAAATATCCGGGTTAAATGCAGATATGATTACCCGTAGGGGTGGGCTTTATGCCTACCCGATAGACTGACTTCGGCAAGTTTCCGGGCGGGAATAAATCCCGCCTCTGCACTATGATTCGAAAGGAGATGCGCAATTATTTACCATTTACGACGCTGACTATAATCTAATCAGGGATTTCCTGGATTGCCGTACAAGATAACCAATACACGGCGATTTTTCGACCGGCCCTCAGGGGTATCATTACTGGCAATTGGCCGAGTATCGCCAAACCCTTCAGCTGTGATCCGTTCTTGGGAAATTCCAAAATTATTTGTAAAGTATTTCTTAATACTCTGGGCCCTTCTCTGGGAAATATTCAGATTTCTTGCGGCAGAACCTCTGTTGTCAGTATGCCCTTCTATGACAGCGGTTGTATCCGGGTAAGTCTTCATTAGCTCGGCCATCTGTCTTAGTTGATCAAGGTCGGTGGACCTGATTGTCACACTATTCACATTGAAATTAATGTTAAGTTGCATAATGATCTTTTTCTCGAGAGCAGGAGGACGATCATTTTTCTCATCGCTTGTTTCGACCACATATTCTGGACTTCGATCAAAATCACTGTAATTCATAACTATTTTTTCATTGCACGATTGTTTTATAATAACATCATCATTATTTATAATAAAAAAGCATATTTTTTCAGAATATCTTTCTTCAGTTAGATTTAAAACTATCCTATTTCTAAGATAATAGTGCCAAACTTCATATATACCATCGGGGATATTATTGGTTTTTGTTGGCGATGAGATATTAAGAAGACTTTCTAGTGAAGATTTGTCATGGCCAATGACAATCTGATCAGGTTCACCAATGATAGATATAAGTTCGTATTTTGTAGAGCTGCCTTCGATTACTTTAGCAAGATTGCTCTGAGTCAAGTCTGCATTTCCAGATAAGTAAAGACTTCGTGAACACGAATTTAGCAGAAACATACAGATCAAGTATAGTAATAGCCATAGCTTGTTTTGGATAACCTGCATATTCATTAGGGTCCCGAAAACCTGGTTCTTCCCCTCATAGCGGGATCTTCGATGGGCCTGGATTCTTTAAACAAAACTGGGTGAACAACCCCGCAGATGTGTACTTAATGACCGTATCTTGGCATAAAACACCTTGGATGGTCAATACGAAGAGACTATAAAAATATAAGATTTCTTCTCAAGTACATTTCACCAGTACTAGCCCGGCAAAAACCAAGGTCTCGCCTTTGGCAAGGGATGTTTGGCTTGTCAGAGATTGGTATCGTTCTTGCAGAAATTGAGAAAAAATGGCAAAGAAAGGGAATGCCATAACTTGCAGCTTCAGTGCGCAGACTCTACCGGAATTACTTCAAGTGGGTTGAATGAGGTGACATCAAGGTGAGACTATTCTTTAACCTAGTCCTAGTTGTAGTGACACTTCTCGCATGCTATCTGGAAAGCTTCTACTTGTCTGTACTGCCGCCTCAGGTAGGAGAGATTGCCCCCCTCACTATTCGTTCCCAGAGAACCTTCAGATTTGATCAGGAAAAAGCCCTGGGCAGCTATCGTAAAGTAGCTCTTTCGCGCTACGTCCCTCTGTATACCTATGCTCCAGACGGAGTCAGTGAAGCAAGAAAAAAGATTGAGGCTTTCAGCGCCATGGTCTCCACTCTCCAAAACCTTAACTTAACTGGAGGGGAAGAACTCGTTGAATACACCCATAGGGAGTTCGACATAGAGCTCAGCCGAGATTCGGCAGCCAAGCTTCTTCATTACCCTAAACTAAACGAAGTTTTGAATGGAATGCTAACCATAGAAGAGTCAATTCTACTTTCCAAGATTGTCAGAGATCCAGAACCCATTAAGGGAAAGGAATCCGTCGAGGTTAGCTATCCCGACCCCACTGGAGTTATTGCCTATCCTGCAGAAGAGGTAATCACTTTAGCAGAGGCCAAGCTCAAACTGAGGCAAAAGGCCAAGAGTCTTTTTTGGCAGTTGGATGATCGTATTATGGATTCTCTGGTTGAGATATCACTCGCCACAATATCTCCAAATCTAAAATACAACCAAAGGGAAAATAAAAAAAGGATCGACAAGATCATTCAACAGTACCCCTCCAGGATTGTTACTTACAGACCAGGGGATGTACTTGTCCCAATACGAAAAGTTCTGAGTGACCAGGACATGCTTATATTGCGCGCCTACCTGGAAGAAGGAAGAAAAGATCTTTTCAGAACTGCCCCCTGGATACTGATGCTTACTCTATTGATGGTTGTGCTTTATGAGTTGTTTTTCGTAAAGATAGAATGGGCCGGACGACGCGACGAGAAGGCTGATCGGCTTAAAGTTCCGTTGCTGATCATAAGTATCGTTATTTTGAAAGGCTTCCAATTACTTACCCCACTCCCGATCTATGCAGCACCATTTGCCGTCCTCCCTTTCTTGTTGCTCTTACTCCATGATGAAAAAATATCTGTTGTATCCACCACACTGATGGGCGCGTTGCTGATAACCCTTTTTTCCGGCCGCACTCTGAATATCTTTCTTTTCTTTGCCTTCGGTGGAGTGGTAGCTGTGTTGTTCTCTTTAAAAATGCGAAAGCGGCTTCATATAATCATTCCATCGCTCTTGGTAGGGATTGTCAACGTTGTCATTATAACGGTCTTATCGGTCAAATGGGAATTGGTGCCGGGGTTGGTTCCAAACTGGCAAAGCATTGACGCCTCTTCCCTGATAGCGGCCTTTGACAACAGTTTTCCGCACAGTGCAGGGCTGGCACTCCTTGGCGGCTTGATAGCAGGACCAGTGGCCATTCTCCTTTTACCCCTCATAGAGCTGAGTTTCCATGTTCCTTCGGCTTTTAGTCTTAATAGATATGCAGACCTGCAACATCCCCTGATGAAAGACCTTTTGACCAGGGCCCCAGCTACCTACCAGCACACCATGACGGTTGCTTATCTTGCTCAGGCTGCGGGGGATGTAGTCGGAGCGAATACGACGCTTTTAAGGATAGGCGCTTATTACCATGATATTGGAAAGATAGAGAATCCGGAGTTTTTTTCTGAAAATCAATTAGGCGCTGATAATCCACATGATGATTTGGAACCGGAAAAGAGCGCCAAACTAATTATCGATCATGTGAAAAATGGCCAGGCTCTTGGACGAGCGAGAGGGCTACCCGAGATAGTCGTGGATCTCATTGCACAACATCACGGGACTCAGGTTGTCGAGTTCTTTTATGAAAAGGCCGTCGAGAGAAAGCAAGAATTCGAACCTCGCAAAGAAGATTTTAGATATCTTGGACCCAAGCCACAGAGCCTTGAGGCGGCGATATTGATGATTGTTGATGCCGTGGAGGCCGCCTCGCGTTCCATCAGAGAACCGTCACTGAAAAAGATTGAGACAATGATCCGTCTCTTGATTGTTAAGCGGCTTGCCGACGGTCAGTTGGATGAATGTAATCTTTCTACACATGACCTCGCTAAGATTGTCGAAACCTTAGTGAACTCTCTGATGGCCTCTGGACATTCCCGTATTGCGTATCCCTGGCAGAAATTGGACACAAAGGCCAGATTGATCAAAATGCAAGATAAGCGAAATAACCCCAAGGCCTCGAGCGGGTTAGATGAGAGATAATAGTAAATTGTAAGAGGTACTAGTTAACCCTAATGTTGCGTACCTACAGCGGAAAAAACCTCTGCGCTCGCGCGATAGTCCCGCCTTGGCGGGACGGCTGTGCTCACCTCGGACAGGACTTCACGTACGGGCAAGTACGCCTCGACCTGTCCGATCCTGTGCGCAGTCACACCTGACGCACTCTTGCGCGTTTTTCCTCGACGCAAGTATGCAACATTAGGGTTAAGACACGTCAGAAGGAGAATCCAATCCCAAGGCTGGCGTTTCTATCGGTTACATTTATTTGAACGGCACAAAGAAAGCGTAGGAAAGATTTGCGATATTTGGGCTGTAAGTTATCAGCAACTAGATATGCGCCAAGAGTTGTCAAAGCGAAATAGCCGTAGACCTTTTCATCCTGGAAGTAGTTGTCAATTAGAGGATTTGTTTCTTGATATTCATCGTGTCTAAATATATATTTTGTTTGAAATGTATCAGCAGCCATCAGTGTGGCAATTGTAGCAAATAACTCCCTACTTCCCTCCCCAATCGCTGGCAAATGTGTATTCACAGAAACTGCAGTAATGTATTGCAGTCCTCTCATACCGTTCAAAAAAAATCAGAGACACAGCTTCCCGAAATCTAGCCCGGATATTTCATGAATCACTTGCTGCGACCACGGACATGGCCGTCCTTCCTGGCGTCCTCGGGTGTTCCTTCGACAAGCTCAGGACAAGCTCACCTGCGACGTACCGTTCAGGTACGCCTCGGAACCAATCCCGCGGTACGGTTGCCCGGTGGCACGCCCATTTTCGTGGTCTCGCGACAGCAATTCATGAAATATCCGGGCTAGGACATAGGACATTCTGCAATCTGACGATGTTCGCCTCTGTCACAGCACTAACACCTCTTTTGATTCCTACAGGATTTTAAGAATTGCCGGTCTTTTGTTCAGAGTTCACAGTTCACTGAATCCTCACTAGCATTGAACTTATTATTCTAAGTATCAGGTTAGATGTGGGCTGCCGCAATTAGCATCTTGGGGCAGAGTCAGGTGAGTTGTTCAGGATCGGCTGGATTCTTACACCCGAGCCAAGGCTAAAAGCTCTTCCGAGGGTTACTTGGAGACATTATTAGCAGTGGGATCTGCCTTCTGGATGAGGCCTCTGCGAACTAGCCAACGAATGGCTCGCCGGCACTCTCCAACGTCCCTTTCTCGGATGGGGAGGCTTTTCTTGAATATGTTGATGGCCGCAGGACTATGAGGGCGACCAGTGTAACTATCTTTGAAGCGCGGGTTTTTGAGGACTCGACGTATGTGAACAATCCGTCTGACTTTGTTTCTGTACTCCCTCAATAGCCAATCAGGGCTTCGCCCTGAATCAATAACCCATCCAATGTATCTACCTCTGCTCACGGCGCCCTCCTGAATCCATCAGAGAAAGGCCGAATTGCCATATCATCCAGCTGCACCATCACTTTATAGTGCACTTCGGCAGATTCTTCAAAGTCCTCCTTATCTAAGCCTCCCTAGACTGGTCAAATGCCATAAGCATTGAAAATTTAGTTTTGCACTTTCGAGTTATACACAAAGGCTAACTCTAGGAAAGAACAAAAAAACCCTGGCAGAGAATCAGAAACCCGTGAGAATAACTACACATCTTTCCTATATATTGAAAATGCTGGAATATCTTTGGGCTATCGAAGTTATCTACAATTTATTGACACTATAAAATCTATGATTTTCTCTTGTTTTCTCATCATTTCGCAAAATTTATTATTTTTGGCTCATGCGGAAGAATAAGCGGACAAAATGCAGGGTTAAAATGCATAAACAAGTAAGCCTGGCTTAATTCACGACAATTGAAGATTAAAGGATCCTCCATAGTCCCAGTGCTTAGAGTAATTGTGATGCCTTGAAGGCCAGACTGGCGCAGCCGGAGTGTTGGGAAATGACTCGGACCCCGATGGTGAAATGGCTAGCGCTGTGACATTATCGAACCATAGGCATTTCGGAGAAAGATTTTACATTTAGTTTCCAAAGAACCCCGCGGATCTTCGGCTCCGCTTTTTTACTCTACCATTTTGATGGCCTATTAGGCCATGGGCTGAGAACCGATTAGAGCCTTTATTATTAACCTGGTAAAGTGTCTACAGCAGGGACATACGAGAAAAGTCATTGAGTTTAAAAATAAACTTATCTTTAAACTTGACCTAGCTCCATCTTTCGGATATGTTGCCATTAGTGAAAGAGACAATTTCCTTGTCTTCTAACCGTTTGTAGTTTGGCCCCATCGACCGGCCGCGCAGACCAAAATGCAAACAACACAGGTCGATGGGGCCTACATAATAAATGGAGAACGCCGGTATGAGAGGGGATTATAGAGTCTATTCCGGTGTCCGATTCTTATTAGCGAAATGCAGGAGTATCTTGGGCAGACCAGAGAAGAGGAAGCATCACTCAAGGGAAGATATTAGAACCGCAGAAAGAAGATTCCTAGAATTCGCACTGGAACAGCGCAGGCATGAACTGGAAGAAGAACTCTACCAAAGACAGTCTATTACTTGAGAGTTGATAAAATCGGAGGGGTAGTGGGCCCCGGTTTTATTAATACCCTATTGCCTCTTTTTCCCTCTGAACTCACAAGACGGAACGGGCTTAGGTTTACCCCAAAGCCATTTTCTGTCCTATCGCGTTTTCATCTGGACCATATACCTGGGGTAGCAGATTAAATCTAGGGAATATTTGCTGTAAACTCACTTCAAACCTTCTCGGATTAGCTTCTCGTTCAGAGTGAGGCTGCTGACTTTCACCACCGCCACCTTTTTTCCATACTATATGTGGATTCAGCCTCCTCCTAGCCTGCATCCATCTTCCTACTAGCCCGGATGTTTCATGGCATTGGTGTCACGAGACCACGAAACTGGGAACCCGCTTGTCGCAGATACCGCTTGCGGTTCGGGACTGAGCGGAGCGCAGCGAGCGCGAATTAGATGGGCGTGCCACGCGCAGTGCAGGAGCTTGCGCCGCGTGCCGGGCAACCGTCTCGCGGTAGCGCGGGATTGGTCCCGAGGCGTAACTGAATGGTACGTCGCAGGGTGAGCTTGTCCTGCCTGTCCCGCCTGTCCCGAGATTGTCTCGGGGAGCCCAGTCGCGGGGAGTCTGTCGAAGGAACACCCGAGGACGCACGGAAGGATGGCCATGTCCGCGGTCCGCCATAGGCGGATTCACGAAATATCCGGGTTAGACCTCCGAAATGAACTTCGAAAGAAGCTTACCCTGTTGAGGACGGTCGAGGTGGAATCTTACCCCCATTCCATTGTGTGTAGACCATACCGTTTCTGCCATGCTCGTAAGGGAGACGGTGTCGGGGTAAATGTGGATTGATAAGCAGAAAATGTGATTTGCCGGTAGAGGTCTATCGCAATATATAAAAGCTCCGTTAGGACTTACATCTCTCGTTTTTCCTTTTATAGTTTTTTGAGAAGTCTTAATGGTGACAGGCCAGTTGAGTAGAGTTCTGGAGAATTGACGGTTTTCTTTGTTCATGGCCCTTGGCTAATTGAGATCGACTTTAAGATGGGTGCAACTCATCCTCGCTATGAATAATATCGCCTAAAACACCACATGCAGTGACCGCCGAGACGGCTCCTTAGATTCAAAGGATTTAATAGATGCTGCAACCATGACCTCATTAGTTCCAACCAATTCAGTAGCATTTCAGAGTCGGGCGAGACAAGGTCATTGACTTAACCCGGATGTTTCATGAATGGCCTACTGCGACACTGGATATGGCCGTCCTTCCGGGCGTCCTCGGGTGTGGGCCCCTGCGAAGTACCATATACTCAAGTAGGTGGGCGACATGGAGGAGGTGAGGAGAGTTAGACGGAGTGAGCTTCCTCATGTACGCCTGTTTTTTAAAAACGACACAATAAATCCAATAGCTGCAAGGCAGAGCAAGACTGCGTCAAAGGTTATAGATTCCATTGCTGCAAGACTCTTTCAGGTAACTAAAGAAGAAGTAAAACCAAATTTGCTAAAGGGACAATCCCTAACCTTCAGTGACAAATAACCAATAATCTGTGATGTTGTTTGAAGTTCCCGGCAGTCCGTCTCCGGCGGACAAGAAATCTTAGACTGCAAGGAAACAGCCTAATTTATAGGGTTCGCTCTCTGGTTTAGTTCAAAGCCAGATATAATGTTCTTTAGTAGTGTTGTGTCTCTCTGTTCCGCCCCTCCGCGTCTTGCCTCTCGGAACTTCAAGTCCGAGATGATAAGAGTGCCTGGTTTGGCTACGGTCCATACCTAATAGGTCGTCCTCACCCGCCTGTTTATTCCAAGCGCCTTTTCTTCTCTCAAACCCGCCACGCAAGAAGTAGTCAAGATCATATATGCGGCGGCGATCAAAACAGTGACCACTCATTTTACAGCCACCTCCCGTGTTAGTCCCAGAGGAAACAAATGTAGCCATCGGTCCCTACATGTTTGGCTGCAAAAGCAGTGCATTTGTGCAGAGGTCCAAAATATAACAGGAGCTAAACTCTTGCAGAGTTCAAGTTCACACAATTCACACTTGGAGATTTTCAAGAGTTTTGACTGCACTTTTATTGTACGGGCTTCGATATAATTTATAATTAACGATATGAGATTGCTTGGATAAGCAGTGGATCATACAATTGCAGAGGCAATATGCATGCCAATACAGCTTTTTTATTTTTTTCCAGTGAATCCATATATATACTGCGTTTAACCAAAAAGGGGATTAAGAAAAACTTGGTATTCATGGTTATACAATAGGCAAAAAACTACCAAAAAATAGGAGTCGATTGGATATGATGAAAAATCCGGGCTAAGACAAAATGGTCTTATTCGAGGGCTAAACTGAATAATTAAGATTGTGGAAAAGACTTGTGGATAATGGGTAAGACAGATGGGACAAATGCCAGATATAAGAAAACGGTTCGATTACTCTTGACTTGGACAGAGCAGATTCACTGGTCTACTGAGTTCAAGGTTGGGCTTCTCAACTGGAAAAATAATAACCTTGGGTTATGGGGGCAAACAAGACCTCAGCGATTTCTTAACTAATTCTTCAACTTTGATCTGATATCATTTTAAAATCAGGGGATAAGAGTGGAATTAGATATTTGTTCTTGACAGCGGATTGATTTTTCGCTAGATCATGCTTTAGAACATGCCCCAATGTGGAGTTATTGTTAAAAATTGGCAAGTTTCTTGACACTTTTATCGTTTATAAACATCACTCCAATTTGTCTTTTATCTTCTATTATTCTTTTTACTATACTCTGTCGTTTGTCTAAGTGGGCTTGTATATGGTCGAAAACTTGATCAGCGGTATAGATCTGCATCATTATTCTTTCGCAAACTCTAAAATCGAGCCAATTATCTATCTCAACTAGTGCACCCGTGGAGCTTACATTCAATACGGAGCCTGGAGTAGTTCTTTTCGACTCTTGGCTTGCAATGAAAACCTTAAGAGGCCTTCTTATTCGTAAGCTGCCCCTCTTCTCGTCTCGACATGTTTCGCAACTTGCGCAAATTCTCTCTAATATTTTTGTCTCGGAGGGATCGAGAAATTGAGGGATCAAAATCGCCTTAGAGATGAAGCTCAGATTGGGGCACTCCTCAGTGAAGAAGTACTGGCAATTCTTCCAAGGTTGGTCGGCCATGACAAACCTTCGACAAAGCTCTTAACCCGGATGTTTCATGAATGGCCTACTGCGACCACGGATATGGCCGTCCTTCCGGGCGTCCTCGGGTGTTCCTTCGACAGGCTCCCCGCGACTGGGCTCCCCGAGACAATCTCGGGACAGGCGGGACAGGCAGGACAAGCTCACCCTGCGACGTACCGTTCAGGTACGCCTCGGATCCAATCCCGCGGTACCGCGGGACGGTTGCCCGGTGGCACCCCCCGTCTTCATGGTCTCGCTGCAGCAATTCACGAAACATCCGGGTTAAGGTTTTCTACTACTGTGAAAAGTTAAAATAATCGGCCCCAAAGGTAAGACTTAAGTACCAAAATACCATTGCATATAAGAAATTTATTGCCATAAGTAGGCAATAAATTACCCCTTTATTGCCCAGATGTCAACCGGTTATTTGTTGTTTTCATAAAACATTTTTTTAATAAATTCCAATAGTTATTTAAAATCAACATGATATCAGATACTTGCTTCGTTTCTTGCCAAAAGGCATAATGTGGATACCTTGATTGATAGACGTAAATATGCAAGATTAAGTCAAGAATTTCCCGTAAAGGCGAGGGTGCTGGGTACACCTCTT
>WOR8_10007088_pt1 | contig 10701 bp, 6 predicted proteins | sample DeeMarSeWOR38_10_FD_19890 | JGI IMG/M metagenome (IMG submission 19890)
GGGTAATCGCAGTGCTCTTAGTGCTGAAGGTCGCGAGTGCGTCCATCCCGTCAGCTGACTCGACAACCCGGTAGCCGTACCCTCGCAATATTTCGGTGCCTAGATCCCTAACCATTGGCTCGTCGTCCACGAACAAAATAGTCTCATTGCCTGCCAAGGTTGGCTTCAACTGGTCCAGAGATACCTCTTGTTGTTCGCCGCTGGCCACGCGGAGGAAGAGATTAAACTCGGAGCCCTTTCCCTCTTCACTTTGCACCTGTATATAGCCGCGAGCATTCTGAACGATACCGTAAACCATGGCCAATCCCAGGCCAGAACCTTTTCCAACTTCCTTGGTAGTAAAAAATGGATCGAAAATCTTGTCCAGGTTTTCCTCTGGAATGCCATTTCCGTTGTCAGCCACTCGAATGCGGATATATTTACCCGGTTCTGCTGCCAAAGCTTTGTAGGCAGAGGCAAGGTTTCCATCTAAATCAACCTCAGCCGTGGATATCGATATTTTGCCACCCTTGGGCATAGCATCTCGAGCATTGAGGCAGAGATTGAGTATTGCCTGCTGCACCTGGGTAGCGTTTGCCGCAATTGGAGGTATGCTGGGGTTTAAATCAAGCTCAAGCACGATATCTTTACCGACGGAACTTTCGAGTAGTCGGGCAGTCTCCCGAATAACGCGATTGGGGTAAACTACCTGAAGGTCCTCAGGTTGAGTTCCGCGGCTAAAAGCCAGTAGCTGTCTGACCAGATCGGCAGCCCTTAAGCTGGAAGTTTCAATAATCTCTACAAAGCGCTGGGTTTCAGGCTCTTCTTGAAGCCGGTGTTTCAGCAAGCTGGCGTACCCGAGGACTCCAGTGAGGATGTTATTGAAATCGTGGGCGATGCCCCCCGCCATAGTGCCGATGCTTTCCATCTTCTGCTGATGCAGAAGTTTGGTTTCCATCCGCTTCTTGTCAGTGATATCAGTTACCATGGCGAAGCTGCCTTTATAGCGATCCCCCTCAATAACGGGAACACTACTTATTATTGCTGAGACGAGTGTACCATCGTTACAGAGCATCTCTATCTCTTCTTGGGCCACCAAACCTCTCATGTTTTGCACAAGAAGATTCAAGAGTACCCGCTTCTTTTCAGAGGGTACGAGTTCATTAATATTTCGACCTAGCATCTCGTCATAGCCAAGAATCCCCGACAATCGCTGGTTAGCAAAAGTAATGAGCCCATTTTCGTCCACAACCCATATACCCTCATGGGCGTTTTCCACAAGCTCGCGGTACTGGCGTTCTGACTCCTCAAGTTTTCGGTAGAGATGGGCGTTGTGAATAGCGATGGCGATCTGGTTGGAAAAGCTAATCAGAAAATCCCTCTCCGTTGAAATAACTTGGCCGCCAGACTTGTCCTGGTCGCCAACCAGAACCCCCAGGACTTTGCCCCTGACCTTGAGAGGGAGAGCTATAAAGGCCTCTGGCTGAAATCTTTTAATGAGAGGATTCTCTTTGTTGATGTTCGATGCAGCAACATCGTCCACCAATTCAGGCTCCCCTGTTCGGACCACCCGGGCCAAGATGTTTGCCTCCTTTTGCAGGGGAACGGTGTAGGACCTCACATCTTCCAAATAAACCGGGTCCGTACCCACCGCATGAGCGAAAAAAAGTTCGTCTCGCTCTTCGTCCACCAGGAAAATGGCAGTCCGATCCAAAACCGAGACATCAACCAACCCTTGGAGAATGAGGATCAGCAGCTCGTCGATGTCTAGGGTTGAAAGGATGGCAGTGCTAGCCTCCTGTAAGCCACCAAGTCTATCTAGTTGGGACTTTAACTGCCTGTTCAGTCCATGTACCTCAGCGTATTTTTCACGCAGAAGCTCTTTATCCTGTTCCAATTCTTCAATAGTGGCCTTGGCAAGTCTCCAGGGAGCGACTACTTGCAGCAAAAATCTTTTGATCGACGGCCTCCGCTTCCAACTTAGGTGATACTCACAATAATCGTCCCCCTCAAAGTAACATTTGCGCTCCTGTAGATGCAGGGGCGGTTCATTCCACACTACCGGAACAGCTGTGTAAACGCCTCGGTTCATTAGGCAAAAGTCGCGAGTCACGGGAATGTCCCTGAACCACTTAAGCCTGACCACGGCCCCGTCTCGGGTGAGTTTCGCCAGCTGAACCTCTTTGTTGCGGTTAAATTTGTCGTTGAGACTCTGAAGTCTCCTCAGTGTGCGAGCGTGGCTACGGAAAGCAAAGAATAGAATTCGTTGAATATAGCCGAGACGTCTTTGTGCCACAGAGTCGAAACCGATGTCGAAAACCACATCTTCTTTGCCGAGAAGCTCTTTGACTCTTTCGTAAAGAAGTATGAGTATATGGGAAGAGACCCAATTATGCGGGTCAGTAAGAAACTCCTTGGGATTCGTCACCCCACCCAAATGCTGACTCAAACCCGCGAGAAGAGGTTCCACCAGCGAAGGATCGCGCTCCTCTACATAGTCAATGACAGCTTTGGTGTTTATACAATTGTTGTGTCTTTCCATAGGCCATGGACTCAACAAACAGAAAACCACACTGCCTTAGACATACGATCTCACTTCTCAACGATTCCATTAATGGATCTCGAGATCGCTCACCTAAAAAGTGTGGTTGGTTGGTGCGGGGACGGATGGTTGACCAGCGGTTCGGTAAATCCAAATACGTTACCGTGACCGTTGGCCTACATCTCTAGGAACTCTTATACTTTTTATTGTCTTGAAATGTCAAGAAAAAAAAGAGCAAAAAAGCCAAAACTTTACTTTCCACCGAACTTTTCCAATTGCTGGTCGAAGCGAGCTGTTACCAGGTCTTCAAATTCCTTACCCAGGTGGCGACGGTTTCTAACCAGTTCAGCCCGTACTTTTTTCCAGAGTTTTAAAAGCTCTCCTGTATTGGTGCAGGTAAGAATTTCTCGGTGAATGGTCTCGAGTCTGGAACTGCGCAAGCGATCACGGTTGAATTCGGACATGTCCTTAGCCAGTTGTATTTGTTCTTCTGACAAGCTGTTTTCTTCAGCCAGCACCATTAGTTCATCGAGGACACGCTCAATGCCGGCAAAGCTCCTCTGCTGTCTCATTCTTTTTTGGGCTTTACGCATAGCTTGATCTATTAGTTCCTGTAAACGCGCATGGAAGGATTCGCTGAGGAGCTTTTGGTAGTCTTCCGTATGATAGGGATGGTTTCTGAGTTTTTTTAACTCTCGATGATAGAGGTTCTTAAGTGATCCAATGTCCTCCTCCTCGCTGATTTGGTTAAGAGTGGTTTCAATTGCAAGACGATCTTGAAAAAGAACCTTTAATACCGTTTTGTCTGGGTTGACTTGTAGAATAATCCCTAACCTAGACCTGTTGAGGTTGGAGAGCAACCGACCGTCCTTGAGTAAGCGGTCTATGGGCAGATTACCTGACTCTTCGGTAATGGCCTGGTAGCGTCGGTCAACGATTAGGCTGAGGTCATGAAAATCTAGTACCCTGGGCTTGTCATTGTCAGGGCAAAACCGCTCCAGAGCTTGGAAGCCAAGGATCAAAAGTTTTAGCCAGGTACCAGGCTCCAAGTGTTGAGCCACATATTCCAAGCCGTAGATACGGACGAAGTCGTAGGCAGGGCTAAGCTTGTCCAGAAACTGGCGCCTGATTTTCTCGTCGAACATCATGAAGGCTTGGTAAATCACAATGGCTTGCTGAAGATCTTCGGTAAATTTATTTAAGCCAGTGCTTTTCAGCCCTTTCTTGTGGCAAATGAAGCTGACGGGCATGTCCAGAATCTTCATTTGAATATCCACAAAATTAATCTCAGGTAAGCCGACGAGTCGGAAGAGTCGCTCAATGGAAGCTGCGTCCTCCCCCTTGCGTCGGTAACCTTCCTCTCCCTCTAGGCTATCCCAGGTGGAGAAAATCGCAAGCTCACTCCGTACAGTATTGACTTTGTCCATTTCAGCCAATAGTGCTTTGCCCTTTGCACTGAACTCGTCATCAATATGGCTTTGCCATGTATTGTCGCCACGCATGATGCTCAAGCCTAGCTTTCGTAAGCTTAAAAAACGATCAAGTAAATCCTCAACCATTATGCCTTCTTGATAAGCCGCAGCAGCGAGAACGGAGTGGAGGAAGAAGGCCTCAAATACGAGCTCGTCACCACAGGAGGTGACGAGCTCAAGGGCTGGCAGGGCCACTTCTCCTTTGAGTACATGACCGATCAACCCATGGACCTCCACGAGAAAATCGGTGAGTTTTCTTTTTTCCTCGTCCATGCCAAGACGGTCGAGCAGATCCTGACGCCTAAGAATTTCAGCTCCCGCCTCGCCGTGAATATCGCTCTGAGAGAAATGCCTATATTCGTCTAAATACATTGGAAGTTTGCCAATCTCTTGGAAAATCAACGCTGCGCTCAAGGATTCCATCAGTTCCCTTCGAGTGTTGATGCTCCTAACGATCTCCTCTAACATTTCAATCTGTACGTTGCTAATGCCGATGGACTCACCTGTCATTGCACCAAATTGCTGTTGGGCAAGCTGGTAGAAGATCTCGGTATTTTGCAGGGCTTCTCGATCCCCCGTCACAAGAGCTTGGAACTTCTTGAGGCACCGAAGAACGTATCTGGAGATTGTCTCACCGGAGTGATTTTTCTTGCTCGGCTTTATCTTATCGAGCTCCCAGAACTCGGTAAGGATATGTCGACCGATTGTGGGACAATGTTCGTGGATTATCTCCAAAGTGTCATAAACTCGTTCTGGAGTCAGGAGCTTTTGGGCGAACAGTTTCTCGAGACGTGAACAACAGCGGTCAATCTTGGCTTTCTGTTTGGCCAGAGAGTCAGTGTCAACCCCGGCTACCGGGATAAAACGGAGTAGATGGTCGTGGTAGGTGTGTAATTCCCCAAAGAGTCGATCAATCTCTCTCAGCTCTGGTACAGCAATTTCAGGAATTAACTTGTCACGGGCCCACTGCAGGATTAATTCGACCTTTCTGAGGTTCTCCTCCACGTCAATGAAGACGACCTCGGTAGCCTGAGTCAAAGGATTGAGCCGTAGTTGAATACCAGTGTCAAAGATAAAGGCCGGTCGACCCTCAGACAACGTTTGTTGTATTCCGCTCAGGTAGTCGAAATGAAGCTGCTCCGGCAGCAATGATTCCAGGGCATTTTTTACTCTCGCAAGCCTTTCGTTGCTATCGCGGTGCTCGTAGCTTATAAGGGGATTGAAGTTGATAACGCTTCCCGGCGAACCACTTATAGTAAGCCATAGGAGGATAAATCCTGCCCGGGTACCAAGCATGGGAAAGATGTGACCTGTGCCGTGGAACTGGCAGTTAAGGAGTTTGCGAAAGAAGTATGGACGACTGAAAAGTTCACGTTCGTAGAAACTCTCCTTGAATTCATTCGTAATCCTGATAAGTTCTAAAACTTGATCGATCTGGGCAAGTTTTTCCGGGCGATAGTCCGCCAAGGCTTCCTTTTGAAAAGGCCCCTTCTCGGCAATATGGGTCCATGAGTCCAGGTACTCGAAAAGATTAAAGAGTTTCAACATTTGGCGCACAGCCAGATTCTGTGCACCGCCCAAAGCTGCTATCTTCTGATCATGGAGCGTCTCCCACTCCAGATGGGGATCAGCAGCTATCCAGATGGCCTTATCATAGAGGCTAAAAAGCTCGCTTCCCTGCTCTTTGGTGAGTTTGTCGCCCAGAGATGCGGCAATCTCTGCCATGCTTATTAAACGGATTGTTCGGAGAAGATCAGCCACTTCTTCAAGACTCTTACGCCTGGCCTGGCCAGTAACGGATTTGAGAGTCTTCTCCGGAAGCTTGCCAAAGGTGATTCGCGCCATAGTGGTGTAGCCCACTACAATGAGATATATCTCCCTAAGTATGGCTGGCGATAAGCCCAAGAGCGACAGCTTCTCTATGTTCTCAAGAACCTTCGTACTGGGTCCCTCCAACCCATCAGGGTTGAGGAGGGATTTGAGGCGACTCAACTGGCTAGTCTTCTTCATCAGTTGCTTCATATGGGTGAAAGCGCGATAACGATTCTTTGGAGCTGCAAATGGATTGTGCAAGCGGTTAAGCTCGAGCTCCGACAAGCGGTCGAATGACTTGTCCCGGATTTCCGCTAAAACTCGCAGGACCGCGAGAACATAGTTGAACGTATTTTTGTATCCTGCAACCAGAGCCAGGGAGCATCCGGCCATACCACTTGCCCGCTCCTCTTGCTCGATATGAGCCAATTGCACCACGGGCTCACGCTTGCGGCCAAGGTAAATCTGAAGGTTGTCAGGAAGTTCTCCCTCGACTATGTAGTTTTTCTCCCAGTTTTTCTTCAGTGATTCAGCAATTTTGCTGTGGGAAGTGATTTTTTCAAAGAAAGGATGTAGTGCCATATTCCAGCGGGCTTCCAAGTCGACGGGTTTGCCGCTGGAAATCTTCAGATTTAGGCGAGGCAAACGGTCAATTTCGGCTACATCAAGCTGCATGGGATCCCGTTCGCCAACTATTTTCTTCAGGTCCTCGCGATAGACAAAAATACCACTCAGGTAGTTGTAGAAGTCGGCAAGATGGACTCGGAGGAGACTGCCGCCCTTTCCATGGTAGCGTTTTTTTGAACGAAAAACGTGGGTAAAGAGCAGAAAATTTCGCAAGTCAGCTTGATTCCGAAATTCTACCCAAACCTCTTCGTTGGTAGTGGGAAAGGGTTTGCTTGAAACAACGCAGAGCTCACATCCTTGCCCGAGAAGATCGTATATTTTCCCTGCTACATACGTGCCGTACGTTGCGAAGGTCTCTTGACTAAGGGATGAGCCGGCCAAGCCTTTGATGCCCATTGACAAGAGGAGATCATCCATGTCTTTCGGGATCACCATGAGATCGAAAGGTCCGCTGACTTCGAGGAGCTTGCTAATGGAATCGATGACTACAAATTTCTGAGTAGGCATTCTTCCAGTAATCTCGTGAACGACGAGTTCGTTAGGGGCAGTTAATAGGCCAACGTTAAGCCGCTCTTTCTTCTGCTGGTAAACTTGCTTAACAAGAACTCGCTCGATCTCGTCTACCTTGTCCTTTATGTCTGCCAGGGAATGGCTTACCCAGTTTATGGGAATCAGGAAGTAACGCTTACCCTCCTGGCTAAAACGCATCAGCAACCCCAGCTTGCGGTAGATGCTGTTGAGCCGTCGATAATTCTTTCGCAGGGTTGCCGGATCGCTGAAATCAAGTCTCTCCAGGAAGTCGAGCTCGCTGCCCCCGAGCTTATCCCGCTGCTCTACTATACCCATACCATAGGCGTTCCCGCCAAAACGACTGGCGAGAAAAGGAGGATGGTCCTTTGCCACGAAGGTGCCAACCGGCACATCAAGCGGATCAATCCCCAAGGAAGCGAATTCTTCAGGTCGGACAATCTGATAGGAGATATCAACGGTGCGAATCCGATCGGGTAGTGGCAGGCCTGACAGGGAGCCAGTAGTGGTTTTTTCAGTCTTGGAGCTCATAATCAAACCGCTCTTACGGGTACAATCTCAGTTGATGTCATCGGACGGGCTGAATACACCACAGAGAGCACAGAGATCACTGAGCAGTATAAAAAAGATAATACTAGAAACCTTAGTTTCTAGCCAATGCATACAGAGCATAAAAAAATTAGCTACTCTGTGGTCTCCGTGTGCTCTGTGGTGCATATTCTTCCCAGTCCATGTTTAGCTTTGAGGCGGAGCAAGCCGGGACTCTTATGGAGGTACATCAAAGGGCTGTCAAATCCCCCATTAAGAAAAAAAGTCTCGAGATCATCAAAGAGCACCGGTCGAGTTGGCCAGGTATACATACGTTGTCGTCGGCAAAACCCTGACCATTGCGCGGCTAAGATTTCGTTGTCGGCAAGCACGGTCTTTTTGGCGGTCTCGCACAAAAACATCTCACAGACCACCGGTTTATAGAGCCAAAGGCAGCCACTCTCTGTCAAATAAACACAATTGAATCCACCGGTGTCGCGTTCAAGGATATCCAATAATGTGTCGATTTGCTCGGTAGTCGAGAGGAGGACATTGATCACCACATCGGCGAAAAAGGTAATAATTCCTTCGCGACCACAACAAGCGCTGGTGCGGCTAGTAAAGCATTTCTGGGAACAAATATCAGAAAAATGTTTTTCTTGAAAGGAGTGGACGGCTTTTCTGAATTGCACATATGACTTGATTCGCTGTTTGAGCCAACGTAACTTTGAAGCCTGAAGACACGAGAGGTAGTGACGCACCATGAGGATAGCATCCTTCTGCTGCTGGTTGTATTCACTCATCTGGTATCCTAAATGGGGTGATCTTATTTGGGGGGCTGTACCCACCATAGACCTCCTACTAGTCACCAAAGATAGGAATGCGGAATGCGGAACGGGGATCTCGGAATGTTCCGCCAAAACGAATCCCCGTAAACTTTTTCTTTAGTGCTGTGATTCCGCGTTCCCCGTTCCCCCTTCCGAGTTGTAGTGCTCAGTGCATGGTGGCTAGCAATTAGAGCTCATAGAGCGTTTCATCTTTCCGGGGCGGCCTTCTCCTGGAAGTAGACTTCTTTTGCCCTTGGAAAACCAAAGGATCTTCTTCCTCTAGCAAATCTCCCATTTCTGCTTCAATTTGTTCTGGGTCTTCGCCGGCCTCCATTCGCCGCAGGGCTTCCTCCATGCCCGTGCCGAGCTCCAGGCCGGTCATTTGAGTCAATTTTCGCATCAATTGGGCCGCCTGTTTCGGATCGTCCTCGTTGATACGCTCAGCTTCGCTGGCGAGTGCGCTCATGGCCTTCTCCAGTTTTGACTCATCAATATCAGGAAGGGTCTCGTCTTGGTCCTCCTTGCCGCCGCGAATTACCGCAAAGGAGGACATCTGTCGCTCCATTCTGGACCGATTGCACTTGGGACAAGGAGGAATCTTTTCAGTGTCCATACTCCGGGAGAAAAAGTTAAATATCATGTGGCATTCCGGGCAATAGAATTCATAAATCGGCATGATGAGCCACCTCCGTTCGCTGGGCTAAGGTCCCAAAGAGTTGTGAACTGTAGTTGTTTGCAATTGTTAAAAAATTTCACCATAAAAGTCAACGGTAACGAGCTAAAAGATAAAGTGATGGAGCTCAGTGATTTTAGATTTTAGAATACAGATTTTAGCTTTAAAAGCTCAACACATTCCGCTAAACGATGCATAAACCTCAATCTACAATCTGCAATCCACAATCATAAATTATAGTGGCTCCATTGACTCGATGGACGAAGTGACTTAGGATAGCTATCTCCTGTGACCATCAACATGCACGAGGTTCATATGATGCGAATACCATTAGTTCTGGCAACGAGAAACGAGGGTAAAACTGAGGAAATCAGAGCACTACTTGCCGAGTTTCCGGTTGACATCAAGAATCTTACTGACTTTGGCCCCACTCCGGCAATCGAGGAAGATGGCGAGACCTTTGAAGACAATGCAGTTAAAAAAGCCCGCTTCATCGCCAAGATATTGGGCTTCCCTGCCCTGGCCGACGATTCCGGTCTCATGGTAGAGGCCCTGGGAAACGCTCCAGGAGTACGATCTGCTCGCTATGCAGGAGAAGGAGTAACGGATGCGGATAATAACGCCAAACTGCTCAGTGAGCTTGAAAATGTTGAAAATCGCAATGCTGCTTTCGAGTGCGTGATAGCCATCGCTGTGCCTTGGGGGCCAGCTCTGATTTATGAGGGGCGCTGCGATGGCGTAATCGCCCACAAGGAGGTGGGGACCAAAGGCTTTGGCTACGACCCGATCTTTTACTATCCGCCGCTGCAAAAAACCTTCGCCCAACTCAGCACTGAGGAAAAAAATGAGGTAAGTCATCGGGGAGAGGCTTTGCGCCAATTACGCGACGAATTTGACAAGGTGCTCATCTGGTTGCGTCAAAGACTGGTGGAGTCGGGTTGGCAGTGGTTAGAGGAAAAAGAAACCGACCCTCTTCCAGGAGAGTCGGTATCTTTTCGAGACAACAAGTGTTAGCAACTACAAGAACCGCAGCTGTCTGGCCTTGACAACATGGAAGTTATGGCAAAGCCAGCGCAGTGTGCGTCTTCTAAGAAATCTACCTTAATCGGGCGAGCCTGGTTAAAAAGGGCGGAATCGACAAGGTAGGTGATACCCTCAAATTCAAATACCTGATCCTGATCGTTTGGCTCATCCAGAGCCATCCCCAGAGAGGGTCCCCCTCAACCAACTTGGGAAACGAATATCCTGATGGCTGATTCGAGTTCGCGTTCTTCTAGGTACTCTTTCAATTTTTCTGTTGCCTTCTCAGTGACTTCTAGCATACCTACTACCTCACTTTATTCATTTATTTCTTGAGAGTCCACAATAACCGGTAATTGCACAGATTCACTATATTAAGAACAGTATTCGATGAAGTCAAGGACGATTTTTTCCAATTGGAAAGGTTAGGAAAACCATGGTAAAAAGCCATTCATGACCCTGTTTCTACTCACTTTCCTTTCCGTTTATGGCGCCATCCACCTTTACCTCTTTGTCAAGGCAAGGTCTGCCTTGACTTTAGGCATTGGGGTGAGTGCGGCCATGGCCTTATTCTTGACGGCCATGGTAGTGGCACCAATAGCGGTGCGTCTCCTGGATCGACATGGGATGCACCTGGCCAGCCGATACCTTGCTTACGCAACATATACTTGGATGGGGCTGCTATTCTTTTTC
>WOR8_10009789_pt1 | contig 10701 bp, 8 predicted proteins | sample DeeMarSeWOR38_10_FD_19890 | JGI IMG/M metagenome (IMG submission 19890)
CACGGAGCACAACATATAACTATATGTTATTATTATCAGTTCTGATTTCTACGCTATTACTTTAGTTTGTGAATCCCAATATGTCAAGACCGGTGCGCATATAATAATCTGCCTAAAGAGAAATCAACATTTCCCCGTTTTTCTTTTTAACTCTAGAGGGATAAGGAGCTTTTCAAGATATGACACATCCATGACATTCGACAGCAAATACCGTGCTATCCTTTATCATACAGGATGGATTATTTCCTTGCTACTGCAGTATTATCAATGATTCTTCTCCTCTGTCAGCAGAGAATAAATAAAAAAAGGGGCAGCTCGAAAATACGATCCACCCCTTTTTATCTCACGCTTTCAAAGTTATTTAGTGCGGTCTTTCAGTCCACAGCTTCCATCACTCTCCCGCAGCAGAGGGGGACTTCCTGGCCTTTCTTGACATTCATGTACTTGTTGCAGATCTCGCATATATAGGTGCAGTCTTCCTCTGAAACCTGTTCCGACATAACGGTCTTGCCACCCGGCACTCCCTCGATAGTGAAGCGGGCGAGGTTTTGTTTTATCGGTACAAATTCGCCGATGGGTGTCAGGTTCTTCGTTTCATTGACGCAGTCGATGAGAATCCGCCACAATGTTTCCATTGAGGTCGTTTCAGCGGCGTTTTCAGGAACAAACTCTACAACATTTCTGTCAATCGTTATCTTCATGGGTCCACCTCATCTGTTGGAAAAATTATCAGATAGCAACCTCCATCACCCTGCAAAAATCAATAATCATTCTTGACAGCAGATACTATTCAACACAGTCAGCCGGAGGTCAAGTCTTATCTTGAGAAAAAACCAAAAAACTTGACCGGATTTTCCCTTGACATTGTTCTATACCTATTTTAGACATCCAAACCAGGCATTCCCTGTTGTTCTCGTCCATTAATCGCTGGATTGCGGATACAAGAAAAAAGACCAAATATTTGTCAGGCAAAAAAATCACGCGCAAAATAATTTACCATGACCCGTCCAATGCTGATTGCCATCCTGGCCGTTTTTCTGCTGGCGCCGTTTTATTCTGCAGATGCGGCAGAAATCCGTGCCTTTCATAATATCAACCAGTTTCCCTTCAAACAGATATTCGGCCTTCCCTCTCTTGACAACAGTCCGCTTACCGAGGCCGGCAAATGGCGGATGAATGTGATCGCCAATATAAGCAACACATATGATATCGCAACCGGCACTAATGAACAGATAACAAACGATGTAGAAACATTCAGCGGGAACCTGCTCGTCAGCTATGCTCCCCGGGACAACTGGCAGCTTTCCTTAAACGTGCCCTATATCAATCATGGCGGCGGCTTTCTGGATGACTTCATCTATAACTGGCATGATTTCTTCAACATGTCGCAAAACGGCAGGACCGAAGACAACCATGACCAGTTTCATATTGCATATCTCTCGGGATCCGGCACCTCCTTTGAAATGTCCGAGCCCCAGAGCGGTCTTGGCGACATACGCATTAGTGGCGCCTTTACCAGGCCCTGGAAAAACAGGGCCCTCATCTTCAGCACAGAGGTGAAATTCCCCACCGGGGATTATGATAAGCTGACCGGAAGCGGCGGCTATGACTTTTCAGTGGGCCTGACGCTGAACGACCCCCAAAGCCTGGGGAAATACCGCATTACTCTGTATGGCGGCCTGGCCGGTCTCTTCCTCGGTGACATCGATGGTGAACTGGCCGCGGTGCAGAACAATTTTGCCATTGCCGGCAGGGCCGGCATTGGCTGGCAGGCAACAAAACTTATCCAGCTGAAACTGCAGCTTGATGCACAGTCGCCCCTGTACGACAGCGACCTCAAGCAACTGGGAGATCCTGCCATGCAGCTGGTAATGGGTGGCAGCCTTATCTTTACCGATGATGTTTATCTCGACATCTCGGTTGCTGAGGACATAAACACTGCAACTGCAGTGGATGTTGCTTTTCAATTAGCCCTTGTTGTTACTTTTTGATGATACCTGGATTTACGTTGCGTCCCTTTATGCCTCTTCTGCTGGCCTTCTTCCTTCTCGCAGCATGCGGTGGTCCTGAACCGGTCATTCTGAAAGGGGAAAATATTGTCTGTTTTGGCGACAGCCTCACCTTCGGCACCGGTGCACCCCGCGACAAGAGCTATCCAGCCCAGCTGGCTGAAATGATAGGACAACCGGTGATAAATTCAGGGATCCCGGGTGATACTACGGCCAGGGCCTTACAACGGCTGGATCGGGATGTACTGTCAAAATCACCCCGGATCGTCCTGATCACGCTTGGCGGCAATGACCTGAAAAATGGTGTGGACAAAAAAATTGCCTTCAAAAACCTGAAGGAAATCGTTGAAACCATTCAGGCCAGGGGCGTTCTTGTAGTTATCGGGGGCATTAAGCTGCTGTTCTGGGACAGGGGGTATGAAGAGGAATATAAAAAACTGTCCGCAGAGACAGGAGCACTTTTTATCCCCAATATTCTGGAAGGGCTCATGGGCAATGAAGAACTGATGCACGACACCATCCATCCAAACGCAAGCGGTTATAAAATCATGGCCCAGAAATTTTATACAAGCATCGAACCCTATCTATAAATTCCTGATTATTTTTCCCTCACTTTCCTTGATCCATTTTAACCAACTATAATAATTAAATATTTTCAACAGTGCGTCATTTTGTCGCACCCACTTTACAAACTAGTATTTAAGAATTATATCAAATACTAAATTTCCAGGAGGTATTTCCATGAAAATTGAACAGATCTTTGATCTGGCAACACTGCTGAAGTCCATTTCACACCCTTTCAGGCTCCAGATCCTTTGCCTTTTACAGGACAAGGAGATGACCGTAGGCGAGATAAGCAGGGCGATCAAAACCACCGATGCCAATATTTCCCAACATCTTTCCATCCTGCGCAACCAGGGAATTGTCGGTACCCGTAAAGAAGCAAATTTCATTTATAACCGTATAACTGACGACAGGGTTACCAGCCTGATCGAAACCATGCAGGATTTATTCTGCAAAATTGAGGAGTAAGCAATGCCGGATTTGACCAAGAAATCTCAAAAAAACAGATTAGCTTCTTTTCTTCTGGTTATAATTTCCGCCTACTTTATCCAGCCCGGGAAAACACCGGCAGGAGAATTGCTGCCGCTACGAACTGCTGTGGAAAAAGCCCTTGAAAACAACCATGAAATTGCTGCCTTCAAAAATTCCCTGGCCGCAAATAAAGAGGATATCGGGATTGCCCGGAGCAACCTTCTGCCCAAACTTAGCCTGGAAGAGCGCTTCCTGCGGACCAACAACCCAACCTATGTCTTCATGTCCAAGCTGAACCAGGGGCGCTTTACCATGCAGGATTTTGCAATTGACTCCCTTAATGATCCGGCCCCGGAAAGTGATTTTCAGACATCTCTTGCAGTGTTTCAGCCCCTTCTGGCCATGCAGGCCTCCATCGGCATTGATTTGAGCGAGACAGCTTATGCGGCAAAAAAGGAGGAATATTTCCGCAAGCAGGAGGAAATAGCCCTGCAGGTGGCCCAGACCTATCTCATGGCCCAGATGGCGGAGGAATATATACACGTAGCACAAAAAGGTGTGGCCGATGCCTCGGAACATCTTCGCATAGCAAAGCTTAGCTACCAAAACGGCCTCGGCCTTTACGCCGATACCCTGAGGGCGGCTACCGCAGTGACCGAAGCTGAACAGAAACTGGTCAGTGCCGAAAAAAATCTCAAGGTGGCCCAACGCTCGTTGGGTCTGCTGCTTGGTCTTGAGCACTCCATCAACACCACTTCAGATGATCTGGATATTACGTTGCGTGATCTGGATTACTACATGGAGAGTGCCGCAACACGGCGTGATATCCAATCGATGCAGCTCCACTTTGAAAACGCCCGGAACAATCTTAAGCTCAATGAAGCCGCCTATATCCCGACTTTAGGGATCGGTTCCTCCTATCAACTGAACGACGAGGAAGTCCCCTTTGGCAGCGACGGTGAAAGCTGGCAGGTGTTCGCCCTTTTCAAATGGGAGCTCTTTGACGGCTCGAAACGCAGCCATGAAAAACAGAAGGCCCATTACCAGATCGCCGAGACCAGGGAACATTTGGAACGCCTTATGGATGCAGCTTCGTTCCAGGTTTTTGAATCCTTCCTCGGGGTTGAAGAGGCTGAAAAGAATGCTGAACTGGCACAGTCGGCGCTGGCCACTGCCGAAGAAGGCAAGAGACTGGTCAGGGTCCGCTACGAAAATTCACTCTCGCCGTTGGTGGATCTTCTTGATGCCCAGATGAGTCTTGACCAGGCAAGAACAAGTGTCCTGATGCGTGAAAAAGAACAGCAGCTTGCAACATTGATGCTCTGTTTCGAGAGCGGCATTATCCTGCAGGAACTGGGGGTGCAGGCAACAACTCCAGAAAACAATTAAGTTAAATTCCGCACAAAACATCTTTGGAGGCACACAGATGAATAAGACAAGGGTTGTCGTTGCAGGGCTTCTCATACTGGCAATGACAGGTTGCAAGGATAAAATTGAACCTGGCACTTCCACAGTGGAGCGGCCAACAGTTACAGATGTGACAACCATACAGCTAAAATTAAACAGCATCATGGGCCCTGTTGCAGCAATAACAGTTAAAGAGGGGGACAGAGTCACGGCAGGCCAGCTTCTCATTGTCATTGATTCTGAAGATATCAGCAACAAGGTTACTGCAGCAGAAGCTGCATACAGGGAGGCTGTGCAGGCCCTCAGTGCTGCGGAACAGAACAGGAAGCTTGCAGAGAACACTTACAGCCGTTTCAAAAATCTCTTTGATGAAAAGGCCTTGTCTCTCCAGGAAATTGATAAACTCGAGACACAGAAAAAAGTAGCCGCCATAGAATATGAACGAATACAGGAAATGGTCAAGCGCGCCGAGGCAGGCCTTGCAGAGGCAAAAGTCTTCCAGGGTTACAAGGATATAGTGGCCCCGGTTGACGGGGTTGTCACTGGAAAGTTCATTGATCCGGGCACCATGGCAATGCCGGGTATGCGTTTGCTGACCATCGAAGATACTTCCCGTTACAGGCTTGAAGCTGAAATAGACGAGAGCCTTGCAGGAAAAATCATTCCAGATATGGATGTTGAAGTTGAAATAAGTGCTCTCAAGTTACAGATGCAGGGAAAAGTATCAGAAACAGTGCCGGCTGTTGACCCGCGTTCTCGGACGTTCAAGGTTTTCATAGCCCTGCCCCCTGCAGCGAATCTGCACAGCGGTCTTTATGCCAGGGTAAAGATCCCGGTGGGACAGCAAGAGGTTCTCCTTGTACCTGCTGAGGCTGTGGTTGCCAGGGGCCAGCTCACAGGCGTCTACCTGGTTGATTCAAACCGGATCATCACTTACCGCCTCGTCCGGCTTGGCAGAAAATACGGGGGCCGCGTAGAGATCCTGGCCGGGCTTAATCCGGACGATACTATTGTTTCAGGTGACGTTTCCCAGGTTGTGGACGGCTCCATTCTGCAGATGGAGAAATAGCATGGAAAAGATGGGTATCGCTGCTGCTGGGCATTTTTGCAGTCGCCATAACACCGCGCGAGGAGGAGCCCCAGATCGTGGTGCCCATGATTGATGTCATGGTGGCATACCCCGGCGCCTCGGCCCGCGAGGTAGAAGAACGCGTTACCCGGCCCATGGAAAAATTTCTCTGGGAAATCAAGGGAGTGGAATACATCTACTCCATTGCAAAACCGGGCATGAACCTAACAATTGTCCGTTTTTATGTCGGGGAGAACATGGAGGACTCCATTGTCAACCTCTATAACAAACTGATGGCCAATTTTGATAAGATCCCACCCGGCGTCACCCAGCCTCTGGTCAAGCCCAAATCCATTGATGACGTCCCCATTCTGACCCTGACCCTCTGGGGGAATGAGCAAAACAGATACTCCGGGTACGAACTGCGCAGAATAGCAGCAGAACTGGCTGAGGAACTCAAAAAAGACCAGAATGTCTCCGAATTTTCCATTATCGGCGGTCAGAAGCGGCAGGTGGTTATAAACCTGGACCAGTCAAGGCTCAAGGCTTACCAGGCCTCTGCCATACAGATCATGCAGGCTCTAAAGCAGGCCAACTTTGTCCTTCCCTCCGGAGCCTTTCCGGCCGGCAACCAGGAATTCATCGTGGAAACAGGGGGATTCCTTGCTGATATGGAGGATGTCGCATCTGTTGTTGTGGGTGTCTATAACGGTAAACCGGTCTATCTGCGTGACGTTGCCGATCTGACTGACGGCCCTGAAGAACCGGCAAACTATGTTTTTATGGGGCTCGGGCCTGCTGCTGCAGAAAAAAGTCTGGCCCCGGCACCCGGCCAGTTTGAGGCAGTCACCATTGCAATTTCCAAGAAAAAAGGCGCCAATGCCAGCACTGTAGCCCATGAGGCCCTGGAAAAATTGGAGGCCCTCAAAGGCAAACTCATCCCTTCTGATCTCCAGGTTACGGTGACGCGTGATTATGGCGAAACTGCCAAGGAAAAATCAGATGAGCTCCTGAAGCACATGCTTATTGCCACTGTTTCAGTTATCATTCTCATTGCCTTCACCCTGGGTTGGCGTGAAGCAGTAGTGGTAGGCGTTGCCGTCCCGGTAACTCTGGCTCTCACCCTGCTCATAAATTACCTTTACGGCTATACCCTGAACCGGGTTACCCTCTTTGCCCTGATTTTCTCCATAGGTATTCTGGTAGACGACGCTATCGTGGTGGTGGAAAATATCCACCGCCATTTCAAGATGCATCGCATCAATCCGCTCACCGCAGTCCTTGCCGTTGATGAGGTAGGCAGTCCCACCATTCTTGCCACCTTTGCCGTCATCGGGGCTCTTTTGCCCATGGCTTTCGTTTCCGGGCTTATGGGTCCTTATATGCGCCCTATCCCGGTTGGCGCTTCCGCAGCAATGCTGTTTTCCTTGCTGGTTGCCTTTATTGTCAGCCCCTGGTTGAGTTACCTGGTATTAAAAAATGTAAAGCTTGCTGCGGAAAACTCTGAAAAAGAGAGCAGGCTCAGCATGATGTATGAAAAGCTTATCGGTCCTCTTCTTGACAGTTCCACGAAAAGGTTGGTTGCCCTGCTCCTTGTCGGCTGCCTGCTCGGCCTGTCCCTCCTTTTATTGCCGTTTAAAAAAGTCACGGTCAAGATGCTGCCCTTTGATAACAAGAGTGAATTGCAGCTGATAATCGACATGCCGGAAGGCTCGACCCTGGAAGAGACAGCCGCCGTGACCCGGGAGATGGGGGAATTCCTGAAGACTGTGCCGGAAGTCACGGACTACCAGTCCTATATCGGCACTGCTGCACCTTACAATTTTAATGGCCTGGTCCGGCATTATTTCCTCCGGGCCGGCTCCAATGTTGCAGATCTGCAGGTGAACTTCGTTGCCAAGGGAAAAAGGACCCAGCAGAGCCATGACCTGGCCAAGCGGCTGCGCCCTGCCTTAAAAGCAATAGGAGATCGTTACGGAGCCAGCATTAAGGTTGCAGAGATCCCACCCGGCCCTCCGGTTCTGAGCACCCTGGTCGCCGAAGTATATGGTCCTGACCCGGAAAGGCAGGTTGAAATTGCTGCTGCCGTCAAAAAAATATTTGCTGAAACAGACGGCGTGGTCGATGTCGACTGGTTTGTGGAGGATGATCAGAAAAAAATAAATCTCGTGGTTGACAAGGAAAAGGCGGCTGCCAATGGCATAAGCACAGAAGCTGTGGCACAGAGCATGCGCATCGCCTTAAACGGCATGACTGCAGGCCTGATCCATTATGAAAATGAAAAGGAGCCCGTGGAGATATTCCTGCGTCTGCCCCTGGCTGCGAGGGCGCATCCGGCCTCCCTGAAAAGTATCGGAGTACCTGCTGCCGACGGCTCCCTTGTTCCCCTTGGGGCCCTGGTCAGTGTTGAAGAAGGGTTCACGGAAAAGACCATCTACCATAAAAACCTCAAGCGTGTCACCTATGTTACCGGCGATGTAGCCGGCTCCAAGGAAAGTCCCCTCTATGCCATCATGGAGATGAAAGAGAAGATTAAGCAGCTTGAACTTGCTGAAGGATACGAACTGAAACAATATTCGGCGGTACAACCCTGGATGGAGGACAGGTATGCCATGAAATGGGACGGTGAATGGCATATTACCTACGAGGTTTTCCGTGATCTCGGCATCGCTTTCGGGGCCGTGATGGTCCTTATCTATATCCTTGTTGTTGCCTGGTTCAGGAGTTTTGCCACACCGCTGGTCATCATGGCGCCTATCCCTCTGACCCTGGTGGGCATCCTGCCGGGCCACTGGATGTTCGGGGCTTTTTTTACCGCTACCTCCATGATCGGCTTTATCGCCCTTGCCGGTATTATTGTGCGCAACTCCATTCTGCTGGTCGATTTTGTCCAGATGGAATGGCGTGACTGCGGTGATCTCAGGACCGCCCTGCTCTCTGCCGGTGCAGTTCGCTTCCGTCCCATAGTCCTCACCGCAGCAGCCGTTGTGGTCGGATCCTTTGTCATGCTTTTTGACCCGATCTTCCAGGGGCTGGCCATAGCAATGATGTTCGGGGCCGTAGCCGCAACCATCCTGACCTTGATCGCGGTGCCCCTGCTATACTATGAATTCTTCAAGAAAAAAAACTGCCCCCTGGATGAGGAAATCATTGAGGAGTGAAAACTGAGAGGCAAAAAGAATTAAAGCTGTCATCAGATACAGGGATTTTCATCTCAGCCAGCATTCTATTGGGCACCTGGCTGAGCCCCCTGTGGTATTTTCTCAAGGCATTGGTCGGACTGAACCTGTCGCAATAAAGGTTTACAAAATCCTGCCCCATGGCCATTGCTTTAAAACGCTTTTGGGTTAAAGAATTAGCTGATAGCTTTTTACCACTTGCTCTTCAACCGCCCTATATCCTTTTCAAGAAATTTCTTCAGACGGCGCTGGTACCAGGAATGACTGATCCAGAGTTGCTTATAGCCCTCCTCCTCAATGCGTGTTGAAACCCGATCACGCACGCGGCGCCAGAGATCACGCTTATAAGCCGTTTCAAAAGGTATGATATTATCAAGGTCCTCAAGCGCTTTCTTCTTGAACCTGGGGAATATAAAGCTGGTTATGACAAGGCCGGTCAAGACGAGAACCAGCAAGGCAGCAAGGGATGGGAAAATAAGGACCTTGTCATCAAAAGCCCCTGAAAAAAGCGAGCTGATCATGGTTTGCTGTGGAAATCCGGCCGCAAGCTTTAGCAGCACGTCACCGAACCAGAAAACCAAAAGGGAGAACAGCAGGCCTGTCTTCAAAGCCTTCTGCACCTGGAGGCCGAAACCGGTTTTAAAAGCGGCAAGAGCTTCGGCCTGCAGATCAAGCTCCCGGACACCCCGCTCAGCCTCCTGAAAAACATGGTTAATACGCATGGTCGGTGCTGTCTCAACCGCTCTTTTCAACTCGTCGCGTTCACTGACCCATGACTCCACACCCTGGGGCGGCACATCCCCTTCCTTGGCTGCAAAGGTAAGATATATCCTCGGGATGTCCTTGCGGCCCGTCATCTGGGAAAGGTTCCAGCACAGAGTACCATACGCACGCACCAGGTCAGGGACATTATCACACTCATCGATCCTGTTCAGGACATAGAGCACCCTGTCCTCGCCCGTTGAACCGGGAAGCGTACTCCTGATCGCCTGATAGGTTTCCTTGATCGTGCCAGCTTTGTGCGGGTCAAACATCAGGATAATTAAATCAGCCAGCCTGGCCAGTTCCCCCACCACGCCGAGATAATCATAACCACGGTCTTTTTCGGTGACTGAATCGAGCATGCCCGGCGTATCAATAATTGCGAAATTCTCCAGGATCGGGGATCTCACTTTTTTCATGCGCAGGTGAGAAAATAGTCTTTCACCAAAAGGCATGAGCGGTGCAAACGGCAACCGTTCATCATTAACAATAGTCCCACCCGGGATCTCCTCCTCGCTTTCGCCCTCTGCAGGACATGTCAGAATGGTAAAAGAATCATCAGTCGGCGCCTGGCCTGTTCTTTGTACAGGCATATCGAGAAGTTCGTTGATAAAAGTCGATTTCCCGGAAGAATAGTTGCCGATTACCAGGACCAGAGGCTTCCACATGAGGGGCGTCAGCACATCCTGCATGGATACGTTGTACCGTTTGTAAATCGGTGTCATTTTACTCCGCAGCAGCTTATCAAGTTTCTTGATAAGGGCTTTGGCAGCTTTTTCGTCTTTCATTTCCACCCCCGGATATCCATGGTTTTGGTTGACTGATCAAAAAATAATCGTGGCTGTGCCGATAAGCTTCCACCACTTTTTTTCTTTTTCCAGCAATATACTATAGCACTGACCCAGTTGGCAAATATTGACTCATTTATTACAAACGTATCATTACCCTTATTATCAGGGACTTGCAAGCGTTACCCGTATATATTTCAACCCTTATATTCAAGAAAGAATCAGTAGTACTATGCCCTCCCATACAAACAGACGATGATCCCCTAAATTGCGTGGATACGGCGACCTGGGAGGCCTTTTTTCAGTGTTGCATGATTTTGCCTAATTCTACGCCGTTTCTCCAACAGCACGGGAAAAGGGGACGTTGAACAGTTTCAAACAATTTCCCGTCACGGATTCAGACTTCATCGTTGTCCAGCTCATAAGCCTGGCGTCTTATTCGAGCTGAATTT
>WOR8_10008927_pt1 | contig 10699 bp, 9 predicted proteins | sample DeeMarSeWOR38_10_FD_19890 | JGI IMG/M metagenome (IMG submission 19890)
ACATTCCAAAGATAGCCAGGCAACCTTTGATAGGCCGCAAAAAGACCAGCAGATGATAGCGGCCTTCAGAAATTACCGTCTGGCGGTTTTGGAAAGCTGGCCCGAAATTGCCAAATCCCTTGTTAGGGGCGGCTTTGACAGCTCGATTCGCAAAGTCGAAGATGCTTTGTCCGGTACTGCCGGTTTCGAAGAAAAGCTGGCCGTCATCTGGAGCGGGGCTCTGGACAGCCAGATCGAACGCTTGACCGGCAAACTCAGCGGCCTGTTTGTTCAAATTCTTTTCAATTTGCCCGCCATCGGTATCCTGGGCTACTGCGGCTGGCTGACCCTGGAATCCTTTTTCACCGGTGAGTATCTTAGCGGCGCTTTTTTTACCCACGCCTTCTGGGCCATCGGTTTGGTGCTGTTTTTAAGCTTTTTCATTCTGCAGCTGTGCATCCGGGCCGCGGCTTCCACCAATCGGATCACCGCCAGGGCTTTCGAAAGACTCAAGCAGCAGCTGGACCACTTAGAGGAGCTCAATCAAAATCCAGTCAAGGCTCAACTGGAGACGGTGCTGGCGCTGGCGGAACTGGCGGAGTCAGATCGTTGATAAGTTACGCTTACAGAAGACAGATGACGGAGGACGGAAGACAGAGGACAGAGCTATATCGGGGGACGGAGATGATTTGACAACAGTCAAAATCAGGATTTACTCTCCTTCGCCAGAATGCCCCACGGCTTGTCGCGGGGGAGCTTCACTTGCCGTGACAACCCATCTAATAATATCTGCATGTTAGCCAGAGTTGTAATATCATCACCATATCCATAGTTCCTTAAAAGTTCAGGTTTCATAATAATATCCCCAATTTATTTTAGCGTATCAACTTGTGTAAGCATAGCCGGTACCCGTAACAAAAGATGATTGACTCATAGATGTACAAAGGGTCATTATCTGCCTGATATTTCTATTAAAACAGAAAAGGAGGCAGAAAATGATCCTTTCTGATTTTCGATATCAGGACCCGTGGTCCGAAGAAAATTTTACCCTTCCTGATTTTGTTCAACAAAGCCAGGCCCAGCAGCGTCAAGACCAGCAAGTAGAGATCAAACGCCAAACGCTGGATAAGCTGCTAACTAAACTGTCGCTAAAGGACATCGTCGGGCTTGACCACGCCAAAGAGTATCTGCGCCACAAGTACCGCCAAAACTGCAAAGCCAATACCCTTAAAAATGACTTTACCACCATCACCTTATTTTTATCCTACTTAAAAAGTTGCGGCAAAAGTGAACTTCACCAGATTGGCAGAGCGGATCTGGAAGCCTTTGTAGAGCATGAACAGGATCGGGGCTTGAAGATCGTCTCGGTGAGCAATCGGCTGGGATCGCTGTATGCGTTTTTGCGGTATTTGATCGATCGAGATCTGGCCGATGCCCAGCTTCTGACACGCAAGATCAAACTTAAAGTTCCTGATGCATTGCCGAGAGCCATGGATGCGGAGGATGTCAAATGCTTGCTGGCCGTGCTTGATGATGTGCGCAACCGGGCGATGATCCTGTTGTTGCTGAGGACAGGGATGCGTATCGGCGAGCTGCTCAACACCAAACTGCTTGATGTGTACTTAGCCGATAAGAAAATCATGGTCTATGAGGGCGAGAAAAACCGTAAAGGCCGAGCGGTGTGCATCAGCGATGACGCCTGCCAGGCGTTGCAGGCCTGGTTAGATAAACGCGACTGTCAAAAAGAATATTTGTTCTACGCCCAGGGCCGTCACCGCATGAGCTACAACAATGCCCGGGTGATGTTTAAAAAATATCTAAAGCAAGCCGGGCTTCAACACAAAGACTACAAGTTGCATTGCCTGCGCCATACCTTTGCCACCGAGTTGCTTAATGCCGGCATGCGTATCGAATGTGTGCAGCAACTGCTGGGACATTCCAGCATAGAGATGACACTGCGCTATGCGCGGCTGTCGGATAAAACCCGTGAGCAAGAATACTTTAAAGCTATGGCCATCATTGAAGGAGAGTCGATCCATGAACCTGACCAACGTGATCATCAATTACCGCCGCTATTTGAAGCGCCGCAACTACTCACAGCACACCCTGAAGACTTATCTCAATAAGCTCAGGCAGTTTGTATTGTGGGTGGATGTGCCCATTGAACACGTCAACTATGACAAAATCATCGCTTATATCGATTATCTGTTAGACAGGAGACTGCGGCCGGAAACGATCAACTGTCATTTGAAAAGTATCCGCCGCTTCTACAGTTATATGCGCGATGAAAAACAAATAGCAATCAGCAACCCGGTCAAAACAGGCTGCAAGCTGCGCATCTCCCAGCCACTGCCCAAGCATCTGAAAGACGAAGAGGTTATCAGGCTTTTTAATGTAATTAAAAGCAATCGTGACCGCGCCATGTTCATGCTAATGCTGCGCTGCGGGCTGCGGGAAGAAGTCGCCAACCTGCGCCTGGCTGCCATCGACTGGCGGCGCAGCAAACTTTACGTGTTCAACGGCAAAGGACAAAAGGACCGAGTGGTTTATATCAGCCATGACACCTACAAGGCCTTAGTTGATTATGTCAAACACAGATTATCGTTAAGGGTGAGAAAAGTCTTTTTGGTGGAAAAAGGCACCCACAAGGGCAAACCGCTATCGGTGCGGGGGATCCAAAAACGCATGGAGTATTATGCGAAGAAAACCGGGCTGCCGGTATCCTGCCATCAGTTGCGCCATACCATGGCAACCCAGCTGCTCAATGCCGATGCGGATCTGGTCTCAATACAGGATCTTTTGGGCCACAGCCGCATCAAAACAACGCAACGTTATTGCCGGGTAAGCAACTATTTTACTTGACAGGCAGAAATATAGCGATTATTTAAATCGTACATAAACAATTAATATTAATAGAAATATAGGCGTTTGTTACGGGTTCATAGCCGCAATACACAATTCAGCTATTTTTCACATTGCATCAAGCAACCCAAAAATCTGGATTATTAGCATGCATCCAAGTCATCAGCTAATTTTTGAATACCATCCAGATCAAAATCCTCCGCCATTTGAACAATCTGTTTGCTCAGTGGTATACAGGAATCTGAGTGCGTTTTAATTTCCCCTGCGATGGCATTTAACGTCATGACATCCCCCATCTCTGCTGCATCACGAATGCGTTTGGCAATATCTTGAGCGAATTCAGAAGGGATAGCTGCAATCTCTTCAGCTGATATTTTACAGACGTTTTCTTCAACGGACACGCCAAGACGCTGAGTTGATTCGAGGGCTTGATTGAGGGCATTTTCAAGCTCCGAAAATTTCAAATTCAATTCTTTCGCAAGAGGGGTTTTCTTTTCAACTCCCTTGACGAGTTTCTCAAGAGTCACAGCGGCAGCCTGCAGGTTCGTGGCTGCAAGATTGCCGGCCAATCCTTTGAGATTGTGTATCAGGCTGTGCGCACCATTAAAATCCTCTGCATCAAGTGCCTCACGGATATCATTTGCTACCACGCAGTAGTCCGTAGCAAAATTTAAAAGCAACTTTCTATAAAGCGTTTTGTTTCCCTGCAACCGTTTCAAACCATCTACCAAATCAAATCCTGGCAAAGATTCCGGAAGCTCCTCTTGAGCAGTTATCACTTTGTCCTTAAGAGAGGGTTCGGCAGAAACACCAAGTTTTTGGGTATTCGCCCGTTTTTCGCTTGGTTTGATCCACTCTTGCAAGGTGGCAAACAGCTGGTCAGGATCAATGGGTTTGGTCACATGGCCGTTCATGCCGGCTTCCAAACTTTTATCCTCATCACCAGCCATGGCATGGGCGGTCATGGCAATGATGGGTAGCTCTTTAAAACGCCCATCTTTACGAATCTCACGGGTGGCCGTGTACCCATCCATCACCGGCATCTGCACATCCATGAGAACTGCATCATATTCCTTTTCCTTTACGGCGTTGACGGCCTCCTGGCCATTGTTTGCCAGGGTGATATTCAGACCCGCACCCTCAAGAATCTCTTTGGCCACCTGCTGGTTAATTTCATTGTCTTCTACTACCAACAACCGTGCTCCCTGAATATTTTTTAAGGCCTCGGCTTCCTGCTCTTGTCTTTGCGCGACCCGTGAGGTCGCAGGCGCTGTTTCTCCAAAAGCTTGCATGATGGCGTCGAAAAGCATCGAAGGATTCACAGGTTTAAGGAGAATACCCTCAAGTCCGGCCTCCTCTGCTTGATGCATGATCTCTTCTCGGCCATATGCGGTCACCAAAACGATGGCTGGAATTTTGCTCAAACCCGTATGGCTTTTGATCTGCTTAGATGCCTCAATTCCGTCCATACCCGGCATCTTCCAGTCCATAATCACCAGCTCAAATGGTTTATCTTTATTGGCGGCTTCAAGTTCTGTGATACCTTCCTCACCGGATGCCGCCATCGAGACCTCAAATGAAAAAGATTCGAGCATTTCGTGAAAAATATCCCTTGAGGTGGCGTTGTCGTCCACCACCAAAACTTTCATGCCCCTTAGATCCTGTGAGGGCCGAAATTTTTTCTTAGCAGTTTCTTTCCCCAGACCAAATTTGGCGGTAAAACTGAAAGTACTGCCTTTACCAGGCTCACTTTCCACCCAAATTTTCCCGCCCATCATCTCTGCCAAGCGTTTGCTGATCGTAAGTCCCAAACCGGTGCCGCCATATTTGCGGGTCGTTGAAGAATCGGCTTGCATAAACGGTTGAAACAACTTGGCAGATTGCTCTGCAGTCATGCCGATGCCGGTATCCTGGACTGAAAATTTTAGTGTAACCTGCGTTGTGTCTTTTTTTATCAATTCGGTATAGATCACAATTTCTCCCGAATCAGTAAATTTGACGGCATTGTTGGATAAATTAATCAAAATTTGCCCAAGGCGCAGGGTATCACCGATAAGCGCCCGTGGAACCGATGGATCGATCTTAAAAAGCAGCTCCAGTCCTTTTTCCTGGGTCTTAATACCCACAAGCGTAGAAATGTTGTCGAGGGTGTCCTCTAATTGAAAATCCACGGACTCCATGTCCAATTTGCCCGCTTCAATTTTTGAAAAATCCAGAATGTCGTTGATGATACCCAGAAGGGATTTGGCGGAGATATCCACCTTTTTCAGGTAGTCGTATTGCTTGGCGGTAAGATCCGTTTTCAAGGCCAAATGCGCCATCCCGATGATGGCATTCATGGGGGTGCGGATTTCATGGCTCATGTTCGCCAGAAAATCACTCTTGGCTTTGGTGGCATCTTCAGCTTCGTTTCTGGCCTCATCGAGATCCTTCATCATGTTGAGCATGGCCCGACGGGCATCAGCCAATTCATTGACACGTAATTGCAAGGTTTCATTTGCAGCTTCAGCCTCGTGCTTGGCCTCCCGTAGTTCAGCTGCCCTGGCATTTAACTCTACATTCCTTTGCTTTAGATCGTTTAAAAGCTCAATTCTTGAAGGACGCGCAAGCCTCTGTCTTTGGGTTTTGATAAACTCATCTGACGGATGAAAGGTGCTATCAGATAGGTATCTGAATGTTTTGGTTCTAACAGTCTTATCTTCTGTGGTATCGATATCCAATGCGTCAAAAAAGGTTTTGGCAGTCTTTAATCGGTCTACTCTGCCACTACCCAGGAATGTCATGGATAGACCGCTGCGCCCTCCTATGCTGTCGAGCGCGATTGAAATATTGATGCCTTCTTCACCATCGCTTCCCAAACGGCATATTTCGGAAGCAATTGCTTCAATCCGTGTGGCATGGATCGGATCATAGCCCAAGTCTTCTGCCAGACTGCGAATCTTCTTCAGGGCCTCAACCCTGGTATTTGTGTTCTTTACGGATAAAATACCGAGTTCAATCATGATCGGTATCTCCCAAATACCTTAACGCTATACACGATGCATCATCATTTTTCTTTCCAAACTGATTGAGCAGGCCGACAGCAATCGATTTTGCAGTGCCTGTCAGTATCCCCGGGCTCTCGGACAGTTCGAAATGCTCTTTGATGCCATCTGAATACATAACCAGAACATCCCCGGCAAAAAGTTTCAAGGTCTGCTCCTTGGGAGTTGTCATCATGTATCCAACGATTCCATCTCTTGAAACAAACCGGGAGGCCCTTGGACCGAGCACTCTTACGGTGATATTGCCTACCCCAACATAAATCAGCTGGCCGCTTTTGGTGTCCAGACGGCATATCGCTGCTACAGCCCCCCTCGTGCCCTTGAGGCACGCGTGAAGCCCCTGCATAACATTAACCAATTCATTACAATAATTCTGCTCGAGATACTTCTGTGCGATAAGGGCAACATCATGGGCTTCACTGCCGTGTCCCAACACATCAACAAGTGCAAGAAAACATTGGCCGTCAAACTCTTTTATAACCCCGGTATCACCGCAGTCAGTTTCTCTTAGCGTAAGCGCCCGCTTTACCAGGTAGCATTCCACTCTTGACATATTACCGCCATTTCAGTGCCGAAACGATAGTACCGTGACCCTGTTGGGAATTGATCTTAAACTCGTCCATGATCCGTTTAACGCTCGGCAACCCCAACCCCAGGCTACCTTTCGAGGTGCTAAAATTATCCTGCATGACCTGTTCGATATCTCTTATTCCCGGTCCATCGTCACGAGCAATAATTTGTATGCCCAACTGCCTGGCTCTCTGGATAATTTTCAGTGTAATTTCGCCTTCTTTTGCATATTTTACAATATTCGTAGCAAGCTCCGAGGCCGCTGTGGCAATCAAATGCTGATTTATTTCATCGAAACCGGCCTCAGCCGCCAGATGTCTCGCTGTTATAACTACTTGTTCTTTGTCGCTCTGGTCAAAAATAGTTATACGCCGTTCATTATCTTTCATCTGCAAATGCTCATTGTTCTTCACTATCGTTTTCCCATTCATCGTCTTCTATTGTTTCGTTATCTGCGTTTTCCGGTTCATCCTCAATAGATGAAACGTGTCGCAGCTGCTCGAACCCATCTTCCATAGTCAGGGCAGAACGAACATCGGGGATTTCGACCTCCAGATCGACAAGCGCCGATACAACACCCGGTTGGAGACCGACAAACACGGCCGATACCCCTAGCAGCGAAGCCATCTTCGCTGTGTCTGTAAAGAAATTAAACGCAAATGTATCAAGCGCCCGCACAGTACTAAAGTCAAAAATGAGACCTCTGACCTTAGTTGCTTGTACTTTCTCCAGAATATCCGTCCGAATTCTCATCAACATGTCATCATGGAGTTCACCCTGAATGGGAACAACAAGACAGTTGCGGACAACGCTCATTGCGGTTTCAGAATTAATCTTCAAGTCTCTCACTTATGGGGTCCCCTCCCGGCGGATTTTGCACCTGTCACCTCAAGATCCAGCATGGCAAACGAATCTACCAGGGCCTCCCTCAAGGTAGCATTAGTCTTGATATCACCCATATCGATTCCCAATTGAACAATCGTGTTTGCGACAGCGGGCGATATGCCAGAGATGATACACTGACAGCCCATCAGCCGGGTGGCCTTGGTTATCTTGATCAGATGATTGGCCACGGCGGTGTCGACTGCCGCTACGCCTTGAATATCCAAAATAATTACCCTGGACGATGTCTCCTTTATTTTGTTCAGCATTGTGTCTGTCATCTGCTGGGCCCGCATTGAATCAATTACGCCCAAAACGGGAAGGACCAGCACTCTTTCCCACAGTTCGATGGCCGGTGTTGATATCTCACGGATTGTGCGGCTCTGTTCTTCCAGACGCTTTTCATCGCGCACCCTCTCAGTAATATCGAGAATATATTCCAGACCCCCGATAATATTATTGTTATCGTCTTTGAGAGGTACAGCGTAATATTCAATATAAACGGTTCTATCCTCCATTGGAATCTCATTGCGGCCGGAGCGGCTTTCCTTATTTTCTATGGCCTGACGCATGCGACATTCCGGTGTCTGACAATGTTTTGAGTCAAAAAGCTCGTAACAGTGATTTCCTCTAATCGTTTCCCATGATTTGCCGAGGAAACCGCGACCGGCAGCATTCATATAAATGATTTCCAAATCAGTGTTCACCGCCATTACCGGTGTAGGGATCTGTTCCAATATCTGCTCTTTTATTTCGCTATCCACCTGATCCTCCTTTTTGATCTCTGCGTTCATTTTTCTCTCCTTTTCTTAATTTTCATTCGACAATCTCATATTTTTCACCTTGACCCAATTGGCCCAGTAATTCATTTATTTCTTCCTTGAGTTGGATCATCTTTACTTCACGTCCGATTGCCAATTTACTAAACTGTTCTAATTCTTCCACATTCTGCTTCATCTCCTTTTCCAGGTGTTTGCGTTCGCTGATATCCTGAGCAAAGATGGCCACTCCGATGGTAGCGCCGGTCTTATCTTGAACCGGATAATAGTTATGGTGAAAAACTATTCCATCCCGAATATCCTCAAAATCTAACGGCTTACCGGATTGCAAAACGTTGTTAAAATGGGCTTTTCTGGATTCACGCAGATTTTGAGGTAAGATATCAAACCGGTTTTTCCCGATAAGTTCTTCCGGTGTCCGTTGATGTCTGCGCGCGGCGGTCTGGTTTACCGCGATAATATTGCCCTCTTTATCCAGGAGAAGAAGGGATTCCAGGGTTGCATCCAGCAGCCCTCGAGCAGTTGCTCTGCTTTCCCGCAAAGCCTCCTCGGCCTGCTTGCGTTCGCTAATATCGCGAAACACGACCACCGTCCCGGCAATTGAATCGTTCTTGCGGATCGGAACACTGGTATATTCTACATGAAAAGAGCTGCCGTCTTTTCGCCACAGGACCTCGTCATCACGGCTGCCGAGCACGCCCTGGGTTAGGCTGTGGTGCATCGGGCACTCCTCTACCGGATAGGGGGTGCCATCCGACCGGGTATGATGTATCAACGGATGGATCTTTTGTCCGATCAACTCATCGGCCTCGAAGCCCAGCATGGCCAGTCCGGCCGGATTGATAAAATTCACCAATCCATTTTCTGCCACGCCAAAAATACCTTCTTCTGCGGATTCAAGCAGTAAACGACTGCGTTCCTCAGCCTGCCCGAGGCGTTCCTGGTTCTCTTTCAATTCGGCCGTTCTTTCCTCAACGCGAATTTCAAGCTCGTCATAGGATTTTTGCAAAGCACGGCTGGCGCGCTGTTCGATTACCACCGCAAATACCAGAGAGCCCAGTGCCAGCAGAACCGTAATCCCTAACACGGTCAGAATTACCGCACGAGTGGCGAAATAGGGGCCGAGAGCCTCGACCTCAGCGATTTCAGAGGTCAATCCGATACCCAACCTGTCATCCCATAACCAGGCTCCATATACAGGCACGCCCCGGTAATTGCGGTATCCTTCCACATTTAAACCGGACTTTCCCCTGGTGGCCTGCTGAGCCATAAAGTTCAGTGGTTGCTGGTATCGGGGAACCGATGGAATGAAGCCATTGCTCAAATCACCGCCGGGATCCCGCAAATTGACCGATAGAATACTGGTTTGCCCTTCGTTCAACAACCCGACTTTTCGCAAATCATTTTCAAAACGACTTTCGGAAAGCAGCTTGCCATAGCGGTCAAAAACATAAGTCTCACCGGTTTTACCGATCCGCCCCAGCTGAATCAGCCGGGTAAAATCTATAGAGGGATCGACACGTTGCGTGACGACAGCAATGATTTTGTCCTGAGCATCTTTTACCGGTGCGGCGAAAAACATAGTTGGTGTAGTTTGGGACTTAGCACCAGATGATGAATTCAACGGGACGTCAGACCATATAGGCGGCACCATTACCGTCTTGCCCAGAAATGCCTGGTTGAGACGATCCAATGCCTGACTGGCAATCAAATTGTTTGCGCCCATATTATTATCACGCATGGATCCGATATTGACAAAATCCGGGGAGATAATGAAAAATCCAGCTTGGCCGAACTGATTTTTTCGGGGCCGAAAAAATGCACGCAAATCCCGTAACGCATCACTTTTTAACAATTCGACTCTATTGCGGGGGACCCTCAACTGACGTTCGACCAAAGAGACGAGGCGCGTATCCTCGGCAAGGCGGTTCAGCTGAAATTTATTGGATTCGACCCACAGATTCAGCGATTCCTGTGTCGTTTGCAGGACGATCTGCAAGGCATCACTGACATCGGTCTGAATTTTTACTTTAACCCTATCAATAGCGAACCAGGCCAGGACAACCACCACCGCAATGAAGCAGATGGTTAAAATTAGTAAAATACTTAGCTTTTGAGTTGATCCGCGTTGAGACGATTGACGATCTTTTCTGAAATCCTTCAGAAGCAAAAGGAACATGATTTGCCTCCCAGGCAAATTTACTAAAGATTGAGTGAGAACTTCCGTATCTGGTTCCGCTCACTCCTCTGGCAATTTATAGCCAAGATTAGCATCACTTCAACAAAGACCGCACTGATGTGTTATGAAGGAATCATATGAGTAGTGGATTTATCACTAACATTGACCTTTAAATAGTTCAAGAACGAACTGAACTCTGCAATTAGCGAAGAAACGACATCCTATTTTAGGAAAGTATATCGTGCAGAAAATTGCATTGAAGCCAATAAAGCTTACTAAACCCAATCTAAACGAATTTTGAGGCTATCGAAATTTATATTCCGTGATAATCATCTAAAAGGCACCTCCCATCGCAAAGAATAGAGCGATCTGTTACAGGTGGTTTGTCGCAACAACTAACCACT
>WOR8_10007091_pt1 | contig 10696 bp, 8 predicted proteins | sample DeeMarSeWOR38_10_FD_19890 | JGI IMG/M metagenome (IMG submission 19890)
CGCCTCTTCGACTCCCAGATAAACAGCATCGTAGAGTGCAGTGTCGCCCGTAACAATGGCGTTTTCAAGTGCATCGGATATTTCGTCTATATCGCTGGTAAAAGGCTGCAATAGTTCGATTTCGTCGTTAAAGCCAATTAAAAAGACTTCATCGGAGGGATTACTTGCTTCGATGAAAGCGCGGGCAGCTCTATTGACCTGCTCTATTCTTCCCATCATGCTACCGCTTAAATCAATAATGATGCCCATACTGACGGGTGTATCCTCCTGAGAAAAGTAGGCAATCTCCTGCAGGACTCCGTCTTCGTACAGATTGAAATCCCCTTTTTTCAGGTCGCTGATGAAATGGCCGTTTTTATCAAAAACAGATGTATACATCATAACAAGATCGACCTTGACTCCGACCTTGTATCCACTTTGTTCTCGCCCGGACCCCTGCGTACTTATCAGATTCTGATTAAAATTGGCATTCCGTACGTTTGTCAGATATGAATGTATTGCATCAATGTTTATAGCATAAGTGTTTTTTAAATAAGCGCTAAATGTGATTAATATAAGACAGGGAAGAAGGGCTCTGAGCCAGGGACGAAATCGGTTAATGGATCGGCGCATAGTATCCTTCTCTAGCACGTACCTTCAAATCCGGAAGACCTCTCGGCGCTTCCAGTTGGACTTTGATGCGCCGCCATTTCCCGTCGTGATTCTGATTCGTCGGTCGGTAGCCCAGTACGTATTGATTGCGTAATTCAGCGTGTATCAAATCGATATAATAATCGAGTTCATTAAAATTGTTCGGAAAGAACGCGCGTCCGCCCGTTATGTTTACTAAATCCCGAATAATTGACATTCCGTACCCAAGTTCACCCAACTGGCCGATGCTGTAAATCTGGACGCTCGATTCTTTGGCAAATTCGCGGACTTCCCTGGAGGAGTACCGGCTGCTGTTGTCCTGTCCATCAGTTATGAGGATGAGGGCCTTTTTTTCATTGGTGCCCTCCATGACATAACTTAGTCCCATATAAACAGCATCATAAAGAGATGTATTGCCGCCAGGTTTCTGGAAAACTATATCGTTTTGCAGAGTGGAAACCTGTTGACTGAAATCCCGCACCAGTTTGGTCTTTTGGTTGAAGGTGATCAGTAGATACTCATCTTCAGGATTCCCGAATTCCAGGAATTTTGCAATCGCACTTTTTGCTTTTTTAATGTTTGCGTTGTCTTTCATACTACCGCTTATATCGAAAATAATTCCGACACTAATGGGAGCGGACTGTTGATCAAAATGGACGATTTCCTGCTCGATCTTGTCTTCGAAGACCCTGAAGTGTTCCTTTTCCAATCCTGTTACGTACCTGTTCAAGGGGTCCGATACCGCGATTTTTACAAATACGGTTTCGACGTCTACTTTAAACAGGGGTGTGCTCTGCGGTTTTCGGTCCTGTCCTGCAAGATGTAAACCGCAACAGAAAATTAAGAATACGAATAAAAGGGAGGTTCGCTTCCGTACGTTCACAATAGTGCCTCATGCAAGTGGGTCGCAACGACTAAACACTCTTTAAACAGTGTAACAAATGAAATAACTGTGTCAAGAATGGGTGGGGCTGGCGCAGGATTACGCCTCATCCAATCGATCGAGGTAATCCAGACCGACCAGCACCTCCCTTGGTTTGGAGCCATCCGCTTGAGAGATAAGGTTGTTGTGGTACATCGAATCGATCAGTTTCGCCGCCCTGCCGTAGCCGATACTGAGTCTTCTTTGAAGCAGGGAAGTGGATGCTCTGCCTTCGCTTACAACCACCCGAACAGCTTCGTTATACAGACTGTCCTGCTGCCCGGAATCTAATGGATTGCCCAGTTCGTCGGTTTCTTCCATACCGTAGCTCAGGATGGATTCGTCATAGGTTGGTTCGGCCTGTTCCCGAAGATGCTGGGCTATTGTCTGAACTTCCTTCTCAGTCAGATAGGCGCCGTGAATCCGGGTCAAACGGGAAGTGCCCGGGGGAATAAACAGCATATCGCCGTTTCCCAGCAATTGCTCCGCACCGTTTGCATCAATGATGGTTCGGGAGTCGACTTTGGAGGCAACTTTAAAGGAGATTCTACATGGGAAATTGGCCTTGATAATACCCGTAATAACGTCGACGGAAGGGCGCTGTGTCGCAAGGATAAGATGGATGCCGACTGCCCGGGCCATTGCAGCGAGCCGTGAGATCGATTCTTCGACCTCCTTGGATGCCACCATCATCAGATCCGCGAGCTCATCTATGACCAGGACAAGGTAGGAGAGCGGTTTTTCCGGTTCTCCTTCCTCTTCCAGATTGTCGAGAAGAGACAGCTGATTGCCTCTGGATCGAAAGAGGTTATTGTATTGTTCGATGTTGCGAACGCCCCGCAGGGCAAGCTTTTTATAGCGGCTTTCCATTTCGGCGGTTGCCCAGCGCAGTGCAATGGCTGCATCCGCGGCATCCGTTACAATAGGTGTAAGGAGATGGGGAATGTCGGCGTATAGACCGAGTTCCAGTCTCTTGGGATCGATAAGGATAAATCGGACATCTTCCGGGGTTGCCTTGTAAAGAATCGAGGCGACCATGCAGTTCAGCGCGACACTCTTTCCCGATCCTGTAGCGCCGGCAATGAGGAGGTGCGGCATGCGTATCAGGTCGGTTACAATGGGATTCCCATTGATCTGTTTTCCCAGGGCTAGAGTGAGTCTTGATGACGATTTCCGAAAAGCTTCCGATTCGATGAGTTCGCGCAGCATGATAGTTTCGCGATTTTTATTCGGGACTTCAATTCCAACGGTCGCCTTACCCGGAATCCGGTCGATGCGCGCCGATTCAGCCTTGATGCCGAGGCACAGATCGTCCACCAGGCTTGTGATCCGGGAGTACTTGATACCGGCTTCCGGTTTGAATTCAAATGTGGTAACGACCGGGCCCGGGTGGATTTGAGTGACGCTGCCGTGCACGTCGAATTCAGAGCATTTCGCGGATATCAATCGGGCGCGTTCCATCAGGTCTTTTTCGTTGATCGGAAAGGGATTTTCCGCCGGATGCAGGAAATCAGTTTCAGGAAGCTTGAATTTGCGGAAACGCTGGCGTTGGGATGTCGGCAATGGGTGTCGTGTCGGTTCCACATTTGGTATGTACAAAGACGACGAGTTTTTCTGAATGGACGGAGGTGTCGTATTTACATTAATCGGCTGCGGTCGCGGAGTCCGCTCCGGAGGTTTCTGTGGTGTTGATGTCTTGATGTTTACGACAGTTTTTAGAGATGGACGAAAGTGTATCCATTTTCTTAAACGTTCCATGAACCCAGGCTTTGGTAAAGGAGTTTTTCCCCCGATTTTTTCAAGCATTCCAGCCAATGTCAGGGGCGTGGATGCCAGGATTCCCATTATCATAGCGCCCAGAACAACAATAATCGTCCCGGTTTTATTCAGATTTGGCTGAAGCAGGCTAAGGAGAAATACTCCGGTGACACCTCCTGCATTAAAGTTTGCATCCGGAAATCTTGAAGGAAGCATCTGCAGCGCAGTGCACGCGGCCAGAAGCAGAATCAGGAATCCGGCTGACCTGAAATAAGGTGCCTGGAGTTTTCGTCCCCTGATAAGCTTGTAGCCCAGGATTAGCAGAGGCGCCAGAAGCAGGTATGCCGCATAACCGAATACCTGGAAAAGAAAGTCGCTGATATATGCACCGGTTCTTCCAATGCTGTTTTCATAGGTGGATGTCCGTGACAGGGAATTCAGGCTTCGGTCTCCTGGATTATAGGTCGCCAGGCAAAGCAGCAGCAGCACTGCAGCCAGGAGCAGAAAAATTCCTATAAATTCATGTTTTTTTGCATTCATCTCAGCGGACATGTATACCGCCACTCCCAAAATAAATAGTTGTTCCTTCCTTGCACATCCTGGAAAATCCTGCTGCGGATCAGTCGCTGCTAAATTTCGAAAATTACCGGAATGATCATAGGCCGCGTTCCCGTCTTTTTACGGAAGTACCTTTTCAGCGCTGTGCGAATGGTATCGGACAGCAGCATGGAATCTTCACGCTCCTCATCCGAACATTCCTCAATCGAATCAATTATAATCTGCCGGGCTTCTGTAAGGAAAGATTCCCCTTCATCTTTCTGGACGTGGCCCCTGCTTACCAGTTCAGGCATTCCTTCAATCCTCCCGGTGGATTTGTTAATTGCCGCTACTGCGAGGACGACACCCTCTTCGGAAAGGTGCTGGCGATCCCGAACAACGAACTCGTCAAGGTCTGCAATGCCTCCCTCGTCAATAAACCGCCGGCCGACTGGGGCTTTGCCATCTATAAAAACGGAATCAGGTTGCAGCGTTATAATATCTCCTGTTTCAGCCAGAAGAATCCGGTCCTTCGGGATACCAACTTCACGAGCAAGAAGCGTGTGCGTATAGAGTTGTCGATATTCACCATGAACGGGAATAAAGAATTTCGGCCGGGTCAGGTTCAGCATTAACTTCAGTTCTTCCTGGCTGGCGTGACCGGATACGTGCGTTGTCCATCGGCTCTCATCATACACCCGGGCGCCGCGCCTGCAGAAGTGATTGATCAGGCGGGAGACACGACTTTCGTTTCCGGGAATAATACGTGCGCTGATAATGATTGCATCGTTTTCACGAACGGTGAAATCCTTGTGTTTGCCGAAGGCAAGACGCGTCAGTGCAGCCATGGGTTCGCCCTGGCTTCCTGTGCTCAGTATGACCAGTTCGTCATCAGCCAGAAATCGTGATTCAGCAATGTCGGTCAGGACTCCGGGAGGTATGTTCAAATACCCCAGGTCTGATGCTATTGCTATGTTCTGTTTCATACTCCTGCCGATTGGAACCACTCGTTTGCCGAATTTGCCTGCGAGTTCCAGTATAATCTGGATCCGATGAATACTGGAGGCAAAACAGGCGACGATGATCTTGCCCGTGCATGTATAAAAAATTTGTTCTATATGCTGGCGGACGTGATTTTCCGATTTGGTATATCCGGCGAGTTCGCTGTTGGTGCTGTCGCTGAGTAGAGCCAGCACTCCCTGTTCGGCGAAATGGGAAAGGCGGGCGTAGTCCGTCATGTTCTGGTTGGGAGGGGATTGATCCAGCTTAAAATCTCCCGTGTGAATAACGGTTCCGACCGGGGTTGTCAGCGCAAGACCAAGGCTGTCGGCAATACTGTGAGTCATTCTGAGAAATTCAATATGAATCTCGCCGAAATCCAGGATATCCCTTGGCTGAATGTTTATAAGCTCCGTGTCGTTCAGGATACCATGTTCCGCCAGGCGTCCCTTGGCGAATCCCAGTGTCAGGGGCGTTCCGTACACAGGCACCTGGATATCCTTGAGCAGATAGGGAAGTGATCCGATATGGTCTTCATGCGCATGAGTCAGTATAATCGCGCACACCTTTTGCTTGTTTTCGATAAGATACTCATAATCCGGGATTACGAAATCCACCCCCAGGAGATCATCCTTTGGGAACAGCAATCCGGCATCAATGACGATAATGCTCTCTTCATAGCATACGGCCATTGAATTCATCCCAAATTCTCCGAGGCCGCCCAGGGGAATGATTCTTAAGGGTATGTCTGTCACAATGTATATCCTTAGCTAAAACAATGCAGTATATCCTAGAACGATGTGTAGCGTAATACGAGGATTTTTATTTGTATCAGAACCAGGGAAATAATGTAGGGGCCTGAGCACAGGGTTCGCCCCAATTGATTGTTATTTAATTTATTTCAAGGATTTCAGGATGTGGCGGTCCTGTCGGATTTGAAATTTTCTTTATAGATACGGGTCAGGGTCTCAAATTCTTCTACGGAAAGGTCTTCCGCCCGACGGGAACCATCGATACCAGATAATTGCAGGATCGAATTCACAACCGGTCCAAACAGGGCATTCTTCCCCAGGGAGTTGGCCAGGGTTTTGCGCCTGTGGCTGAAAGCCGCTTTTGTAAGGGATTCAAAATTGGATTCAAAATCAGGATCCTTCGGGACCTGTTTCGGATTAAGGGAAACCATGGATGAACTAACCTTCGGACGCGGAACGAAACAGGATGGCGAGACCTTGAAGCCCAGACACACATCACTGTGATGCTGGCAATGTACGGAAAGATACCCGTATTGGCGGGAGCCTGGGCTTGCTATAATCCTTTGAGCCACTTCCGTTTGGACCATGAAAATCATGTCATTGACCGGCAGGCTGCAGTGCAGTATTTTTTCGATGATTGCCGTGGCAATATTGTAGGGAAGATTTCCTGTAATTCTCAGTCTCTGTTGGGGATTCCATTTTGCGGGTATAAACTGCATCAGGTCCAGGTGCAGAATGTCTGCATTGACAACTGCAGCGGATTCGTAAGGCTCTAATGCATTTTCAAGGCGAGGAATGCAGTCCCCGTCCAGTTCGATGGCGACAAGGCGGGCAACTGCCGGTGCAAGGCGGGACGACAGGGCCCCATTTCCTGCGCCTATTTCAAGGATCATGTCTCCGGACCGCGGGTCAATCCACCGGATAATGCGGTCGATGATACCCGTATCTCTTAGAAAATGCTGCCCCAAACGCTTTTTAGGACGGTTTGCATAAGGCTTGACAAGCGGAGAGTACACTTCCATAATGAATTTCTATTTTAGCTGAGCAGTTATTTGCCTTCAATATAGGAGAATGTGAAAGATGAGTGGAAAAGTTTCAGAGGTCGGGGATCAAAATTTTGAAGCTGAGGTGTTGAATGCTGAAGAGCCGGTCCTTGTAGACTTTTGGGCTGCATGGTGCGCACCTTGCCGGATGTTGGCGCCGGTTGTGGAGGCGATTGCAGAAGAATACGAGGGCAAAGCTAAAGTATTGAAGTTGAATGTTGATGAAAACATGACAACATCCGGTAAATACAACATCAAAGGGATCCCAACCCTGTTGCTTTTCAAAGACGGCGTGGTTAAAGAACAAATCGTCGGCAATACCACTAAAGGGACCATCTCCAAGATGATCGACAACCACTTGTGATCTTTTGTCCGGTCCCGTTGTATCCATGGTCTATTCCTGTGTTGCGTTTTGGTCCTGATAGGATAGTCTGGTCGGCATGCGCCCTTCGGCGGTGCTGTTGGAAGCGTGCTGTGAAACGAAAACACTAAAACCAGAGCCTGGAACTTTTTCTCATGGCAAATCTAATCATTGTTGGCTCCCAGTGGGGTGATGAAGGCAAGGGCAAGATTGTTGACCTTTTCACCGCTCATTTCGATATCATCGCTCGCTACCAGGGCGGGCATAACGCCGGTCATACGGTAATCATCAACGGCCGGAAATATATCCTGCACCTGATCCCGTCCGGAATACTGCATCCCGACAAACTGTGCGTGATCGGCAACGGTATGGTCATAGATCCTGTGGCACTCAAAAAGGAGATCGAGGAACTTGGTAACGGGAAAATAGACTGTAACGGAAGGCTCTTTATCAGCAACAGGGCTCATCTGATTCTCGATTATCACAGGCTGGTAGAGAAAGGGGATGAGGATCGCAGGGGAGAAGACCGTATCGGGACTACCAACCGGGGAATAGGACCGGCTTACGAGGATAAGATGGGGAGACGGGGAGTACGCATATGCGACCTGTTCAATCCCCAGACCCTGAGAAGGCGGTTGGAGGATAATGTCCGTCTGAAACGGGCGCTTGTTCCAACCATCGACGAATCCCTGGATATTGAAGCAGTTTACGAGAACGCTCTAAGACTGGGTGAAGAACTGTCCGAGTACTTTGTAGATATTTCTGAATTCTTAAATCAGAACCTGGATGAAGGGAAAAGCGTTCTGTTTGAGGGAGCGCAGGGCACCCTCCTGGATGTGGATCATGGCACCTATCCTTTCGTAACAGCATCCTGCGCTACTGCGGGTGGAGCGTGCACCGGCACTGGAGTAGGGCCTACGCGTATAGACGGTGTCATAGGTATTTCCAAAGCCTACACGACGAGAGTAGGAGAAGGGCCTTTTCCCACCGAACTGCTCGACGAAACCGGAAATCTTATTCGGGAGTACGGCCAGGAATACGGCGCATCCACCGGGAGGCCGAGAAGATGCGGGTGGTTCGACGCCGTTGTTGTGAGTTATTCCAGGCGCATTAATAACCTTGACAGCCTAGTGATCACCAAACTGGATGTGCTGGATCCGTTGGATGAAATCAAAATCTGCACCGGGTACCGATACAGGGGGAATCTCCTGAAATCATTTCCTCCCGATATCCAGGTTCTGGAACAGTGCATTCCGGAATACCAGACCGTGAAAGGATGGAAGCAGAAAACCGACAAGATCCAGGACTACAATGAACTTCCTGTGCTTGCCCAGGATTATTTGAAGCGGCTGTCGGACCTTGTAAATACGGAAATTTCAATTGTTTCGACCGGGCCCGACCGTGTTCAGACGATCATTGCCTCAAAGGATTCCCGTCTTTCGTCCTGGATTACGCTGTAAATTTACACCGCATTCCGATCAAACCTGCACTGAAGAAAAATTTATAGTCTGGAAAAAAATGTGAAAACATAAACTGCTTATTGTAATCTAAATATATATAACATGATTGATTGGAACGTACGCACAAGCTGAAGGCGGCCGTAAAATTATCGTTTGCCTGGCGGTACAGGACGAAAGCCGTATTGGGAGCCTGCCCTGGAATCGGGAGGTGATGCCACTCCTGATTCCAGGCCAGACTGCTGGGAGGGCCGGAAAATGATACGGAAGAGTGTCATATTCTTGGTTTGTATTCTTGCGGCCGGTATTCAACTCAGGGCTACGCAGGACTTTGAACATAGTTATACCCTTACGCCGGGGAGAAACATTTCCATCGACAACAAAATGGGCGATGTAAAGGTTACCGGGTACGCCGGAAAAGATATTAAGGTTTCAGCCTTTACGAAAGGACCGGACAAGGATTCCATAAAGATTGTAGATAAAAGTTTCGGTCCTCAGATCGTACTATTTCCAGTATCTTCTAAGCTTAGGAGCAGTGAAACGAGGGTGGATTTCGAAGTCAAGGTTCCAAGTTCAGCGGAGCTTGTATTTCTTAGGTTGAAATCCGGAAGCGGGAATATAGAGGTTTCCGACTTCAGCGGAGGGCTTACAGCGGAGAGTTCGCGGGGGAATGTCAAGGTTGTAAACGTAAATGGTTTTGTCGATGCCCGTTCCATAAGCGGCGATATGGATGCTGAAATCAAGCAGTCCCAGGGAAGAAACCAGATGCGGTTTGTTTCAATGAGCGGGGATGTCAAGGTTACAGCCCCGTCGGATTTTGATGCCCTGGTCGCGATGAGGAGCGCAACCGGAGATCTGAAAACCGATTTTCCAATTAAAATTCATAAACGCAGGTATGGGGAACACACCGCCAGTGGGAAATTGGGATCCGGAACACAGATACTCCATATTTCTTCGGTTTCCGGTAATGTCAGTCTACTGAAAAAATAACGGTGGTATAAACTGGGATTTTCTGAAGCACAATCGATAGTTTTTTTAAGAACTGCCTTTTCAACATTTCGTAAGCATGTTACCCTTCCCAATCAATATTACGTGGGCCGTTAGCTCAGTCGGCAGAGCATCTGCCTTTTAAGCAGAGGGTCGTTGGTTCGAATCCAACACGGCTCACCAAATATCAAACTTTTAAAACAATCACTTAACGACTTCAAAATTGTTTCCATTTCGGGAAACTTTCCTCCTCTTTGTCAATTCTTTGTAAATTTTAACTTAAAAAAAGGATTGGAGCTTTGATGTATTCATTTTTCCTTCCGGTTATCTGAGGGATATAAACGCAACGGATACGCCCATACCTCGTATAATAATTAAATCCTAACCATACCCAGGAGACCAACATGAACCTATTTCTTAAGATCTGCCTTGCAGCAGCTCTTTCATCATTTGGCTCACAGGACTATCAAGAAGAACAATTGCTGCCGGACCTTGAAGGGTATAAATTAGCTGAACTCAAAATAACTGGTGCATCTCCATTCAGTTCACAAGTCTTACGGGACAGTGCATTTTCAATTAAGGCTGGAGATGCATATGATTCACAGATTATCGAAGATGACATGAAAAAAATCAAACGGGTGTATAACAACATAGATTTCATCGATTTTACTTACACTCCTCAAACTGATATCAACCAGAAAGAAAAAACTGTTTCTTGTTCCTTTCACTTTGTTCCAGGCGAACAATTATTCGTCAACCAAATCAATATTCTTGGTACAAAATCAAGCGAAGAAGAGGTTGAAATAAGATCGGATATATTTTTAAAGGAAAAACATCCATTCAGCCTGAACGCGCTATACCACTCGATAAGAAGGGTGAGAGCGTAGCTGGAGGGTAAAGGGATATCATTAAAGGATTTTAAATACGAGCGATTAAGTGATAATCCCGGGAAAGTAGATATCTTCATCCAGGTTGAATCAGAAAAGCACTGATACACATCCTATATGTCGTTCGCTAGATTAAATAACAGAATTGCTCATTCCCCCCCGTATCCCGTTCTAGGATGGGAGCCATCGCCTCATAAATCCCAAATTATGTGGTGGAATTTTTAGGGAAAATTCTAATGGAAGGATACGCTAAGGTGATTTCGGAAGTAAAATTCTCTAGCGCCAAGCTAAGCTTGGGGGAAGGGGGACTCAAGATGAGCGGATGAAACCTTTCCGTAGAGTCCAGCTGGTGTAAGCCCAGCC
>WOR8_10009429_pt1 | contig 10694 bp, 9 predicted proteins | sample DeeMarSeWOR38_10_FD_19890 | JGI IMG/M metagenome (IMG submission 19890)
GGAAAACCACGTATCAGCGCCCTTATGCTATCTACGTAATACCCCTTATTTTCAGCCCTTTCACAAACAGCCCAGTCTTGTAATACAAACCCCTCTTTGTATTACGTAAAACCGTAATAACATTCAGTTTTTTACCATAATACCGTAATACAAAAAGTGAGGGGGTAACGAAAAGACCCATTTTTTAACGTAATACCGTAATACAAAAACATTCTGAGATGTGCTCGCGAGCATACCGTGTCCATATGTAGTTGTTGGTGAGGTAAATAAATACACATTTGACATGCTTAGAAGCATGCCCCAGCACTAACTGATGAGGCTCTTAGACCACTTAGAGCCAGCCCTCGCACACCCAGGGACAGAGCAATAGGCTCACCGCTTTTCGAGAGCGGGATGGACGTTAGCACTCTCTGTAGCTTGACATATAGGGATGTTGTTGAAGGATCGGAAAAGGAAGACTATGCGATGAAGTTTGAATTGCATAGACCTAAAACTGGTGTTGGATACTACTATTTCTAGGTAAAGATGCAGTTAGTGCTTTGAAAGCTTACATCGATGATATGCAGAATAGAGTCGTTAAGTTCAGAAATAATACATCCCTTTTCTTGAAAGAACGAGGCAAAAACCTATTTCAACAAACCTCATCCAAAACATGCTCAAATCAGTAGCCGTGAAAAGCGGCTTCGTTGACAATGAAAATAACGGCAACGAATTCAACCCGCTTAGCCCTCACGCGCTAAGGGAAAGCTTTGGTTCATTAATGATTAACCGCGGTGTGCCGGATACTATTCTGGATTTTTGGCTCGGGCATGAAATTGGGAGGATGGCTGAAGCCTACAAGGGCGTTCAGTATTAAAGCCTGAGAAGAATGTACGCTGAAAGAGAGTAACTACTACGCGCGCGCCACGAAGGTGATGTCACCAGCGCCAACAACCCCTTTTTCTTTTTTTTGGCTATTCAAACAAGGAGGACGTCTAAGTGTCAACAAGATATTGGCGCCGAAGGAAAAAGACGAAGGCGGAAATCGACTTGGAATTATCCAAGTTGGCTTAAAAAAGTTGATCTGTAACGGTCATAAACATTCTATCAAACAATAAAACATGCCAAGTTTTCTTTTTTCACTTTATGACCACTGGAAAGTTTTGAAGATGCGCGAAATTTTTTGCCTCAGTTTGATTTGGAAAGGAACATAATTGTGAATTTTGCAAGCATCCCAATCTGTGGAGTCATCATAGAGAGGTGTATTTGGGAATTTCGTAAGCCTATACAGATCATAGGGAAGGCTATTACGTTTAATGAACTGGAACGTTTTTTTCAAGTCGTCTTTTTTTTCGATAGGCACATCTCTGATGAAAGAACAATGAAGATGAATGCCATGGCTTCTTATGATGTCAACTGCTCGCTGGTTATCTTCTACTGTATTGCCTTTATCTAAATAGTCCAAGATTCTCTGTGAATGGCTTTCCATTCCTATTCCGATTGCGGTTACGCCCATATCCTTAAGCGTAGCTGTAATATCATCTGTTATGAGGTTTGCTCTTGCAGTAACGGCGTAAGTCATACCAAATGGTTTCACCAAGTCCCTTATCCGTTTTACTCTTTCCGCGTTCATTATGAAAAGGTCATCATAGATGTTAATGTGACTTGATTGGAATTGTTCCTTAATTTGTTTGATTTCTTCGGCAACGTATTCTGGACTGTGAAACCTTACTTTCTTCCAGAATCTGCTGGAAGAACAGAACTTGCATCTATAGCAACAACCTCTGCTGGTGAAAATGTACTGGTTTCTATCGTTAAATCCGAATAGGCTTCTGTTTGGATGAGGAATAAGGTCTAACGGCTCGATGAGAGGTCTCTCTTCAGTTTTTTGGATGCGCGAATCGTCCCAATAAACAATACCTTTTATGTTGTTATCTGGTTCAAAGTCCGCTTGCAAAAGCTCCAGAAATGTCTGCTCCCCCTCACCAACAACCCCAATGTCCATGTGTGGACTTAAGCTGTGTGGAACAGCAGAAATGTGTACTCCACCAATAACAACCTTGATATGAGGATTGAATTTTTTGGCTAGGATTGCATAAGACTTAGTCAGATTATAATTCGCAGTTGTGCTGGTAATGGCCACTAAATCTGGATTAATTTTTCTAAGACTTGCCTCATTTATACTTTCTAAATAGTATGGCTCAAACTCAGCGCCGTTCATATGACAGTAGCTTGTCAAGTAACCAAATGCTAAAGGGCAATACCGTTTGTGGACGGCATTTTTCAAGTCAATTGCGTTAACAAATAATACTTTCATGCATCCACAACCTTTGCTATTTTAATAAGCTTCACCAAGCCAAATCAAGACACCAAGTTTTAAGTTGTCGCAAATTGGAAGCCAAACAGTAACAGCGATAACATGAAACGCTCATTTTTGTGAAACCATCAGTTTTGTTGTTGTTCTAATGGGTAGAAAGTTTTTCCATTTCCCTTCAAAGCGTTTCCAACAATAAAGAAAACTATCGGTATCTTGGTCTCCAGCTAAAGTTCTACTCTTATGTTGGCATTCCACTTGCATTGCATAAACGTCAAAGCCGCGTCTGTAGGCTTCCATGCATAAATCAGCTCCATAAAAATGGAAGTCAAATCGCTCATCAAATCTGAGACCTGCTCGAAAGAGACTAGAATGAACTATAATACACATCTCATCCAGAGTCTGAACTGGACAAATACTTTCAACCCGACTCCCTATCGGCCTCTCGTTAGTTTGAATAATTTGCCCCCTTAAAGTGTGATAGCCATAGCTTGCTCCTATCACACCGTAAACTCCAGGAGCCTTATCTTTTAGCTTTGCTTCCAAATCTTCCTTCAGAATGAAGTCTTGGTGACAAAAGGCAAGCCAAACATCTTCTTCAACATACTCGTTGATAATGCGATTGAATACAACTGGCAAATCTTCATTATTTGCCTCAGTATTGTGTTTGGCTTCAATTTTGACATTTGAAGTATAGGGACTTGAAAGAAAACGTGTTTCGTAAATGTATGGAATGTTATAGCACACTACAAAAACAACTTTTTCAGAGTTAGGTCTTTTCTGGTTCTTGTTGATCCAGACTTCCATCTCGAAAGGAATCGCAAAGATGTTTCTCCTGATCATAGTTCTCTCAATTTTCCTCAATGCTCTCCATGGAAGAGTTTTAGTTATCAACGGCTTAAGCGCCTGAGGTAAGATTCGCTCAATTTTATTGGATATTGGATAATCCCATAAAGTTATGAAGGGGAACGCTTTTGCTGACAACTTCTCTGAAGCTCGGTAAAAAGAATCTTCATCCAAATAACTTAGATGGAAAGGTCTCTTAGCTCCAGTTCCTCGCCTATGTGGACATTTAACAATGATTTTCCTTTTGGCAATACGACACATTTCTTTAAGCATTAACATTGGTTTCTGAGTATGTTCAATGGCATGACTTGAATATACTAAATCAAAAGACTCATCCTTGAAAGGAAGGCTCTCTCCATGAGCTAAAACAAAGTTATCAATGGTACCGGCAGACATTAACTCGCCATTAATTTGGTCTCCTAGTTGTTTGTTGAAGCCGTTTCTAAAAATATCAACATTCACGGTTCCTTTTGGGTTTGTTCCACAACCAACATCTAGAATCAACTTATCCGTATCTAGCTTGCTCCGGGAAAGACTAGCATTTTTTCCTAAAGTCTCATATTCAACTTCAAAACCAAACGTATCACGTTCGATTTTCGCCTTTCGTTCTGTCATTATAATCAGCATTTTTGATATGTTCATAAATCTGAATTTGGGCTTTATGAATTCTAAATAAATATTTCTGATAAAGAAGCTACGCACAATATTATTTCGGATTCATGTATGATTGACACCGCTCTTAGCAAGTTATTCAATTCTCTCTTCATCTAGACCATCAACCACTAAATACGCAATCAACATACAAGCACATAAAACTAAAACGCTAACCATTTGCGCAGGCAACAACACAACACGTTTAAAAGACTGCTTCCACGTACTTTGATGATCATCAGGATTCCACCAGTTCAACAGATCCCCTTTAATGCTCCTGATTGCCGACGCCAAAAAGAACTGCTTTCTTGCTGTCTCCTTTATCTTGACTTTTGCATTGGTTATTCTTTCCTCCTTCTTCTCTTCACCTAGTAAGTCAAGAACTACAATTATTTCTTCAGTTTCCTGCATTTTTTTCGCCACTTGTGCTTAAACGTGAAATGGCTATCGCTTCAAATGTTTATTATACTTCAGAAGCCGGAATACAGATTACAAATTCATAATTATGGCCAAATGTTTAAAACAAGCGTTATTATCGGAATAGTATCAATCCTTTTTTCCCAAAAAAACAACCGTTAAGCTGAAGGCTTGTTCGTGTGTGAGTTTTTTTGATTAAAATTTTATCTTTTTTCCACTGAAGTAAACTTTTGTTGGTAGCAGCTAGCATATCAGAATGGTTCGTAAACCAAAAGCAAATTAACTCAATCCTAAAATGAAAAATCTTTCTTTTCTTCTTTCATCGGGATGCCCATAGCTTTCACCAAACCCCGCACCTGAGAAGCACAAGGCATCCGCCCATAATGCTGCTTCAACGTCTGCACACTCTCCCAACCAAGCACACTCGCCACCAAACCATAATTCCAATCCGAAGCCTCCAACAAATCCTGAGCAGCCGTATGCCTCCAAACATGAAAAGGCATCCCACGCCACAACCACTCTGCAATTCCCGCTTTCATGTAGCATTCGATAAAGAAGTTTCGCGTTGCATCATATTCAAGCGGGAAAATGCATCCCCGCTCAGGAAACCCAGCCTTCTCGTAAAACGCGAGAAAAGTCTCTAGCGGCTCCCCAATAAGCTTCTTAAACCACGTTATTCCGCCATGCCTACCCTTATCAACCACTCGGATCGTGACCGCGTCAGCCTCAAATTTGACGCTGCTACCCCACTTAACTGCCAACGCAGCGCGAACCCGAGTGCCAGTATAATACAAAAAGCGTGGAAGCTCCAAAACAGAAGCCGCTAACACGTGGTCCTCGGCAAAACGCAGCCTGTACAGTCCATCCCTTGAAAACCAATTCCGCTGTACAGCCTCACGCAGCACACCCATAAAACGTGCTCTGTGTGCTCTCGACAGCCGCGCCATTGAACGGTCTTCCCCAATTCTGTGTGCTCTAGCGTCTATGCCGAGGTCTGTTAACCTTTGCGCTGAAATCCCCTTGAAGGTAAACCATGCTCTTAGCGCTTTTCTTGTTTCATGGATTCCGAGGCTGTTGACTTCTTTACGCTTAAGTTTCAGAACTAGTTCTGCGGTGTTTTCAGGGGTTAAGGCTGACGGTTTCCTATTCAGATTAAGGCAAACTCTGAAAATGCCTCGTGCCATATCGTTTGAGTATTTTGCGCTGTTGTCTCGCTTGAACCGTAATGTCTCGTAGAAGTCGTTTATTTCAGGTATTTTCTTGAAAACCTCGTATTGCATTTGTGCGGGTTTCAGTTCCGCGTCGAAGAACTTGCCTAATGCTTCGTTGATTTCGTTGGCGCTTGTTTGTTGTAGTCTGCGGTATACAGTGGCTCTTGCCACGCCTAGGTGTTTGGCTAGCTGGGCAGCGTTTGTAGTCTTGTAGTCGTGGATTGCTTTGAGAACTTCTTGTTTTGTGGCTGCTTGAGGTCTGCCCGTTCGCTTCTCGTTTTCTAATGAAAAAGCTTTTTGTGTTAGGCACTCAACCATCGACGCTCGCCCGCGAGGTTTGTCTCAAAAGCTGTAAATAAATCTGCCATTCATTTACCATGATTTTGAGAATTAGAGCCTTTATATAAGGGGGCTATAGTCTTTGCCGAGCGCTTAAGTGCCAACCGTCTTCGTAACCTTTCCGTTTTTATAGCACTGGTCTAATCGTTAGGAACTAATTTTGTGATGTTGACTGCTTGGCGAAGTGCTGTAAGAGATGAAGGGCAATTCTGAAGCCGCAAGGGCTGCTAAACCCAAAGATAGGTTCTCCCCCACATTCGTAGTTGTAATGACGCTTTTCATCGACGCCATTGGATATGGAATAACCATATCGCTTCTGACTTTTTACACCAAAACCTTGCAAGCAGGATCTGCAGCTCTCGTAACTCTAGTAGCCATGCGGCATGCGGCTTTTGCCTTAAATAAGAGGTGAAACAAAAGTAGATTGCACTCAACAGAGGCAAAGCCATGAGCCTGCGTTTAAATCCTGAATACGAAAAGTTGCTGCCTAAAATGTCTAAAGAAGAATTTGCCGAACTCAAAGCCTCAATCCAACTGGAAGGACAGCATTATCCAATCGTCGCCAACGAAAACCTAGAAGTACTAGACGGACACCACCGATTCAGAGCTTGCGTTGAGCTAGACATCGAACCAGATTTTGAAGTACGCAAATTCGAAGATAAACTGCTTGAAAAAAAGTTTGTCATAGTAGCAAACCTGCGAAGACGCCACTTAACCAAGTTTCAGCTCGTAGAGTTAGGCGTGCCATTGCTGGAAATTGAAAAGGCGATAGCGAAAAAACGCAAAACGCCAAGCCACAGGGGGAAAAACAGGGCGAAGCATACAGTTGGGGTTAGCGCCAGATGACGCTAAGCCTGTGTTCAAGGGCAAAGCAACGGCAGCTGTCGCCAAGAAAGTTGGGGTTTCAACTCGAACTTTTGAACGCGGCAAAAAAATCTTGGAGAAAGCAAGCGAAGAGGATAAGCAGAAACTGCGAGAAGGAAAAGCCAGCATCGCCAAAGTTTACCGCGAAGTAGTTGAGCTTGAAAAAGAGCGCACGGCACCTGTTGCGGCTGAAGCTTCAGTCAGCGATGCACGTGCAGAACAGAATAAAATAGCACTTTCCACTCTTCTGAAGAGCCTGCTGGAAAAAGAAGTTTTCTGCCCTTCATGCGAACACGCTATGCTTGAATGCAGCAAGTGCCACAAGACACTGCAAGAGTTACTGAAGCATGACCGTGAAGCCAGCGCATCTTGAATAGTCAGGATAAAGCTTAAAGCGTCGGTTTTTGGGTTCACAAAGGCTTTTTAGAAAGACCATGCTTTCTTCTTTTTTTATTAGTGGTTGCCATGCAGGAACGAAGCCCTAAAGCAAACTATGGTCTGTCCGATTTGCTTAAGGCTTCTTGGATGCGTTCCTCAATAAAACTCGCTATCATCGCAACAGTCGCAGCGCTAATTATAATTTGGCTTTTGAAAGCCTTTAACATCGCGGGAACTCCACTGTTCTCGGACATAGGCGTCTTTTTTGCAAATTATGGGCTTGCAGGCATTTTCCTCGTAACCATTGCAGCTGGCACACTTGTGCCTTTGGGAAGTCCTGCTTTAGTTGTAGCGGCATCTCCTTTCGTCAATCCAGTGCTGCTCATACTGGTTGCTTCAGTCGGCTTCACCATAGGGATGACAATCAACTATGGCTTGGCATACCGTCTTGGAAGACCCTACGTGCAAAAAAGGATGCCTGCTGAGCATTTCGAAGAAATGGCGTGTGTGTGGAACAAGTGGGGCTGGATAATTTACATTATATTTGGTTTAATTCCTGTTTTGCCTGTGGAGTTGCTTGCATTCATCTGTGGGTTCCTCAAAACGCCTATAGCAACTTTTTTGGCGTTAAGCTTCGTGCCTAGGCTCATTGTTTTCGCCGTTTTGGTCTATTTTGGGCAGTACGTGGGAGTTTGGCTTGGCGTATCTTAGGCTGTTAACTCTTCATATGTAGCTTGGAATATGCACACCTTTTAATTAGTTGAAACTTCATGTATAGGGTTATGGAGAAATGATGCGTGGTTTCGTTAAGAGCTTTAGCTCCTTCATTAACGCGGATTACGATTGCTGGAGCAGTAGGTGCTGCACTGCATGTGGGTCAAGGTAACTGTGACTTAATTGATGCGAAGGCAGTGGAGTTTTCAAGAGCCGTTTTGGCGCAAACGGACCTAGACGGTGAAGTTATCTGCTGCGAAGGCCCAAAGGATCATGCACCAGCGTTCACCACCAGAGAAAAAGTAGGTACAGGTCGAGGACCAAAAGTGGAGTTCATCGTAGATCCTGTGGACGGCACCACTGCGGCTTCGAAAGGCAGAAAAGACGCCATATCCGCTTTGGCTTGTGCTCCTGCAGGGTGCTTTCAGGTTCTTCCTGACGACGGTTACTATCTGAAAGTTGCAACTGACTGTAATTCCATGGGCAAAATCTCCATTGACATGTCTATTGAAACAATTGTTCGCACGGTAGCGCGAGAGAAGGATTTGCCTCTTGCAAACTTGACTGTGATTATGTTGGAGCGTGAGAGGCATGTGGAAATGTTGAGGATTCTTAGGAAGCTTGGTGTGCGGATTATTTTGATTCCTGATGGGGATATTGCAGCGGCTGTTGTTTCGTGTATTCCTGAGTCTGGTGTTGATTTGCTTTTGGGTGCTGGTGCGGGTCCAGAAGCTACTATTGCGGCTACGGCTGTGAAGTGTTTGGGTGGAACTATGCTTGTGAAGGTTTGGCGGGACAAGAAAGATGACGCTGAACGTCTGGATAGGTTGAAGATGGTTGGGGTTGATGTGGAAAAAACCTATTCAGAAGACGAACTGGCGAAGGGTAAAGAACTGGTGTTTGCGGCGTCAGGTATTACAAAGGGGGAACTGTTGGATGGTGTGCGTTTGATTTCGAACGGTGCGGTTGTGCAGTCGATTTGCATGCGGTTGCCAAGTGCAACAGTGGAAACGTCTGAAACAACCTTGCGCTTTAAGGGACATCCAGTGTATAAGCAGTTTTTGACCCCTGAAAATCACATCATGGACCAAAAGTAGGCAGCAGACAAGTTTGAAATGGACACGTTTAAGCAAGTGACGTGATTGGGCTTGTTCTGTTATGCTCGTGGCAGTCTATAACCCACTTATATGAGCGGCTATTTAAAGGAAAATTATGGTGGGAGCGGTTTCGGATGTTTTTTGCCTGTTGAGTTTTCAATGGGTATACAACAAATTTAGGTTAACTCAGACTGTATGTTCCTTGGTCTAAAACGCTATTACCCACCTTGAGCGGGCTTGAATTTCCGACGTTTAAGCTTGAGGAGAGGGAGATAGTATCTACCGCGTGCACCGTATCGTTCTCAGGAGAGAGCGGTAAAAATGTGGGTGGTTCGGTACTACGGTTTGGGATACATCTCCCTCACAAATCCAGGTGTGATGAAATGGGTTCAGCACTGAAACGAAAACTGCGGTTAGCAGCGTCTTCTTTTCCACCGGCAATCCCCGCTTAACACTGGGCTGTTTATGCTGTAAAAGCGTTTTTGTAAAGATTTCTTGACTAAACAAGCCCGCAACGCCCAGTTTTTAGTCAAGATTTCTTGACTAAGAAAATTTTGTTAGTCAAGATTTCTTGACAAGCACCTACTCGCTACTAGTTAAGGCCAACAACAAGCTACAATTAATGTTAAATCAAGCACGCTGAGCAACTATCATGGCGTGTGCCTTGTCATAAGGCTCTAAACGCACAATTTCCTTGACGTCGAAGCCTCGTTTCTTCAAAACTTTTGCTTCCTGCTTGTAGACCGCAAGCGGGTCCTTCGTCACGTCAATGCTCTGAGCTTTCACAGCCAGCATAACCCACCCCGCCTGCTTAAGGAAAACGTCGGCGTTATCCGCCAGAAGCTTGGCCTGTTCAGGCTGTGCTATGTCACAGTAAACACAATCCACTTTTCCGGGTATGAACATGGCGTACTTCTCTGGAAACCGCGCGTCCTCAAGAAAAGGCGACATGTTAAGCCTGTACGCCGCCACGTTGTTGACCAAGTCTCTTATGGATCGTGACGCGAACTCCACGCAGTAAACATACCCACCTTCGCCGACGATGTCGGAAACGTGGCTCGGCGTGGTTCCAGACGCAGCGCCCAAATAGAGAACGCGATCCCCTAGGGTTATGGGCACTGTTTGCACGCCCTTGATTATGGCTGCTGCCAGTTTGCTTCTGAAAGCATCCCAAACGCGGTACTCAACCTTCTTGAAGCGGATGAGCCGCTCGCCGTAGACGGTTCTGCCAGGCGTCAGGTTCCGCGTGGCTAACCGCTGCGCACGCCTGTTCTTTCTCCACTTCTTGTCTCGCCGCCTTTGGTCCCGCCCTCTCGGTCTTTGCTCTCGCAGTTCTCGACGTTCAGGTCTCGGCGGCCTTTCTTTCGGTGGCGGCGGCTCCTTATACTTCTCACGAATTTCAGCCAACCTCTTATCTATATCTGCCTTCAAGGAATCGCCCACGTACCTGCCTCCAAAAGCGTCACTCCGCGCGGCAATAGCTAATTTGCCAGCTAAAACTCTGGCGATTTTGCCTCTCTGCCACCTTTTAGCGTCATGCAACAGCGCATGCTGGAAGATTAAACCGTGCTTAGGCGGTCTCGCTCCCGTCTTCAACGAGCGGAACAAGGCTTTCTCCGCGCCTAAAACCTGAATTGTACTAGCTGGCCTCATAGCCAAATTCTGCAAGCTGCCGGCTATGGCAATTAAGCGTGCGCCTAGAAGCGCGCCAGCTACTGCTTTGGTGTTGGGCGCCACTGCCTCCATGGTCTTCTCCACGTAGCTTTCCATTTTTTTCCGCAGGTCGTACAGTTCCAGCACACTTTTGCTTAAGGCTTGAATTTCCGCCAAATCTTGTTCTGCCATGTCTGCGCCCATGGATTTTTCAGCCACCATGCCGATGTT
>WOR8_10008428_pt1 | contig 10692 bp, 9 predicted proteins | sample DeeMarSeWOR38_10_FD_19890 | JGI IMG/M metagenome (IMG submission 19890)
CAGCATCAGCATCCGCTGTTGTGCACCATGGAAGAATCGTAAACAGGAGTCGGCACCAGGCAATGTTGAGCAGTGAACTAGAATTTTGTCTTAACGAGGCGTTCCAGCGAGCGCGCGATCAACGTCATGAGTTCATGACCGTAGAGCACCTGTTGCTTGCGCTACTGGATATTCCGCGGGTTCACGAGATCCTCAAGGCGTGCAACTCGAATATCACCGAGCTGCGGCGGCAGCTGACCGAGTTCATCGAGGAGCAGACGCCTCTGTTGGCGCATGACGATGACACGGACGTGCAGCCGACGCTTGGATTTCAGCGCGTTTTGCAGCGCGCCGTATTCCATGTGCAATCGAGCGGCAAGAAAGAGGTGACGGGCAGCAACGTGCTTGTCGCGATCTTCAGCGAGAAGCAGTCGCAGGCCGTGTACTTCCTGAATCTTCAGGACATCACGCGGCTGGACGTCGTCAACTACCTGTCCCATGGCATGCCCCAGCTGCCGGGCGAGGGCAGCAACGAGGAGCAGGAAGCGTCGCTGGATACGGAAGCGGAGGCAGAGGCCACCCCGCTCGAGCGTTTTGCGACCAACCTCAACCAGCTTGCAATCGACGGCAAGATCGATCCGTTGATCGGTCGTGAGGTCGAAATCGAGCGGACGGTGCAAATACTGTGCCGCCGCAGGAAGAACAATCCGCTCTATGTGGGCGACGCCGGTGTCGGCAAGACCGCCCTCGCCGAAGGCCTGGCGCGCATGATCACCGAGGAACGCGTGCCCGAGGTTCTCCGCGACGCGACGATCTACGCGCTCGACATGGGCACGCTGATTGCCGGCACCAAGTACCGCGGTGACTTCGAGAAGCGCCTGAAAGGCGTTATCAGCGAAGTTCAGAAGGACCCCGGCGCGATCCTGTTCATCGACGAGATCCACACCGTCATAGGTGCCGGAGCCGCTTCGGGAGGCGTCATGGATGCGAGCAACCTCATCAAGCCGGTGCTCGCCAACGGCGAGATTCGCTGTATAGGCTCGACGACCTACGAGGAATACCGGGGCATATTCGAGAAAGACCATGCACTTGCGCGGCGATTCCAGAAGATCGACGTGCCCGAGCCCAGTCTCGAGGAAACCATCGCCATCCTGCACGGGCTCAAGTCCCGCTTCGAGGAACATCATGGCGTGGTCTACGACACCGAGGCGCTCGACGCGGCAGCCGAGCTTTCGGCACGCCACATCAACGACCGGCGGCTGCCCGACAAGGCCATCGACGTCATCGACGAGGCGGGCGCCAATCTGCGCCTGCAGCCGGTCGGTGAGCGCGGCGACCGTATCACCGTCGAGATCGTCGAGAACATCGTTGCGAAGATGGCGAGGATTCCGGCCAAGAGCGTATCGGCATCGGATCGCAAGTCGCTGCGGACGCTCGAGCGCGATCTCAAGCTGACCATCTTCGGCCAGGATCAGGCCATCGAGGCACTGAGTTCCGCTATCAAGATGTCCCGCTCCGGGCTGCGCGAGGAAGACAAGCCGATCGGCATGTTCCTGTTTGCCGGCCCGACCGGCGTTGGCAAGACGGAAGTAACCCGGCAGCTTGCGCTGATCATGGGCGTCGAGCTGATTCGTTTCGACATGTCCGAGTACATGGAGCGGCACACCGTTTCGCGCCTGATCGGCGCGCCGCCCGGTTACGTGGGCTTCGATCAGGGTGGCCTGTTAACGGAAGCGGTCACCAAGAATCCGCATGCGGTGGTGCTGCTCGACGAGATCGAAAAAGCGCACCCGGAAGTCTTCAACCTGCTGCTGCAGGTGATGGACCATGGCACCCTGACGGACAATAACGGCCGCAAGGCTGACTTCCGTAACGTGGTGCTCGTGATGACGACCAACGCAGGCGCCCAGGAGATGAGCCGTGCGTCGATCGGGTTCACGCAGCAGGACCACAGCAGCGACGGCATGTCCGTCATCCAGAAGAGCTTCGCGCCGGAATTTCGCAACCGGCTCGATGCGATCATCCAGTTTGCTTCCCTCGACATTGACTCGATCAAACGGGTCGTCGACAAGCTGATCGTAGAACTCGAAGCGAAACTCGGATCGAATAACGTCACGATTGAACTCGACGATGCAGCGCGCGACTGGATCGCGGAGCGTGGCTACGACGAAACCATGGGTGCGCGTCCAATGGCGCGGGTCATCCAGGAGTTCATCAAGCGACCGCTCGCCGACGAGCTACTGTTTGGCAGCCTGGCGGAGGGCGGTCATGTCCGCGTGACGGTGGGTGACGACGACGAACTGAAGCTGTCGCCCGAGTCCGCAGTGAAGGAACTCGAGCATCTGGTGGAGAAAGACTGAACGTCGCGGTGCCGCTTAGCGACCGCGGTATACGATTCGACCTTTGCTTAGATCGTAGGGCGTGAGTTCGACGGTGACCTTGTCGCCCGTCAGGATACGGATGTAGTTCTTGCGCATTTTCCCGGAAATATGCGCTGTGACGACATGACCGTTCTCGAGTTCGACGCGGAACGTCGTATTGGGCAGCGTCTCGGTGACGACACCCTCCATCTGAATGGCTTCTTCTTTGGCCAAGGTTTCCCTGTCTCTGAGTTATAAAGCTCGCGAATTGTGCAGAAATGGCCGCGCTATTGCAACGCGGCATGCCCGCCGATCGCTTCGATTTCGCTGGCCGGGACCGGCTTCCCGGGCCATGCCGTGAATTTGCCGGGCGGTTCGCAGGCGGTTTCAAGGATCGCCGCAAACTGATCGCGTGGCATCAGAGCTGCGCCCAGCGTGGTCAGATGATGGGACATCACCTGGCAGTCGATTATCGCGAATCCCTGTGTCTGCAGATGCTGCGATGTCGTGTAGAGCGCGTATTTCGATGCATTGCTTTGCCGGCTGAACATGGATTCGCCGAAGAAGACACGGCCGATCGCGACACCGTACAGGCCGCCGATCAGTGCGTCGTGCTCCCATACCTCGATCGAGTGCGCCCAGCCGCCGGCGTGCAGATCCGTGTATGCGGCGACCATTTCGCGCGTGATCCAGGTGCCGTGCTGGGCCGGGCGGGGCTCGGCGCACCGGGCAATAACCTCGTCGAAACTCGTATTGAAGCGGATCTCGGCCTCACTGCGGCGCAGTTCGCGCCGCAGCCGCCGGGACGCATGAAACTGGCCGGGAACCAGCACGCAGCGCGGATCCGGCGACCACCAGAGTATCGGCTGGCCGGCATCAAACCAGGGGAAAATGCCCAGGCGATAGGCGCTAAGCAGTCTCGGACCGCTGAGGTCGCCGCCCGCGGCAAGCAACCCGTCGGGTTCCCGCATTGCGCGGCTGATGTCGGGAAAGGCGTCCGGCGGGTCGCTTGCCGCGATCCACGCAATGCGGTTGTTGGTGCTCAGGAGTCGTCTCCCGAGCCCTCGTCGCGATAGGGGCTGCGCGCGTCAGTGGCTTCGATGTAGCGGTCGACGTGCCGGGCTTCCTCCACGAGGTAATTTTCAATCGCAGACAGGAACTGGGGGTGAGCCAGCCAGTGCGCCGACCAGGTTGATTGTGGAGCGAATCCGCGACTGAGCTTGTGTTCGCCCTGCGTGCCCGGCTCGAACAGTTGCAGTCCCTTTTCGATGCAGTAGTCGATTCCCTGGTAATAGCAGGTCTCGAAGTGCAGCGCGTTGTGATGGCCATCGCTGCCCCAGTAGCGGCCATAGAGCGCGGTAGGGCTTTCGAAAAACACCGCAGCGGCGATGGGCTCGGCGTCAAGTTCGGCAAGTACGACGAGGATGCTGTCGGGCAGTGATTCGCTGATTCTCAGGAAGAAGTCGAGATTGTAATAGGGCAGGGAGCCGCGCCGCATGAACGTGATGCTGATGAACCTGTACACCTGTTCCCAGGTGTGCGTGTCGATCTCGGCACCTTTCAGGCGCCGGAAGCGAATGCCAGCCTCGCTTACCCTGCGCCGGTCGCGACGTGCCTTCTTGCGTTTCGATGCCGTGAAAGTCTGCAGGAACTGGTCAAAGTCGGTATAGCCACGATTGTGCCAGTGAAACTGGCAGTCTTTGCGAACCCGCAATCCTGCTTCGCGTAACAGCGGCAGTTCATCGCGGGTCGGGAAAAGTACGTGTAACGACGAACACGCCGTGCGCTCAGCGAGTGCGATCGCAGCGTCGACCAGTGCGCGGGCGGCGGCCTCATCGTCCGGATCGGCGAGCAACAAGCGCCTGCTCGGTGCGGGCGTAAAAGGGACAGCCGAGACGAGTTTCGGGTAGTAACGGAACCCCGCCTGTTCGTAGGCACGCGCCCACGCCCAGTCGAAAACGAACTCGCCCCAGGAATGTTCCTTCTGGTAGAGCGGCATCGCCGCAACCAGCCGCCCGTCGCGCTCGAGCGTGAGGTGACGCGGGGCCCAACCGGCGTCCTCGGCCACGCAGCCGGTTTGTTCGGCGGCCAACAGGAACTCGTGGCGCAGGAACGGATAGGTGTCGCCCGCAAGGGCATTCCACGCGTCAGGCGCGATGTCGGCGATGGCGTGGTGGACAGTTGACCGCATTCTCCGGATAGCGGATCAGGCGGCCGCGTCGCCGCTCTTCGGCTCCTCGCCGGCCACGATGGCGTCGAGGTATTTTTCCGCGTCGAGGGCCGCCATGCAGCCAGCGCCGGCCGACGTGATTGCCTGCCGGTAGACGTGATCGGCGACGTCGCCAGCAGCAAAAACGCCCGGCACGCTGGTGGCGGTCGCATCACCGTCGATTCCAGACTTCACGATGATGTAGCCGTTTCGCATGTCCAGCTGATTTTCGAAAAGGCCGGTATTCGGCTTGTGCCCGATTGCGATGAACACGCCGGAGAGATTGATGTCCCTGGTCGGCAAGTCACCCGTGGTGCTGCGAATTCGGATGCCGGTTACGCCGGAGTCGTCGCCCAGGACCTCGTCGAGCACGTGGTTCCACTGGATATCGACCTTGCCTTCCCTGGCTCGTTCGAACAGCCGATCCTGGAGGATCTTCTCTGCGCGCAAGGCATCCCGTCTATGCACGAGCGTGACCCTGGATGCCAGGTGGCTCAAATACAGGGCTTCCTCGACCGCGGTATTGCCGCCGCCGATGACGGCGACGTCCTTGCCCTTGTAGAAGAACCCGTCACAGGTCGCGCAGGCAGAGACGCCGCGACCCTTGAACGCTTCTTCCGAGGGCAGGCCCAGGTATTGGGCAGTAGCACCTGTCGCGATGATGAGCGCGTCGCAGGTGTAGCTGGCGTAATCGCCGTCGAGCCTGAAAGGCCGGGCCGACAGGTCAGCCGTATGGATGTGGTCGTTGATGATTTCGGTGTCGTAACGCTGCGCGTGCCGCAGCATACGGTCCATCAGCTCCGGGCCCTGCAGCCCCTCGACGTCCCCGGGCCAGTTGTCGACGTCGGTCGTGGTCATGAGCTGACCACCCTGTTCAACACCCGTGATAATCACCGGATCAAGGTTCGCACGTGCTGCGTACACGGCAGCCGAATAACCGGCGGGCCCCGAGCCGAGGATCAGAACCCGGCAATGCTTCAAGTCACTCATGTATAATTTGCCCCTGGCGAATTTCTCGAGTCTGACGACAGAACGAGAGCCGGACCTGCGGCTTGGCCAACAGGTTTTCAAGGCTGTCGACGGTCGTCATGGTGTCCTTGGGCTAGTGTAGGGAAAACGGAACGGGTGATCATCCACAATCGCTGCCGGATGGCGGGTCTGCGTGCAAGATGGCGCTTGCAGGCATCGCGCAGCCGCATCAGAATTGGTTCTTGAGTCTGTTATAGTTCTTTAAAATCAGATCACTAAGACCTGTTCGTTACACATTACCTTAAATATGGCAAAAGCCCGCAAATCCACCCAGCCCGCTACCGGATTGTCCGCCCAGGTGCATCGCGCCCTGAGAGAAGGCGCTCTGTACGTATTCGGCGCGCTCGCCTTCATTCTGTGGTTTGCCCTGTTCACCTACGATCCGGCGGATCCGGGTTTCAGCCAGGCCACGGCTGGGACGGAGGTTCAGAATGGTGTCGGTCGCGTGGGCGCGCTGGTCGCCGACCTGCTGTTCAATTTCTTCGGGCGCCCGGCGTATCTGTTCACGGTCATGGTTCTCTACCTGGGCTGGATGCTTTACCGCGAGCAAAAGACGCAGCAGGCGCTGACGAAGATGGACTTCATGCTGCGCTTCGGGGGATTTCTCGCGACGCTGGTCACGAGTTGCGCGCTGTCGACGTTGCATTTCTCGCCCGTCGGCTTCAATGAAACCGCCGGCGGTATCGTTGGCCAGGTGGTTGGCCACAGCCTCGAGTCCGTCATGAAGCTGCTCGGTGCGAGTACGCTGTTGTTCGTGCTCTGGGTTGCATCGGTGTCGCTGTTCCTCGGCATTTCCTGGTTCAGCGTGATGGACCGCATCGGCCACTGGTGCCTGCTTGTTTTCGAGAAGGCGCAGCTGAAGATCGGTGAAATTCGCGATCGCGCCGAAGGGCGCCGGCAGCAGGCGGCGAGGCAGGACATCATCGAAGTCGAGAAGAAGCGCACGGCGGGCCGTCCGCCGCCGCGCATCGAACCCGTCATGCCGTCGCTCGAGCCCAGCGCGAGGGCGGAGCGCGAGCGCCAGGTGCCGTTGTTCGAGCCACCGGCAACCGGCGAGTTGCCGCCGTTGTCCCTGCTCGACGACCCACCGGCGCAGAAGCAGGGCTACTCGGAGGAGTCCCTCGAGGCGATGTCCCGCCTGGTGGAACTGAAGCTCCGCGACTTCGGCATCGAAGTCGAGGTGAAATCAGTTTCCCCCGGCCCTGTGATCACGCGATTCGAACTCGACCCGGCACCCGGTGTGAAGGTCAGCCAGATCGTCAACCTTGCGAAGGATCTTGCCCGCTCGCTGTCCGTCGTGAGCGTGCGGGTGGTCGAAGTCATACCCGGCAAGTCCTTCGTGGGGCTTGAGATCCCGAACGAAAACCGGCAGCTGGTAACCCTCGGCGAGATCCTCAAGTCCAAGGCCTACGATAAGGTCGTTTCTCCGCTTACGCTGGCGTTGGGCAAGGACATCGGCGGCAACTCGGTCGTTGCCGACCTGGCGCGCATGCCGCACCTGCTCATTGCCGGCACAACCGGTTCCGGTAAATCGGTTGCCATCAACGCGATGGTGCTGAGCATCCTCTACAAGACGCAGCCGGAGCAGGTGCGCCTGATCATGATCGATCCGAAGATGCTCGAATTATCGGTTTACGAGGGCATACCGCATCTGCTGACGCCGGTCGTCACCGACATGAAGGAGGCCGCCAATTCGTTGCGCTGGTGCGTCGCCGAGATGGACCGTCGCTACCGGCTGATGGCCGCGCTCGGCGTGCGCAACATCGGCGGTTACAACCGCAAGGTCAACGAAGCCATCGCCGCCGGCGAGCCGATCAAGGACCCGACGTTTACGCCGCCGCCGTTCGAGGACGAGGAAAAGCCGGTCGAGCATCCGACGCTGACGCCGCTGCCGTTCATCGTCATTATCATCGACGAACTTGCCGACATGATGATGATCGTGGGCAAGAAGGTCGAGGAGCTCATCGCAAGGCTTGCGCAGAAGGCGCGGGCGTCGGGAATTCACATGCTACTTGCCACCCAGCGACCCTCCGTCGACGTCATTACGGGCCTGATCAAGGCGAATGTGCCGACGCGGATTGCGTTCCAGGTGTCGGCCAGGGTGGACTCGCGCACGATCCTGGACCAGCAGGGCGCCGAAAACCTGCTCGGGCACGGCGACATGCTTTACCTGCCGCCGGGAACGTCCATGCCGGTTCGCGTGCACGGCGCGTTCGTCGCCGATCACGAGGTGCATGCCGTGGTCCGGCACCTGAAAAAGAGCGGCACACCGCATTATATCGATGAAATTCTGGAGGGCCCGGCGGGTCCAACCCCGGGACTGACCGGAATTGATCCGGCGCCGCTCGATAGCGCGGACGCAGAGCAGGATCCGCTCTACGACCAGGCCGTGCAGGTCGTCATGGAAACACGCAAGGCGTCGATATCGGGCGTGCAACGGCGCTTGAAGATCGGCTATAACCGTGCAGCACGCATGGTGGAATCGATGGAAGCTGCAGGTCTCGTGGGGCCGCTGCAGCCAAACGGGACGCGCGAGATTCTCGTGCCAGCCGCCGCTGCCGAGGACTGAGTTGAATTGAGACAGTTGAGCTATTTGATTGCCGGACTGCTGTTATTCGCGGCAGTTCGGGCCGCAGAGACGGTCGTCGACGATGGCGAGGCACTCGTCAATGCATTCGTAAACGACGTCGTCACCTTTTCGGCCGATTTCGAGCAGTCACTCATTGATCCGGACGGCCGCTTGCTGGAGACCACGAGCGGCACGCTGGAGATTCAGCGACCCGGCCGTTTTCGCTGGGTATACGCGGAGCCTTACGAGCAGTGGCTCGTTGCCGATGGCACCAATATCTGGAGTTACGACATCGATCTCGAACAGGTGACGGTCAAACCGCAGGCCGAAGCGCTCGCCAATACGCCGGCACTCTTGCTCGGCGGTTCGGGTCAGGCGATGGACCAGTTCGAGCATGGTGGCAGTTTCGTGGAAAGCGGCCTGACCTGGGTCAGGCTGCTGCCCGTGGATAGGGACAGCGGTTTCCGGCGCGTGGAACTCGGCTTCGATGATGGCCGGCTCAGCCGGATGGTGTTCCTGGATAACCTCGAGCAGACAACCGTGGTCGTGCTGAAGAATGTGGCCGTGAACGAGCCGATCGACGCCGCCCGCTTCGAGTTTGCCGTTCCGGACGATGTGGACGTCGTCGGTAAGCCGGTAGCCGCCAAGCTCACGGGCGAATGATGCTGCCGCTGCGCTATGCGCTTCATTGGCAGGCCGCGAGCACGATGTTGCTTCTGGTCGTACTGGCCGGCGCGCTGATGCCCGCTCTCTGGCTGTGGCCGGATGAAGTGCGCATCGAGGACTGGCTCGATCACCTGGACAAGTGGGCCCACCTGCTGACGTTCGCCTTTCTCGCCGTCTGGTTCGCCGGACAGTACCGGCGCAATGCCTACTGGCGCATCGCCGCCGGTCTCCTGGGCTTCGGCATCCTCATCGAACTGTGTCAGCGCACGGTTGGCTATCGCTCGGCCGAGTGGCTCGACCTGGGCGCCGACGTCGCCGGCATAGTACTCGGTCTCGTCATCGGCCTCGCGGGCGCCGGCGGCTGGAGTCAGCGTTTCGAAAACTGGTACCTCACGCGTGGAGCGGGCGCAGGCGTTGACTGATCTTTTCGCGAGCAGGCAGTCCGAAGTGGCGGACCGTCCGCTGGCCGATCGCATGCGTCCCGGGTCGCTCCGGGTCGCTGGCGGAATTTGCGGGGCAGGCGCACCTGCTGGAAGAAGGCAAGCCGCTGCGTCGCGCGATCGAGCAGGGCCGCGCGCATTCGATGATCTTCTGGGGGCCGCCGGGCACCGGCAAGACGACGCTCGCGCGTCTCATAGCCGCATCCACGGATTCACACTTCATTGCGTTGTCGGCGGTCATGGCGGGCGTGAAGGACATTCGTACAGCCGTCGCGGAGGCACGCCAGTACCGGGACATGCATCAACGCGGCACCGTGCTGTTTCTCGATGAAGTGCACCGCTTCAACAAGTCGCAACAGGACGCCTTCCTGCCGTTCGTCGAAGACGGGACCCTGACGTTCATCGGTGCAACCACCGAGAACCCGTCGTTCGAACTCAACAATGCGCTGTTGTCACGCGCGCGGGTCTATGTGCTCAGGATGCTCGAGCCTGCCGATCTGCGTCATGTGCTCGACAGGGCGCTTGCTGACCCGGACCGCGGTCCCGGTGTCGAAATCTCGGCGGACGAAGCGGCGCTCGACCTGATCGTGGCTGCCGCGGACGGCGATGCCCGCCGCGCGCTCAATTTCCTCGAGCTAGCCGCGGACCTTGCGGCGGAGGGCCACATCGACGAGTCCGTGGCGCAGGAAGTCGTCAGCGGCGGCCGGCGGCGCTTCGACAAGCAGGGCGAGTATTTTTACGACCAGATCTCGGCATTGCACAAGTCGGTGCGTGGCACCGACCCGGATGCATCGTTGTACTGGCTGATGCGGATGCTGGACGGCGGCTGCGACCCTCTCTATATCGCGCGCCGCCTGATACGCGTTGCCTCCGAGGACATCGGCAATGCGGACCCCCGCGCGCTGCAGCTGACGCTGAACGCATGGGAAGTGCTCGAGCGCCTCGGCAGTCCGGAAGGCGAACTCGCGCTTGCGCAGGCCGTCGTCTACCTTGCCTGTGCTGCAAAGAGCAACGCCGTTTACACGGCCGCAAAGGCGGCCGCGCGTGATGCCGAAGAGCATGGCTCGCTGGAGGTGCCTATGCATTTGCGCAATGCGCCGACCCGGCTCATGAAGGAACTCGGGTACGGTGATGGCTATCGTTATGCGCATGACGAGACTGACGCGATCGCGGTAGGCGAGTCTTACTTTCCCGAGGACATGCCGGCGGCGAAGTATTATCATCCGGTCGCGCGCGGCCTGGAAATTCGCATCAAGGAAAAACTCGAAGATATCGAGCGCCGCGCACGCGAACGAAAAGAACAGGAAGCAAAATGATCGATCCCAAACTCCTCCGCCAGTCTGCGGCAGACGTGGCCGCGAATCTCGCGCGCCGCGGCTTCGACTTCGACGCCGACGCCTACCTGGCGCTCGAGGAGCGTCGCAAAGCGCTGCAGGTCGA
>WOR8_10007099_pt1 | contig 10689 bp, 6 predicted proteins | sample DeeMarSeWOR38_10_FD_19890 | JGI IMG/M metagenome (IMG submission 19890)
GCCATTCATTGCTGAAGAGCTTTATCAGAATCTATTTCGTTCAGTCGATCCTCAAGGTAGAGAGAGTATTCATCTGACTGATTTTCCTATAGCGGATGAGACAAAAGTCAGTGATAAACTGAACAGCGATGTTGAACTGGTTATGAGGATAGCCAGCCTGGGCAGGGCGGCGAGGGCAAAGTCTGGTATAAAGGTGCGTCAACCGTTGAGTAAAGCAGTGGTGATTGTGGGAACCAATGGAGAGAAGTCAGCCCTGGAGGGTCTCGTTGGGGAGGTAATGGAAGAAATTAATGTTAAACAAATCGACGTGGTAAGTAAAACGAACGCAGCAGAGGAATTTTCATCGGCCTTACCAAATTACAGTGTGGTTAATGATACTAAGTACTGGGTTGGAATAAATACTGAGTTACATCCCGAGTTAGTCGCTGAGGGTGTAAGTAGAGAGCTAGTACGTCATCTTCAGAATATGCGTCGAAATGCCAAGTTTAATATAGCAGACCACATCACTACCTACTATCAGACAAAGGAACCACTAATCAAGCAGGTAATAGATGATTTCGCTGACTATATTAAGCAAGAGACATTGTCTTGGGAACTCATAGATGGTTTACCACCTGACGGGGCTTATAGAGAAGAATACAGGATATCGAATAAAGATGTCGTTTTGGCGATCAAAAAGACGACCCCTAAAGAGGTGTAAAGATCATAGTTATATGTCTAGAAGAAACGGGTCCTGGTTGCTGAATTAGGGTTTGATACTTAAAAAGCTTATCCTAGGAAGTAGGGTATTCTACGAGTCGCGCCGAGGTTGTTTCAGTATTCTCACCTCTAATAAAAACCATCTCCACCTCTTCGCCAACCTCATTGGCTCGGATAGCACGGATCAGGTCAGCAATATCATTTACTTCCTGGCCTCCAAAGTTAATGATGATATCATTTTCAATTAAACCGGCAATATCTGCGGGGCTGTCGTTAACGACCTCTAAAATGAGGGCTCCACTATCCACAGAAAGATTCATTGCCGCAGCCAACAATGGGTTCACTGTTTGCGCCCACACACCGAGCCATGGGTGAGTTACATGACCATAACGAATTAGATCCTGGATAATAGGCTTGGCTTCATCACTACTTATAGCAAAGCCAATGCCTTCCACTTCAGACGCTACTATTTTGATACTAGTAATACCTACCACGTCTCCAGACATATTCACCAATGGACCACCGCTGTTACCGGGATTAATAGCTGCCGTAGTCTGGATTAAACCGTAGAGTGTATTTCCGTCAATGTTTACCGATACATTTAGTCGACTGACTATACCCTGAGTTGCTCCGCCCCCGCCTCCCAGAGCATTTCCAATAGCTAACACCCAATCACCAACAGATAGCGCACCTGAGTCACCCCAATAAACATAGGGCAAATCTGCGGCGTCTATCTTTATAACAGCAATATCAGACAATTGGTCAGTGCCCACTACATTCGCGGACAAAATTCTACCATCGTCCAACTCCACATAGATGCTCCGGGCATTTTCAACTACGTGATTGTTGGTGACAATATATCCGTTATCATCGGTAATAATCCCGGATCCAACGGTATATTCTGTGCTCTGACCGAAGAAAGAACGTACACTCGTCTCCGTAGTCAGAGCAACTACCGATGGCATTACGTCTACCACAATCGTGGGAAAATCAGGGAGGAGAGCGGTTGGGTCACTATCCGATGGAAATACCCAATCGGGATCAATGTACTGAGTTGAATTGTGAACTTGAGACGGGCTTGATGTTGGGAAAGGGAATAAAGCCCAAATGACGATACCCAATGCTACCGCTCCTAATATTACGAAACCCAGTATGTATTTCTTAGACATTTCTAACTAGGCTTATTATAGCACTGCTCAAATCCGTGCAGGAAATCCATACCGGAATTTATGGCAGAGGGTGTCGGATCATTTGAACGGAGCAGGCTTGACAATTAAGAATCACACTTTCTATAATAAAAGAAACCCGATTTTGCTTCACCTTTCGGGATCGACCTACAAGATTTGACTTTCTCAATAACTCTTGTAACAAGCAGTGAGTAAGTATATTTTCGTTACCGGTGGCGTAGTCAGTTCTGTTGGTAAAGGGATTTCGGTAGCCTCCATCGGAAAAATATTAAAAAGCCGGGGTATATCTGTATCAGTACAGAAGCTGGACCCTTATTTGAATGTTGACCCGGGCACAATGTCTCCCTATCAGCACGGTGAGGTATTTGTTACTAAGGACGGTGCCGAAACTGATTTGGATCTAGGCCATTATGAGAGGTTTATTGGAGTAGAACTGACCCAGGCTTCCAACGTTACTTCTGGTCAGGTCTATTCTGAAGTTATTGCCCAAGAGAGACGAGGTGATTTCTTGGGAGGTACAATCCAGGTAGTGCCCCACGTAACCAGTGAAATAAAGAACAAGATAAGGAAGGTGTCTGAAATATCTAAAGCAGACGTGATTATTGTTGAAGTCGGAGGCACTGTAGGGGACATAGAAGGACAACCATTCCTAGAAGCTATAAGGCAAATGAGAAAGGACGAAGGCAGGGACAATGTGTTATATGTTCATGTCACCTTCTTACCACACATCGCTGCCACCGAAGAGCTAAAAACCAAACCCACCCAACATAGTGTTAACGAACTTAGGAGAATCGGTATTCAACCGGATGTCATAGTCTGTCGCAGTGATAAGGAGATATCTGAAGGAACAAAGGACAAAATATCGCTGTTTTGCGATGTAGATAAAGAGGCGGTTATTGCCCTGGTTACCAGTGAAACTATATACGAGGTGCCTCTGTTACTCGAAGATGCAGGGTTAGGGGAATTCATAGTTAGCCGATTGGGACTGAAAACCCAGACAACTGACCTGGAAGAATGGCGTGACATGGTAGCCAGATTGAAGACTCCCAAAGAGCCTGTAATCATTGGATTAGTAGGTAAATATGTGGAACTCAGAGACGCATATTACTCGGTGCGCGAGGCGTTATGCCATGCAGCGTTGGCTCACGATCTTGAAGCAAAGATAGAATGGTTAGATTCTGAAGAATTAAATGGTGCGGCCGACGACAAGCTCGGGCAAGTTCAAGGGATAATTGTTCCGGGTGGGTTTGGTTATCGGGGCATTGAAGGTATGGTGAAGGCGGCCAAGTTTGCCCGAGAAAGACAGATGCCTTACTTCGGTCTATGCCTGGGGATGCATATTATGGTAATCGAGCTTGGGCGTCATGTTTTTCAGAGCCAAAAGGTGAATTCCACCGAGTTTGATGCTATCAGTGCTTACCCTGTTATTGACCTCCTGCCCGAACAGCGTAGCGTGGAGGAAAAGGGAGGGACTATGAGACTCGGGACCTACCCGTGCCATCTGGTAGCGGGAACAACGGCGGCTGGTGCTTATGGAACTGAAGTAGTCTATGAAAGGCATCGCCATCGTTATGAATTTAACAATGACTTCCGCCAACCGTTAGAAGGAGCTGGTCTCGTAGCATCCGGGTTATCCCCGGACGGAAAGCTAGTAGAAATTGCTGAATTAAGAGATCATCCGTGGATGGTTGCCTGTCAGTTTCATCCCGAGTTCAAATCCCGACCGGATTCTCCGCACCCGTTATTCCTGGGATTCATTGGGGCAGCCAAGGAGACACTCGTTGAAGGCGCTCAGACAAGTCTGCCCTTAAATTGAGAAAATGAAGATATTTTTAGATACTGCCAATATAGAGCACATTCGTTACGGTGTGAGACTGGGGGTGGTTACAGGGGTAACCACTAATCCGAGCATTGTTTCCAGAGAAGGCAAGGTTGATTATCGAGCGCTAGTCCAGGAAATCTGCTCCATTGTTCCTGGTCCAGTATCCACCGAGGTATTGAGTCAGGACGCTCAAGGGATGGTAGCCGAAGCTAGAGAAATAGCTAAATGGGCAAAGAATATTGTAGTTAAAATACCGGCCAGTGTTGAAGGAGTGGAAGCAACCTCGGTGCTAGCCAGTGAGAACATAAAGGTAAATTTTACTTTGTGCTTCACTTTGAACCAGGCTGTGCTGGGTATAGCAGCAGGCGCAACTTTTGTGAGTCCTTTTGTGGGCAGATTGGATGATATTGGTGAAGATGGTATGAAAGTGGTAGCCGATATTGTAGAATATCTTGATTATTATCAACTGCCTACTGAAGTTATCGCTGCTAGCATCAGGCATCCTCAACATTGTTCAGTGGCGGCTCAGTTTGGTGCTCATATAGCTACAGTGCCGTACAATGTATTGCTACAAATGATACGACACCCTTTAACCACTATCGGCATTGAACGATTTAAGGATGACTGGAAAAAAGTAATGGAGAGTGAAGGGATATTAAAAGAGTCCCCATAGAAACAGATAGAAAATATTTGAAAAAGAGGCCAATATGATGACTATTGCACAACTAGAAGACAAAAATCGCGATGAACTGGAGGCAATGGCGAAGGAATGTGGTATCAGCGGCTACTCTGCTCTGAAAAAATCAGAGCTTATCCAGCGCATTTTGGAGACGGAAGCCCAGCAACAGGGAAATACGTTTGTAACAGGTGTTCTGGAGACCATCAGCGAAGGCTATGGTTTTCTTAGGCAGGATACGTTCCGGCGTGGCGCTAATGATATCTATGTATCCAACTCTCAGATCCGCCGTTTCAATTTAAGAGATGGTGATGTTATTTATGGTCAGGCAAGACCTCCGAAAGAAAGTGAGAAGTATTACAGTCTACTTCGGGTGGAGAGTATAAATGGGCTGGACGCTGAATTGGCAAGGACACGCCGCAATTTCGGTTCGTTGACGCCCACCTTCCCCAACGAGCTTATTAACCTGGAAACAACGTCGGAAGAGGTATCCACTCGTTTGATAAATCTTGTAGCACCTATAGGGAGGGGGCAAAGAGGGCTCATTGTATCACCACCCAAGGCTGGAAAGACTGTGCTTCTTCAAAAAATTGCCAACGCTATGACTACTAATTACAACGATATTCACCTCATGGTCTGCCTTATTGGAGAAAGGCCTGAAGAAGTAACTGATATGAAGAGGTCAGTTAAGGCGGAGGTTATTGCTGCTACTTTTGATGAACCGGTAGAAAGCCAAACTAGAGTAGCAGAATTAGCATTGGAGAGAGCCAAAAGGTTAGTAGAAGCGGGCAAAGATGTGGTTATACTGCTTGACGGTATTACCAGACTTACAAGAGCCTACAACTTAGCCCTTCCTCCCAGTGGGCGCACTCTATCTGGTGGTGTTGATTCAACAGCATTGCATCCTCCCAAGCGATTTTTCGGTACTGCTCGCAATATTGAGGAAGGTGGGAGTCTAACTATCATTGCTACTTGTCTTGTGGATACGGGCAGCCGTATGGATGACCTTATATATGAAGAATTTAAGGGGACAGGTAACATGGAGCTCCATTTAGACAGGAAATTATCGGAACGGAGGATTTTCCCGGCTATAGACATCACGCCCAGCAGTACCAGAAGAGAAGAACTTCTATTGGATGAAAATACTTTGAAACAGGTATGGCTCCTCAGACGCGTTATCACTATGATAGACAGTGATTCAACTAATCACGGCGAGGCTACACAAAGGATATTAGAACGGCTGGTTAAGACGAAGAATAATGTTGAGTTTTTGGCTACTTTATCTAAAGACATGTAGCGGATAATCCATTGCCCCTTTTGTCACTCCAAACGAAGTGAAGAATCGAAACAATCCCGGTTGGCTTGATAGACTTAGACTCAGGGTCAAGAAAGCTTTGGGCATGAATATTTTCCTATGTGAGAGCTGTAAATGGAACTGGAGAAGTGCCTGTCATCGTCCTGAGCGTCCCAACGCCACCTGGTGCCCTGATTACTCTAAGAAGGGTAGATAGTCAACTTCGCAATTGATACGGGGAATTCAATCTCATCCCAACGAAACAATCCTCGGGCGGGTTTTCGCCGATCCGGATTTGCCTGATTAGAAGAGATATCATGGACTCCGATTACTATACGAAGAAAAGATAGCTGATGGGCAAACGACCTGGGAATGCGTGAAAAAGCAGCAAATATTGGCACTTTGACATTGTGTTTTTTATTTAAGTTGGTCTCTTGAATAATTGAGAACTCTGCGGGCTGTGACCAGCATATTGATCTGCCCCGTTCCTTCAAAGATGTCATTTATCTTGGCATCGCGCATCCATTTCTCCAGCAGGTATTTTCGAGAATAGCCCAGCGGTCCCATAATCTCAACTGCTTTCTGAGTGATTTTGGTGACGGCAAGGCCGGCCTTTGCCTTGGCCATTGATGCCTCCAGGTTATTCGGCTGAAACTGGCTCATCATCCAAATAGCGCGCAAAGTAAGCAGCTTGGCCGCTTTGTAATTCGCTTCCATTTCCATTATGTCGCGTTCTAATGCGGTGAGCTTCTGCTTGGGAACGCCATAGCGTATATCTATGCCTTCGTTCCCCAGGGTTTCTTTGACAAAGTCTAAGGCGGCACGTCCAACACCGATAGCCATGATAGCTACAATAGGTCGTGTGGCATCAAAAGTCGCCATCGCGCCTTTGAAACCCTTGGTTTCCGATTTATCTACCTTTTTTACCTCAGGGTTACCAAGTATGTTTTCAAAAGGAATGCGACAATTGTCAAAAACGATCGTAGCCGTGTCGCTGGCTTTGATTCCCAGCTTCTTTTCCAGTTTTTCCACTCTCATGCCTGGAGTTCCAGCCGGTACCACAAAGGATTTCATGCCAGCTCGTCCCGCTGATTTGTCGACAGTCGCCCAGACTACAACAAGGCTACCTGGGTTTTCTACAGCGCGTTTGCCCCAGGTGACGAAAATCTTCTCACCGTTTAATACCCATTCATCACCATCACGCACAGCGGTGGCACCGATAGCAGCGGTATCGGAGCCAGCGTGCGGCTCCGTCATTGCCATGGCACCCCATTTCGGATCTCCTTCATTGAAATTACCCAGGAATCGTGATAATTGCTCTTTGGTGCCTGATGCAAAGATAGCAGCACCGCCAAGTCCTGGACCGGGAACACATAAGAAAAAACCGGCGTCTCCCCAGCATAGCTCTTCAATCCTAAGAGCCGCGGTGACGTCCAGTCCCAGAGCTAATGTCCCTTTGTTCCTTTCTCCCCATGTTTCATCAATTAGTTCTCGTGGGCTCTCGTGTTCATGCTCGTCATAATGACGGCTTGTGGGGCGAAATAACTCCTGTGCAAACTTGTGAGCCGTATTTATTGCCTCTTCTTGTTCTGGAGTCGGTTCAAAATCTATCATTATGCGATTCCTCCTTTCATACCGTAGCCATACCATCAAAGGTGGCAAATCCTCGACCATTCCTCAACCAAAGTTCCACCGGGTGCTCGCGAACATAGCCATGGCCGCCCAGAATCTGTACGGCACGGTCAGTTACCATCATAACCATATCGTCAGCATAAGCTTTCACCAGGGATGCCTCCTTGGTCGCCTCTTCCTTTCGGTCCAACTTCCAGGCAGCCTCCCAGGTCATCAACCTGGTTGCGTCAATTTCAATTGCCATTTCCGCCAGCATGAAAGCGATTGCCTGTCGGGAGGCGATTGGCTCACCAAAGGCAACGCGTTCTTTGGCATAGTCCCTCGAATATTCGAAGGCAGCTTTCGCTACTCCTACCGCCATTGCCGACAACGCCACTCGTGAATGATTTAAGATACGGCCAAAATCACATCCGCTTGAGCCACCCAGTCGGTTTTCTTTGGGAATGCGGCAATCTTTGAGGCCAAGCTCGTATGTAGGCAGTGCTTTTATACCCATATTGTTTTCGCGTTCGCTAATCTCGAGCCCTTTTGTATCTTTTTCAACGATAAAACACTGACTGCTTCCATTTTCTGCTGCATATACGAGCAGAAAGTCGACTTCGGCAGCCAGGGGTACATAACACTTCTCACCATCAAGGACATACTCATTGCCGTCGGATCGGGCAATGGTTGATAGAGAGTAGGGATCAAAACCAAAGTGTGGTTCAGTAAGGGCAGCCGTAGCTGCTTTAAACCTCTCATCGCAGATAAGCGGCAGGTATTTCTTTCTCTGTGTTTCCGTGCCCATCTCCAATATGGGGTAGGAAAACAGAGCGGGGCAGAGGATATGTATGGCCATGGAAAGGTCTCCCCAGGCCAGTTCCTCAGCTATCAGCGATCCAGTGATAGCTGAATGCTCGCCTCCGAATCCGCCATACTCCTCAGGCATACTGTTGGAGATGAGCCCCATTTGCCAGGCAGTATCTATGATACTAGCTGGAATGTCACCACTCTCGTCGCATTCCCTGTAGATCTTCCGCATTTCATCAGTGGCAAATTGTTTCACCATACTGACAATCATTTGCTGTTCTTCTGTTGGGCTAAAAGAAATCATATAAAACTCCTTTCCCTGAAAGTTTTGCTCTTAGCATGTCTTCACTTAAACCCTTCCAGTTTGTTAAGTGACATAATCTCTGTATTAAGATTATAAAGAACGTTGTATTATAAATGGGTCAAGAAGAAATTGTAAAGAACTTACTGAAGTACAGGACACACAGGAGAAACCAGGGGAATATATTGCTACCAAGGCAAAGTCAACTCGATCATTTAATGCAAAGTGAAGAATATACAAGTCTTTCGTTACCGAAGTCGAGTTGGACTCGTCAGAATGTCATTATCAAACGTCCTTTTAGAGACTGATTGACATTAAAGCTGACAGCTTCTAAAATCAAGACGGTGAAACGTAGGTGACTGGCGACGAACTGCGGCAAGTTTTTCTGGATTTCTTTCAGGACAAGGGGCACAAGATTATCCCCAGTTCATCCTTGGTGCCTTACAAAGACCCGACTCTTCTATTAACCAGCGCCGGTATGGTGCAGATCAAGCCATATTACTTAGGATTGGAGATTCCCCCCAGCCGGCGATTGGTTTCCTGCCAGAAATGCTTCCGCACTACAGACATAGATTTGGTGGGTGACAGTAAGCACCTCACATTCTTCGAGATGTTGGGCAATTTCAGTGTCGGGGATTATTTTAAGAAAGAGACTATTTCATGGGCCTGGGAGTTTGTTACCAGGCAGTTGAAATTACCGGACGAACGGCTCTGGATAACGATTTACCTCGACGACGATGCGGCATTCGCTTATTGGCGGCAACTGGGCGTCTCTGCGGAGAGAATATTACGTTTCGACGAGGACGAAAATTTCTGGGGCCCGGTCGGTGATTCTGGCCCATGCGGGCCGGACAGCGAGATTCACTATGATCTAGGTGAAGAATTCGGGTGCGGCAAACCCGAATGTGCACCCAACTGCGACTGTGGCCGCTTCAGCGAAATATGGAACCTGGTATTCACCCAGTACAATCAGGATTCAGAGGGACACCGCACTCCTTTAGCGACACCAAACATTGATACGGGCATGGGAGTGGAAAGAACATTAGCTGCTATCCATGACAAACCGTCTCCCTACGAAACGGACTTATTTTCACCTTTGATGAAGAGGATTTGCAGCCTATCTGGGAAACCGTATGGTCGGGACGAGAATATTGACCGAGCCATCAGAATTGTGGCTGAACATTCACGCGGCATTGCTTTTCTCATTGCCGATGGCGTAATGCCCTCCAATGAAGGCACGGGATATGTGCTGAGGCGAATACTCAGGCGAGCTTCGCTCTTTGGCAGGAGACTGGGACTGGATGATCCTTTTCTTAATGAAATAATTGAGGTTGTCATCAGCGCCATGTGCCACGTATATCCCGAACTTATAGATAAACGAAACTCGATTACCGATATAGTTAGAATGGAGGAGGAGAGCTTCATTACTACGTTAGATACGGGGCTCACTCTGGCGGAAAAGTTCGCCGATGAAGCTTCAGCTCAAGGGAGAGAGGGGTTGACAGGGGAAGAAGTATTCAGACTTTACGACACCCATGGCTTTCCCCCCGGACTGACTGGAGACATTGCTCGGGAAAAGGGCTTGTCGGTAGATTGGGAAGGTTTCCAGGCTGAGATGGAGAAACAACGGGAAAAAGCCAGGTCAGGTGATCGTAGCAAGGGCAAAGCGAAATTGAAGGACAAACGCACAGTCACACGTAAGGAAACAGATTTTATTGGATACGCGGCAACTTCGTCTCAATGCAAAGTCGTTGAGTTAAGTGCTAATGAAAATCCCGTACAAAGCGTCTCTGAAGGAAATAAAGTTGACATAACACTGGACAGTTCGCCGTTCTATGGTGAGATGGGAGGGCAAGTTGGCGATACTGGCGAAATGAGCAACCAAAAGGCGAAAATATACATCACAAATACTATCAGGACTCCATTTAATGTGATTGTCCATCATGGCAAAATCGTCAAAGGTGATATATCTATCGGCGATGAAGTTGATGTCAAGGTCGATGTCGAGCGTCGCCAGGATATAGCCCGCAATCACACCGCTACACATCTGCTCCAGGCTGCTCTGAGACAGATAGTAGATAAGCATATTGAGCAGAAAGGCTCATTAGTAGAACCTGAAAGATTCAGGTTTGATTTCTCCCATTTAGGCCAGGTAACTGAAGAGCAGTTAAGTAGAATTCAAAGGCAGGTTAATGAATGGATACGGCAAAACTTGAAAATCCAGGCGAAACGTCTCAGCTATAAGCAGGCCATCGCTGAGGGCGCTATCGCCTTATTCGAAGAGAAGTA
>WOR8_10008554_pt1 | contig 10688 bp, 12 predicted proteins | sample DeeMarSeWOR38_10_FD_19890 | JGI IMG/M metagenome (IMG submission 19890)
GCCGATAGAATATCATACCGAAAAAGATATTTGTGGATGTCACACTTTTAAACCGCCTCCTTTAACGTCTCAGTTTTCATCCGGCATTTATACAATGCCGAACAGGATTCAGGGCAGTAACAGGGACAATCATGTATTTCAGTTCAATGGGAAGCCTGTGAACGATATCCGGACAGGATTAAAGAAAGCCTGCAATAAAGCTAAGATTGAGTACGGTCGTTTTGCAAAGGGTGGATTTATATTCCATGACCTCAGACATACATTCAACACCAGCATGAGAAAAGCGGGTGTTCAGGAATCCGTGATCATGGATGTCACTGGGCATTCAACACGGGAAATGTTCGACCGGTATAATACCATCGATGAGGATGACACCCGCAAAGCTGTTGATCAAATGACAGCCTTTTTGCAAAGTGGTGACCATTCTGTTGACCAAGAGGGAAAAATCGAGATGAAGAAAAACAATGAGTCTCTGCAGACCATATAAAATAAGACTATTTATGAGCCCATACGTCTATAGATCCAATAAAAAAAGGGCTCAGAAAGAATCAATCCTTCCAAACCCTTGCTATTTCAGTGGTGCCGAAGGCCGGACTTGAACCGGCACGGCCGTAGGCCACTACCCCCTCAAGATAGCGTGTCTACCAAATTCCACCACTTCGGCACATCCGATTTTAAACGCTAACCGCTTACTCGGCTGATTGGGTTGGTTGCGCCTCGCTGGTTCCCGTTACCGGAGGTGCGGCCGGGGCGGGTGCCGCCTGGGTCTGTGCCGGTGGCGGGGTATCGGTTACAACCGACTGCTCGCCGGGGCGGTGGCCGGACAGGTAGGCCAAAACCAAGGAGGTGAGCATGAATATAATGGCCGCCGCGGTTGTGGCCTTGCTCAAAAAGGTCGAGGCCCCGGTGCTGCCGAACAGCGTTTGACTCGAGCCGCCGCCAAAAGCAGCACCCATGTCCGCACCCTTGCCGGTCTGAAGTAAAACGATCATGATCAGCGCAATGCAAACGATAATGTGTATAATTATTAGTAAAATTGTCATAATAAAATTTTCTTAAAGATTTTTAATTCCTAAATTTCTTACCCCTTAAATTTTACGATCTTGCTAAAAGATTCGGCGTCCAGACTGGCACCGCCGACAAGCGCGCCGTCGATATCCGGCATTTGCATGAGGTCGGCGACGTTGTCCGGCTTGACGCTGCCCCCGTATAAAATTCGCATGGATTGGGCCAGTGTCTTGTCGATATTCTGTTCGATCAAAGACCGGATGTACTGATGGGCCTCCTGGGCCTGTTCCCTGGTGGCGGTTTTGCCGGTTCCGATGGCCCAAACCGGCTCGTAGGCGATGACCAGGGTGCCCAGATCTTTTGCAAAATATCCATCTAACCCAATTTGCACCTGTTTGTCAAGCACAGAAAATGTCTGACCGGCTTCACGCTCGGCCTCGGTTTCGCCCACGCAAAAAACCGGTATCAGCCCGGCATCGATCGCCGCCCGGATTTTTTTATTGACCGTTTCATCGGTCTCACCGAAATACTGGCGCCGTTCCGAATGACCGATGATCACATACTGGCATCCGGCCGCCACCAGCATATCAGCCGATATTTCTCCGGTATACGCGCCTTCTTTTTCCCAGTAAAGGTTCTGCGCGCCCAAACCGACCCGGCTGTCGGCAACCACCTGTGAGACGGGGTCAAGCGCCGTAAACACCGGTGCAATCATAATGTCCACATCAGCCGTATCGGCCAGCAGTTCCACCAGCCGTTGGGCGGTATCGACGGCTTCCGGGCCGGTCTTGTACATCTTCCAGTTTCCGGCAATCAGCGGTGGATTTTCTCCTTTTCTATCAGCACAATGATGTCAGATTTTTAGATTCGAAAGAGGGAATTGAAGAATTGAATCAAGATCATTCATTCCCCCTCCCCTTAGTTCCCTCCCGCCTGGGGAGGGGAAATCTGATATTGCGGCAACGTCAGATTTTTTAATTCCGCATTCCGCATTCCACCTTCCACCTTCTCTTATAGTTCCTTGCCGACCATCGCGGCCAGATCCACCATGCGATGGGAATATCCGGCCTCGTTGTCGTACCAGGACAGCACTTTGACCAGATTGTCGACCACATAGGTGGTCGGTCCATCCACGATAGATGACAGGGACGACCCGTTGTAATCAATGGACACCAGCGGCTGATCGCTGTAGCCCAGAATCCCGGACAGGGATTCTTCGGAAGCCTGCTTTAAGGCCTCGTTGATATCCGAGACGGTCACGTCTGTTTTTTCAACCGTTGCCACCAGGTCCACCAGCGACACATTGGGCGTCGGCACCCGGATGGCCAGACCGTTCAGCTTGCCGGACAGTTCCGGCAGCACCAGGGCGACGGCTTTGGCCGCGCCGGTGGTGGTGGGGATCATGGACAAAGCGGCCGCACGTGCCCGGCGAAGATCCTTGTGGGGAAAGTCAAGCAGGCGCTGATCACCCGTGTAGGAGTGGATGGTCGTCATCAAGCCGCGGCTGAGTCCGAAATTTTCCAGCAATACCTTGGCTACCGGCGCCAGGCAATTGGTGGTGCAGGATGCGTTGGAAATAATGTGGTGCTGACGGGGATCGTACTGCTGGGAGTTGACGCCCATGACAATGGTGATGTCAGGATCGCCGGCCGGTGCGGAGATGATCACCTTGCGCGCCCCGGCGGTCAGGTGTTTGGATGCATTTTCCCGGTCGCGGAAGATGCCGGTACATTCCGCCGCGATATCCACGCCCAAATCGCTCCAGCCGATTTGTTCAGGATCTTTTACCGATCGAATGGCGATGGATTTCCCATCGATTTCGATGCTGTCTTTTTGGGCCGTAATGTTCATATGGAGCTGGCCGTGGACCGAATCATATTTCAGTAAATAAGCCATCGTTTCCGAATCGGTCAGATCGTTAATCGCCACCACATCCACATCCGGGTGCTTTAAAGCGGCCCGCAGTACCATGCGTCCGATTCTGCCAAAACCATTTATTCCAAGTTTTATGCTCATACATCCTCCTTCAGGATTTTCATCATTAACAGTGCATCTTCTCTTGTGTCCGTATAATAACTCGGTCGTCGACCGACGACCTCAAAACCCAGTTTGCGATAGAGCTCAACGGCGGCAACATTGGAAGGGCGGACTTCAAGGTGCGCTGAAACGGCACCCTGTTCAACGCTCCAGGCCAAACAGCGCTTCAGAAGCCGGGTGGCGATTCCTTGTCCGCGCCTGGCGGGGGTGACGGCAACTTTTAATATGTGCATCTCATCAACCGTCAGGCGCCAGAAAGCGTATGCGATGACCTGACCGGCGGTTTGCCCCTCGGTCGATTTGACTACGAAATTGCAGCAGCTGTTGCCGTGCAACTCACCTTCAAAAGAAAGGCGGCCCCAGGGCCACTTAAACGAACTTTTTTCGATAGCCAGAATCGGTTCAAGGTCGGCACGCTTGAAATGGTCAAGTTGCCACCCGTTCACGGTTTAACTCCGCTTGTTACCCTTTAATATGCCACTGGCCAATGATATGCTCTTTTTGCCGAAAGCCTCCAGATTAGCTGCCAGTTGGTCAAGCGCCATTTTTGGGCGCATGTTAACAGCCTGGATGAGAATCGGCAGGTTGACGCCGGACAGCACCTCAATGTGACCTTCTTCCAAAAACGAATAGCTCAGGTTGGACGGTGTCCCCCCGAACATGTCCGTGAGAATAATGACGCCTTCCTCTCCCATTACCTTTTTAATTCCCCGGTCGATTTTACCGCGTAATTTTTCTGCATTTTCACTCAAGTCAATTGAAACGGATTCGATTGACTCAGGTCGGCTGCCGATAATAAATTCCGCCGCTCCTATCAATGCATCACCCAGTTCGCTGTGTGTAACAATAACAATACCGATCATACATCACCTTGCCAATTTCTGATTGGTTGTTTTCAAATCCGCCTGAGGCGGATTACAACCGCAACGTTTAAAGCACGGACGTGCTTTTGTCTTCCCCCGCCCATAAGGGCGGGGAAATCCAAGTCACCCGCTTTGCGGGTGGCCGTTGACGCCAAAGCTTCTGTACTGGATTTTATAAGGATTACAGAGCTATTTCTTTTTGCTCCTTACGGCTGGACACGATCGCGGTGATTCAGTCCCACTGTTTTGCCCTGGGCACGGATATGTTCAAATACAGCCCTGGCAATGGCCACGGAACGATGCCGCCCCCCCGTGCATCCGAGCGCAATGGTTAAATAGGCCTTGCCCTCTTTTTCGTACAACGGGATTAAATAGTCAAGGAACGCCAGATATTTTGTCAGGAAAGTACGTGTCTCAGGGTGTTCCAGGACAAAAGCCTTTATTTCTTGCGTTTCGCCATCCAGCTCTTTTAATTCCGGAATAAAATAGGGATTCACCAGAAAGCGCACATCCATGATTAGATCAGCGTCATAAGGGATCCCGTATTTAAAGCCGAAGGAAAGCACATTAATGCGCATCGGCACAAGCTTTTTACTCTTCTGGGCAATATCGAGAATCTTTGACTTGAGCTCATGGACGTTGAACTTGGAGGTATTGATCACCAAGTCGGCTGCTGACCTTAAGTCTTTCAGCTGATGTTTTTCTGTCCGGATACCTTCGAGCAGGCTTTTTCCCAGGGATAGAGGGTGTTGTCGTCGTGTTGTGCTGTATCGCTGAACCAGGACCTCTTCCTCTGCTTCCAGGAAGAGAATTTCGAAATAGTAACCGTTCTGTTTAAGCTCGTTGAAGATGGCCTGGTACTTCTCAGGAAAGCCTTTTTCGCGTAAATCCATTACCAGTGCGACCCCCAAAATCTCGGAATCCTGCTCGATGGGCAGTTCCAAAAACTTGGGCAGCAGCTCAACCGGCATGTTATCGACGCAATAAAAACCGGCATCCTCCAGTGCCGCCATGGCGGTACTCTTTCCAGAGCCAGAAAGCCCGGTAATTATGCATATGCGTATATTTTTCACTTTACATCTTCAAAAATAGCTAAAAATCCTCATCCTCCTCTTTGATAATATCAAAAATCTCATCACCACTCGAGGCATTCAACAATCGGGCCCTGAATGGGTCATTCTTCAGGATTTTCGAAATTCGTGCCAGCAGCTTCAGGTGCAGTCCCGTTGAATTCTCCGGCGTTATCAGTAGAAAAAAGATATGGGCCGGTTGGCCATCCAGGGACTCAAAATCAACGCCCTTGCGGCTGAGGCCGAAGCCAAGAATCAGCGAATCCATATCTTTCATTTTACCGTGAGGAATGCCAATGCCGCCCCCGATGCCGGTGCTGCCAAGCTGTTCCCTTTCCATCAGGACCTTGACCAGCTCCTCCGGATTGACCTTGGCTATCTCTGATACCGGCGCCACAAGTTCTTCTAAGATGCCTTTTTTATTGCGGGCTTTTAAATCCGCCAGGATCGTTTCTTTTTGTAGGACGTCGCAAATTTTCATGTTTTCAACTATTGTCTATCCTGTGGTGGCGGTCATGCCGCCCCCTTCAACGGTGTGCCGTCTGTTGAATGCCGTCACCTATGTAAAGTGGATATCAAATCCCGCTTTGTCAGCGGGTATTTGGGCGTGATCCGGGGGTTTATCCGCTCCCCTCGGGCCTGTCTGCCTCGGACGGATTCACCCGCCAAAGGCCGATGGGTCTCAGGCGTGGTTCTGAAACCACATCAAGGCAATTCAATGAAATGAAACAGTAATCATGAATTGGGCTGAATCAAGCCGTAGTGACCATCTCTGCGCCGGTACAGAACATTAATGCGGTCACTTCGGGCATTGGTAAAAACCAGAAAATTATCTTCGATTAAATCCATCTGCAAAACGGCTTCTTCGATATCCATGGGTTTATATTCGATGTTGCGTATCTTTATCTGCCGCTCGGTGTCCTCATCGGGCAGATGGTCAGCTTCTTCCAGCATGGATCGGTTGCGATTTTTAGAAGTCGACCGGCGTTCTCTTATTTTTTGTTTGCTTTTTTTTATCTGTTTTTCAAGCTTGTCCAACGCCATGTCGATGGCGGAATACATGTCGTTGGTTTCCTCGCTGCCGATGATGGTAAGCTTATCACCAGCGATGTTGATCTCTGCAATGTGGCGAAATTTTTCGACCGCCAGCACGACATTGGCTTCGGCCGGATTGTCGAGAAATTTGTCGAGACGATCCAGTTTCTCACTCACGTAAGCTTTTAAATGGTCTGAAGGATCAATATTCTTAAACGTGACGGATGTCTGCATTCTTTTAGACCCCCTTATAGTTCTTTGCGTTTATTGGATGGCAGCACTTTCAACATTTCGCGGTATTTAGCGACTGTCCGGCGCGCGATGTGAATCTCTTCGTTTTTTAAAATCTGGGCGATCTTATCATCACTGTAGGGCTTTCTGGGATCCTCCCCCTGGATGATTTGCCTGATCTTTTCCTGGACACTTGCAGAGGCGATCGCCCCGCCGTGCATTCGCCGAATGGAACTGTTGAAAAAATATTTTAATTCAAAAATACCCTGAGGGGTGAAAGCATATTTATTGGTTGTCACCCGGCTGATGGTTGATTCATGCATGCCGATATCCTGGGCGACATCTCGGAGTACCATGGGCTTGAGATAGGCGATGCCCTTGTCAAAGAATTCCCGCTGATAGCGCAAAATGCTTTCCATCACCCGGTAAATGGTTTTCTGGCGCTGGTGAATACTCTTTATCAGCCAGGCGGCGGATCTCATTTTTTCCTGGATGTAATCTTCGGCTTCCCCGGAAACTTTCTTGCCGCGGCCGATGGAACTGCGATAAAAAGAATTTACCCTGAGCTTCGGCATGCCGTCGTCATTGAGCATGATGACAAAATCGTTATCAAGTTTATAAACGTAAATATCGGGATTGATATACTGAGGCGTTTCTTCACTAAATTGCCGGCCGGGCTTGGGTTCCATGGCCTTGATGACGTTAACGGCCGCCACCACCTCGTCCTGGCTTTTCTTGAGCGCCTTGCAAATGGCCTTGTAATTTTTCTTTTCCAGGTTCGGCAAATGCTCATCGATGATATCGGTGATGATCGTATTTTCCAACCCCAGGTTCTTGGCCTGGATCAAGAGACATTCCCTCAGATCACGGGCGCAAACGCCAACCGGGTCAAATGACTGAATGATGGCTAAAACTTCCTCGACTTTTTCATGTGGCAAACCGCTCGTGTAGGCGATTTCCTGGGTCGATACCTGAAGATAACCATCCTTGTTTATATTCCCAATGATCAGGCTGGCAATTTTTTCTTCTTCCTTTTGCGGCTTGGTCATCAGAAACTGCCACAGCAAGTGATCATTCAAGGACTCTTTGTGGGCGATGAAGGATTCAAATTTGGGCGTATCCCGATTCTCGGCTTCAAAATTAACCCGTCCCGGCGTGTTGTACTCGTCCAGATAGTTGCTCCAATCGATATCCTCCTGGAGCTTTTCCTCGATGGTGACTTCCTTGGTTTCGGTGGCGTCGGCGGAAGTGTTATCCGCCCCATCGGTTAGCTGATCGTTGGGCGTGCCTTCGGGCACTTCTTCCAGGGCCGGGTTTTCTTCCAACTCGGCTCGGATCGTATCCATGAGTTCCAGTCTGGACAGCTGCAACAGCTTGATCGCCATTTGAAGTTGCGGCGTCATAATCAGCTGTTGGGTTAATTTTAGTTGTTGTCTTAGTTCAAGTGCCATTTATATACGCGGGCTTGGCATTATCGCCGTTGGGGTTAATAAATCGATGGGTTGAGCGGCACCTCCGTCCTGCAATTTGAGTGCCATTATAGCCAATTTTCTATATTTTAATTGAGTTGATTTGAAATTGCAACCATTACAGCATAATTTTTAAAAAAGCCCGAACCCGTAGCTTTTACCTGCTTGTGATCAGGTGCGGCTGAATAATTTTATTGTCCCCGACCAGCCGAACCGGGAAAAACCGCGAAATCCTCGGTGATGAGGGCTTCCACATTGCCGGCAAAAATAATTTTATTAAGATTTAGATCGTATGTTAACGATCTGGCGGATAAATTTACGGCCTCGCCAGAAATGTGCACCGGATCATTGGAGAAAATCACGCGGCGCTCGTGTTCGTAATTCATTCGCCTGGTTTTGAGCTGATAGTCATCATTCCTTATCACAACATTGCCGGAAAATTCAATGTCATTTGTATCGGTCTGCAATAATCCCTCTTCGGCTTCCAGGTAGACTTCACGATTGTCTTTGAGAAAATAGGTGATGAACAGATTCTTTAAAACAGCCTTTTTATCGTTTTCGATATAATGCGCCGAGCCGGCCTCCAGGCTCCACTCTTTTTTGCCGTCACGCGTAGCGGTCTGCCGAATTTTTCCCAGCGACAAATCGGCGCCATCTTTGATCGAGGAAAGCAATTGCTCCGGTGCGGTGGAAACCTGTCGGTATCCGATATATACCGCCGCAACCGTTCCAATGGCCACCAAGATAAGCACCAGAAATGTGATGGTTAGTGTTTTATTTTTCATTTAAACCCAGGAAGGCGTTTCCTGTTAAAAGATTCAGATAACAGATTTCAGAGGTCAGATGACAGATAAACAATGATTTAAAGCCAACCCCATCCTCAGATTTCTGTTTTCTGTCCTCTGCATTAATAACGGGCAATTATCTCTTCCCATAACCCCTGGGCTGTCAGCAGCGCTTCGCAAACCTCGCGCACGGCACCGTGCCCCCCCGGGGCCTTGGTCGTCCAAGCGGCCTTCTGACGGACGATGCCATTGGCATCCGCGACTGCGATTGCAAGGCCCACTCGTTTCATGAGCGGCAGGTCGGGCAGATCATCGCCCACAAAAGCCGCCTGCTCCGGGCCAATCCCTGTTTGGGCAACAATTTCTGGGAGCATTTTGGCCTTGTCACCAACGCCGTCGAATAAATATCGAATCCCCAGGTTTTCGCAGCGGTGGCGCAATGCCTTTGATCTTCGTCCGGTTACGATGCCAACCGTGATTCCGGCCGTCATCGCCAGCCGGAGACCCAGCCCGTCCTTGGCATTGAAAACTTTGATTTCGCCGCCGTCTTCGTTATAAATGATGCCGCCGTCGGTCAGGACGCCGTCGACATCCAGCAAAAGAAGCCGTATATGCTTTAACTTTTCCAAGGGTACCATAGGTTTCATCTTAATTGATGGTATGATGAATGGTCTTTAACCGGGAGAGTAGGTCATGGATGGTGTCGAGTTTTAAGGCGTTGGGACCGTCACACAAGGCTCGCTCCGGGTCGGTATGAACCTCCATGAAAACACCGTCGACCCCTGCGGCGACCGCCGCCCTGGCCAGCACGGGCGCATATTCCCGCTGGCCCCCTGAGCTCTTACCGGCGCCACCGGGCAACTGCACGCTGTGCGTCGCATCAAAAATAACCGGATAACCGGTTTGGCGCATAATCGCCAAACCGCGAAAGTCCACCACCAGGTTGTTGTAGCCGAACATCGTCCCGCGTTCGGTGATCAAAATGCGGCGGTTGCCGGTTGAGGTGATCTTTTCGACGACATTGACGATATCCCACGGCGCCAGAAATTGCCCCTTTTTAATATTCACGGCCCGGCCGCTTTTGGCCACCTCCACAATGACATCGGTCTGGCGGCATAAAAAAGCCGGAATCTGAATGATGTCCAGCACCCGGGCGGCGGCGGGTATTTCACTGATGCGATGAACATCGGAGAGAATCGGAATGCCGAATTCTGTCTTGATCTCTTCGAGCACCTTCAGGCCTTCGCGCAAGCCCGGGCCCCTATACGCGGCCACCGAGGTCCGGTTGGCCTTGTCAAAGGATGCCTTGAAAATGAAAGGCATTCCCAATTTGGCGGTGATTTCTTTCAGATGGCCGGCAATTTTGCGGGTCGTCTCATAATCTTCGATGACACACGGTCCGGCAATGAGAACCAGGGGGGAGCCCTGTCCCACCCTCAAGTTGTCAATTTTTATAGGTTCCTTCATGCTGTATGCGTTAATTCGTCAATAAGTTGATTCGGTTAACAAATTGAAAGGCCGGGCGCCAAGCGCCAAGGGCACAGCGCTTGATTTTTATGATGTGTCCGAATGTTGGTTTGAACGCTTTGCGACATGCGCCACGCGCCATGCCCTTTCAGTAACCCGTAACCCAGATACTTATCCTGCGTGCTGCCAAATGTCAAGAAACGAAAACAACCCTTGATTATCAGCAGGTTAACTGGTATTAAATCAGTTTTGATTTTCAACGTGTTTTGAATCCACTGATGGACACAGGAGCCACCGTTTACCTTGAAAGCAAAAAAGATAAATTTAAAATTGGGGATCATCGCCGTTGGATGCGCGCTGATCATTCTGCCACTGGCCTGGTTCTTAATGGTGCGCCTCGAGGGGGAGCAGCCGACACTGGAATTGGACCTGGTCTCACCTTATATCGGCAGCTCCCATGAACTTACCATTGCGCTGTCGGATACCAAAAGCGGTTTGCGCAGCCTCTGGGTCGGGCTCCTCAAGGACGGCAAGGAAGTGGTTTTACATGAGAGTGATTTCCCGTCGGCCGGCCTCTTCAAAGGCGGCCGGCTGAAACAGACATCCGTTAAAGTCGCCCTCGCGCCTCAGAAACTGGGTTTCGGGGACGGTGAGGCCATCCTGCGCATGGTGGTGCTGGATTACTCCTGGCGGGATTGGTGGAAAGGCAACAAGACCTATTTG
>WOR8_10007102_pt1 | contig 10687 bp, 13 predicted proteins | sample DeeMarSeWOR38_10_FD_19890 | JGI IMG/M metagenome (IMG submission 19890)
GGTCTGTTACAGAGGATCTATCCTCTACTCCATGTATTATTCGGTTTTGGTTTATGACCACTTCCCTAAACGAATTAAACACCGATGCCAACGGTGGTATTCAGGTTTATTTGTCAGACGGGAGTAACACCGGATACTGGTATGCGTCGGGTTCAACAACTTACCCCGGTGGATGGTATTCGGTTTGTGTTGATGTTTCGCAAGCGGTTGATTCTGGGACCAAACCATCAGCGATGAACGCAATTACCACTTTCGGGTTCAGAATAAATCTTACTTCAGCCCCAAAGAAAACGCAGAATTTATGGATTGACCACATTTGCGTGATGGACGGCTTGATTGCTTACGGGGATGATTCCGGCGGGTACTTTGATTTTTCACACATTCAATCGGCGGTTGACAACACATCAAACGGATGGCCGGTTATGTCCAGTGGGTATGGGATTTATTTTATGTCGTGCAGTCTTACAATCGGAGACGCATCCGGTTCTAACGGGTGTAAGTTTCAGGCAAAATCTCAGAAAGTTATTTTTGAGGACAGACCATCTATCGGCTCTAATAATTACGCTATTACAGTTGTCGATAACGGAACCGGAACAACCGAATTTATATTAGGCGATAAGTCTGGAACAGCAGCTATACAGGGGTGCTTGCTTTCCGTTGAGGATTCAAGCCAAACTGCCAAATTCACATTAGATGCCAATACCGACACAGACGTTGACAACTTTAAGCTGTATGCTTCTACATTTTACGGGGCGGGGGCCATAAAATTTGCAAACGATGCCACAAATGTGGAAGTGATTAGCTGTTCGTTTGAAGCTTGCGCCCAGGTAGAACCAGATGATTGCGACACATCGGGGTGTTTTTTTATTAATACCTCCGATGCCGATGCAGCACTTTTATGGAATGAGTCTATTTCAATTACCGACTGCGGTTTTTTTGCCAATACAACTGGGGCGGGTATCGAGATGCCGTCTGCGGTTGGATCTCCTTACGATTACGATGCCCTGTTTTTTTCCGGCAATACTTATGACGTTTACAACTCGTCAGGGTCGGCAATCAGTATTTCAAAATCAAACGGTTCAGATCCTACCAACTATGAGGGATCAACCGTTACCTTTACGTCTGCTGCCGTGACCGTACAGGCCACGATAACAGATTCCGATGGTGAGGAAATCGAAAACGCCTTAGTATATTTACAGGCCGATGCCAAGTCAAGCGGTACGGCGACTACTGATACCACCGACAAATTGGTAGACACAAACGCCACGTTTCAAACAGATGGGGTTGCCATAGGAGATACGGCTTTTAACCAGACAGACGGCACTTCAGCGTTGGTGACGGCGGTTGATTCTGAAACCTCTCTTTCTTTGGGGTCCGATGCGTTCCCAGACGGGAATGAAAGTTACAGGGTTGGTGGTCCGTATCCCGATAAAGACACCGTAAGCATTTCAAACTCAGGCACAACGGCAACGGTTACCCACACCGCACACGGCATGTTAAACAACGACTACGTTTATATCGAAGGCGGCGACATAGTTGCCAATGAGGGTGTGTTTCAGATTACCTATATAAATGCGAACAGCTACAGTTACACGATGGCATCTTCTCCTGGTGCCAGCCCGACCGGGACGATTACGGCAACCTTTGTCGGCCTTTACGGGTTGACGAATTCAAGCGGGGTTAAAAGTACAAGCCGTGTTTATGATGGGGATCAACTGCTTACAGGGTGGGCGCGGAAGTCATCGTCAAGCCCGTATTATCAACAGGCACCGATCAGGGGAACGGTTGATTCCGCAGATGGGCTTTCAGCAACGGGGGTATTGGTTTCTGATGAGTAAAGAACGAAAGATAAAACCAGGCGAGCTTCAGTCTGTTCTGGCGTCTGAGGAGGTGACCAGGAGGAATGTAAAGTCGGGCATTATGTTTTCTCAAGACACCCGCAAAATGGTAAAAGAATTGCGAGTCATGTTTGATGCGCTTCAAAATAATGTGATGAATTTAAAGTCTGATGTGGATGAGTTAAGACGCCAATTGTCTGTATTGCAGCAAATTAACTGCGCTAAAGGAACAGTTGATTATGGCGATAAGCGTTGATCCGATGACGTATGTTGTTACGATACCGCAATCTGATCTGACACTTGTAACCGGCACTCTATACGAGTTAGATGTGGATGATTTGAGGCTGTGGTGCCACGATTGGATGGACGATCAGAATGGCGGGATATCGCATCCGAAAATGTTTACGCACTATTCAGAGTACACGGTTGCGGGAATAACTTATGCGAGGGCGATTATTTTTTTGCTGCCGTATTCGTTCACATTTGAGGACGGTCAGTATTCAGTCCGGTTGACCGGAGCAAACAATAACTTGTTTGATGTGGAAAACGGAATTTTAAACCAGAACCAAGTACAGGTAATTCCAAGTAACAGTGCGGGGTTGATCGGGTTGTCGAATGTTGAGACGTCTCTTTCGACATTGGAGAAAATGGTAAGGTTCATAAAGACATTGGTATTAGCGGGGTAGGGGATGCAAGTTCAAAGGTTTAAAGAGTTGGCAAAGTGGGATTTGATAGAAAAGATAAGCCCCGTCTTGCATCCCAAAGGTCCGTACAAGGTGCAGTTGCCACCGAAGAAAATCGGCATCCCTGATTATGTTGTTGAATTTGATTGGGAACAACCGTGGGTGCATATCAAGCGTGACCCAGAGATGCTTTGTAAGATTTACACCGACATTTTGGTAAATTGCCTTAACGTGATACCGGAACGGTGCTTGAATTGTTGGAAAGTGGTTTTTCGACCACAGTTTTTGAAGGATATGGACAATCTTATACCAGTAATGAAAAATCTTGCCAACCAGAAAGGGTACTATTGCAAGCTTGGGGCTGAATGGCGACCATGGACAACCGGGGTTTATGGGAAATGGGGTCTGTGGGGGGCATATTTTTACAACAAGTCCCAGAAAACCGGAATCAAGTGTTGGGAAGACGTAAAAAACGCGATTGCCAAAAACGATGATTTGAAACATCTGCTTGATGATGTTGATTCGGACGGGTATCCGGCGAGGCTGGTGTTAAAAAGGGGTTGCACCGAATTCGAAATTGCCAAGTTCGGGGATTCTAAAAATTGGACCCAGACGGAAGATGGGAAAATGTGGGAGAAAATTGTCTGGGAAAAGTTCGAAAAACAAAACTGGGACCAGGAACAAACCGAAGAGGTTATCAACCACATTAAACAACAGTGGTACATTCACGCCCATCATGCGGGTGACCCTACGGTGTTAGAGTTAAACGATGGCCCATTGTATCCGGCAACCCGTTATTATCACAAAGAGTTGTTTGAATCGGTCAAAAAGAAAAGGGCATTGGAAAAGTCCTTGAAAAAATGAAAACCGTATTCACACTAAATATCGGAAATTACGAACCGCAAATTACGAATTTGACATACCCTTTTATGGAAGAGTATGCGAAGAAGATAGGTGCGGATTTTTACGAGATAACCGAGCGAAAGCTCCCGTCCTGGCCTGTATCTTACGAGAAAATGCAGATACACGGTCTTGGACGGGATTCAGAATGGTCTATATTTTTCGATGCCGACACTCTTATTCATCCAGACACGATAGATTTCACCGTCCATATGGACAGGGACACGGTTTATAACAATTCTACCGACATGGCGCATCTGAGGTGGGTCTATGACGATTTTTTCAAGAGGGATGGAAGAAACATTGGAACCGGAAACTGGATGGCATTTGTCCCGAAGTGGTGCCTGGATTACTGGCGACCTCTGGAAATCCCCCTTGAAGATGCCTTGAAAAACATCCATCCGACACTTGAGGAAATTAAAGGGGGGTTAGGGCAGGATCATTTCATTGACGGATACGCGACATCGCGCAACGTGGCAAGGTTCGGTCTGAAATTTGACACGATTGAAAACCTGTTAAACAAGTTGGGCATGGGTGATGAACGGTTTTTCTGGCATGGATATAACATGACCAGTGAACAGAAACTTTTACAGATGATATCTGTACTACAGGGTTGGAAAGTATGAAAACAATGCGAAAAAGACTAAAGGTAAGTGAGGCAGACAACGGATTTATAGCGGAATGCTATTTTGATGAGGATTCGAATGTGTTGTCTGGAATGCCGGGAAAGGTAAAAGTTTTTCGGGATAAAAAGGAGCTTCAGGAGTTTATCAGTGCTTATTTTACTGGAAAGGGTCTTGAATTTATAGAGTCAAACGCCTTGCAGGAAGAAGAAATGCAGGATGAGGGAGAAATGTAATGGAAGGTAGGGTTATTACCGAAAAAGAGGACAGCAGAGGAAAGCGGCAAAAGCGAATTGATATTTCCGAAGCAGCAAACGGGTTCATTATGAACAGTTACGAGTGGGAACATGATTTCGGTGGCAAACCGAAGGTGTACCGCAACGCAAAAGATGTTGGCGAGGCTGTAGAAAAATTTTTAGGTGAATAATGGACATTAAAACAGTCATCAAACGGTTTGATGAAGCTTATGAGGCTGAGAGGGACAATTTCGAAAAAGCTACTGAAGACCTTGAGTTTGTAAGCGCTGATGATCAGTGGTCAGCAGAGGACAAAGCTGCAAGAGCGGGTAGGCCGTGCCTTACGATAAACAAAACTGCCCATTACCAGGACATCATAGAGGGTGATTACAGGCAGAACCGTCCGGCGCTGAAGATAATTCCTGTCGATGACAAGGCAGACCCGAAGGTTGCAGAAGTTCTAACGGGATTGGTTCGAAACATCGAAAACCAATCCAATGCCAAAATCGCATACACGGCTTGCTTTTCTCCGATGGCATCCGGTGGCATAGGTAATATTCGTGTTACCACAAAGTATGTTGATGACCAATCATTCGAACAAGACATCGTCATCGACCCTGTAAACAATCCGTTTGAGGTTCTCTACGATCCCAGGGCAGAACGGTACGATAGGCAGGACGGGAACTATATGTTTGCTTTTGCAGACATACCGAGAGAAGAGTTTAAAGAGCGGTTCCCAAACGCAAGGTGCGTTGATTTCAGCGAAGCGGATGACCTGATTAAGAAAAACAAATGGGTTCAGCAGAAATTAATCAGAATCGCAGAATATTTTGAAAAGTCCTACGAAACGAAAACGCTTTACCTCGATGTAGATGGCAATGCCACCTTTGAAAGACCGGAACAATACACGCAAAGCCGCACCGTGAAAAAATATAAGATTATTCGACACCTTGTATCCGGTGTTGAAGAACTGGAAGAGCCAAGAGAATGGCCCAGTAAGTATTTCCCAAATGTTCCGGCATACGGCAAGACTACCAATATAAGGGGTGAGCGAAAGGTTCGGGGCAGTGTGCGTTTTGCAAAAGATCCAAACAGGGCATATAACTACTGGCGGTCTGCATCGACAGAACAGGTTGCAATGGCACCTAAAGCCCCATGGCTGTTGACACCAAAGATGATAAGTGGGCATGAAAGTATGTGGGACACTGCCCATAAGGAGAACAGGCCGTATCTTCTTTTTAATGTGGACAAAGCCGTGCAGGGACTTTTGCCACAACGAACTCCACCGGCACAGATACCCACAGGGGTTGCCAATGAAATTGCCATGGCAGACGGTGAGATCCGCGATACCATGAATGTCAATCTCGCAAAAGCGGGTCTTGTGTCCAACGAAAGATCGGGCAAGGCGATAAGGGAAAGGCGCAGGGGAAGTGACACCGCGAATTACACTTATCTTGACAATATGGGTTGGACACATGAAACTGTAGGTCGCATACTGTTGGATTTAATCCCCAAGATATACGACACCGAGCGAATCGTAAGAATAATGAACGAAGATGGGACGGTACAATCGGCTAAGTTTGGTCGAACCGGATACCCTGTGCAGGAAGTCGTAAATGAGATGGATGAAATCATTGACCGCATCTATGATCCGAATGTTGGCAAGTACGATGTTGTTGTAAGCATCGGGCCGAGTTATTCTACTCAGAGACAAGAAGCCGCAGACAATATGTTTTCGATTATGCAGACATCACCGGATATAGCCAAACTGACCGCCGACTTGCTGTTTCAATATCAGGATTTCCCCGGTGCTGACAAGATCGCAGAAAGAATACGCAAAACCCTGCCGCCGCAACTGTTGGATGAGGATGGCAATGCAATACCCCGTGAACAGGTTGAGGCGATGATAAACGAAGGGGTTCAACAGGGGATAGCGCAGTTTGAGCAATCCGTTGAAGCACAGACCGCACAGGTAAAGCTTGAACAGGAAAAGGTGAAATTAGACCAGGAAGCGCTCGAACTAAAAGGGAAAGAAATCGAGAACCAGATCAAACAGTCCGAGCTTGAGGCAACCGACGAACGAATCAAGCAGAGGGTGGCAGAGATGGTTCAGAGAGGGGAATTGTAATGGCAGAAGAAGCTTTTTTTTGCCCTGATTGTGATGATCAAATTTGTTCATGTACTATTGAAAGAATACGACTCCAAGAACGTGCGATGATCGGCGCGAAACAAGCCTTGCAATCCTTGGATGCACTGAACAATAAGCTGACCAAGGAAAAAAATATGGCATTGGAAGAATTGGGAAAGTGGAAAGAAAAAGCGGAGCGCAAGGAACAAGCCGATTTGAATAAGAAAATGGATGCCATAGACAGGCAGTTTTACAAGCTAACAAATAGATCAAAGCTATCATAATGCAGGAAGACACCAAGAAAATCATAATTGCGATAAAAAGAGCGCTCAAGATGCTTATAGCACTTTTGGAAAAAATAGAGAGGAACGAACCGATTTAACGTAATCAACATATAATTTTACCCATCCGCAATCACCATGGTTCATTGTGGGTGTAGCCAATCACGCGAAAGCCTCGTTGGAGACAACGGGGCTTTTTGTGTTTGGGGAGAAACCTTTAAAATTTTGGAGGAAATCAAAATGAACGGGGAGACATTTGTATCAGAAGAATCTGTAAGTTACATTCCACCAGATCCAAACGAGATGGAATCTGTTGAGGAAACAAAGCCGGAAGCTGAATCCGGCGATGAAGAAACATCCGAAGAAAAAAAACCGGATGAAAAACCAGAAGAAGAACTGGGAGATGAAGGGGAGAAAACAAAGGAAGAAGAACCCAAGTCCGAAGAACCAGAGCAACAGGCGAAAAAGGCTGAACTACCCAAGGGTGTTCAGAAAAGGATAAACAAGCTTACCGCTCGAAATTACGGACTGAAAAAAGAGCTTGCCGAAGCTCAAAAGCAAATAGCTGAACTTCAGGGAGTTAAAGGGGAGAAGGAACTTGTTGAAGAGATAGTAGAACACTCTAAGTCTAAGCCAGACAAGGCTGATTTCGAATCTTATGAAGATTACATGGAAGCCAAGAGCAAGTGGGATATAAAAGAAGCCCTGCTCGATGAGCGAAAAAAGAAAGACACAAAAAAGACTGAAGAGGAAAAAGATCCTGGCGAGGAACAAGAAGAAATCTTTAAAGCCGGAAGAGAGGCTTATGAGGATTTTGAAGAAATTGTTCGCAATCCAAAATTGGAGCTAAGTGAGACAATGTTTTTAGCGGCACTGGAATCAGATTTGTCCCATGAGATTTTATACCACCTTGGGAGCAACCCTGATGTGTCCTCTAAAATATATGCCTTGTCACCGATTCAACAAGCGAGAGAGATTGGAAAATTGGAAACGATGTTGGTCAAGGAAGAATCACAATCTTCAACGGATGAAAAACCAGCGAAGGTTAAGGATATATCCGAGCAACGAAAACCGGAACAAACTAAAAAAACAACTAAAGCCCCCCCGCCCATAGAAGCGGTGCATGGTAGGTCGGTAATGCAAAAAGATCCAGACAAGATGAGCAATGAGGAATACCGAGAGTACCGAGGATATGACCGGAGGGGCTGGAAGAAATAAGAGAGGTTAAAAGAAAATGGCTAGTAGCAATACATTAGTTACCCCTACCGCAATTGCGAAAGAGGCACTGATGATGTTGGAAAACTCCATGGTTATGGGGAATCTGGTGCATCGTCAGTACAAACCGGAATTTAACAAGATCGGAACTTCTGTAACGATCAGAAAACCCAACAAGTTTGCGGTTACCGAGTCTGCCACCCGAAGCAATACCAATATGGCAGAAGCTTCAACCACACTGACTGTTTCGACTCAGGCGCATGTGTCCTGGGCATTTAGCTCTGTCGAACTGACCATGACCATCGAACAGTACAGTGAGCGCTACATCAAACCGGCTGCAATGGCGTTGGCTAACTCTATTGATGCGAAACTGACCGGACTTTATGACGATGTGAACGATCTGGTCGGCACTGCCGGTGTTGATCCCAGCACGTTCAAAACTCTGGCTGATGCACAGCAACGGCTGGATGAGAATGCCGCACCGAATATGCCGAGACACGCAGTGTTGAACCCGGCTGCAAACTGGGGTCTTGCCGATGGGCTAAAAGGCACGTTTGCCCCGAAACCCGCAAGCGACATATTTACCAAGGGTTATCTTGGAACCGTTGCGGGTCTGGACATCCATATGGACCAAAACATCAAGGCGCACACCACCGGAGCTTTTACCACAAGTGCAACTCCTGTTGTTAAAACGACTTCAAGTGCCGGTGACACATCGATTGCAACCGATGGTTGGAATTCAAACAGTTCCACGATGAAAGCTGGTGATGTGTTTACCGTTGGTGCCGTAAATGCGGTCAATCCTGTTTCCGGTGATGACCTTGGGTTCCTGAAGCAGATGGTCAACCTAAATGATGAGACTTCAGCGTCCGGTGATATGACCATCGATCTTGGTTTTGCGCTTTATGCTTCCGGTGCCTACAAGACGGTTAGCGCACTGCCTCTGGCAGAAGCCGCTATCACTCCTGTGGGAACCGAGTCAACGGCATACGCCCAGAACCTTGTGTTTCACCCCAATGCGTTTGCGTTGGTTGTAATGCCCCTGGCGATGCCAGCAGGGGTGTGGGGAGCAAGGGAAACCTACAATAACGTTTCGATCAGGGTTGTCAAGGATTATGACATCTCTGCGGATGAGGAAATTATCCGGCTCGATGTTTTGTATGGTGTTAAAACCTTATACCCCGAATTAGCTTGCAGGATTATCGGCAGCTAATGATAAACCATAGCCCCCTACGGGGGGCTTTTAAGGAGAAATAAAATGGGTGAAATTTGGAACGGTAGGTTTGAGGATAAATACTACCTGACCGTGCAGCTTGCCGATATCAGCACTGCAAGTTCGTGTTATGTTGTCGTTCCCCATGATGCGTATGTCACAAAGATATACAGTGTGATTAGCGGAACAATTGCTGACGCAGACTGTGTGATTACGGCATACAAGGGGTCAACCGCACTAACTGGTGGTGTGATAACCGTTGCCTATTCCGGTTCGGCGGCAGGAGATGTCGATTCATGCTCTCCGACTGCCGGAAATAATTTTACAGCCGGACAGGTGATAAAAATCACAACGGGTGGTCAATCGACAAACACGGTTATCGGTGTATTTACAATCGAACTGAAGAAAAATAGACAATAACGGGGAATTGCGGGGTTAAGCGTTCATCCCCACGCTTTTTAGGATATATCCCGTATCCACCCCGCAATATTTTAAGGGGATAAATTATGGCAAGTCGAAACGAGTTGCTGGGTCAGATGCAACGGCCCCCATCACCAGAGGAAAGGGTGCGCGAACTGAATTCTTTGCGAAGGGGAGTCCCGCATTTGTCTCAAAAGCAAGAAATACGCCTTGAGGAACTTGAGCAATGGCACGAAGATTACCTTGAGGAACAAAGAACGTCTTTTCGCAAATGGGCATTTCATCCGACCCTTGGCGGCAAGGTTTTTGAATCCGAAGATGAGTGGAACGAAGCGATTGAAAACGGATGGTACGATGCCCTTTGGAAAGCAAATGAAGCGAAATCGCCACAGGGAAGACAACGCATTATCGAAAGCGAATTTAAAGAAGAGATTGTAGAAGAGACAAAAGAGGATCACAGGGATTACCTAATATTTTTAAAGCGCATTATTCCAAGAAGTTCTGGGTCGAAGCATCTCTATTCTTATACTCTTGAAGAATTGCGGGAAGTTTACAACAAACTTGATTTGCCATTTGACGAGTCTAAAAGTCGGGTTGATATCTACAAGAACCTTAAAAAATATATTGAGCTAAACACATGAGGCATCTTTATCAGGAAGAAGCGCAGGATGAATACGGCAACGCGATAGGTGGGGCAACTATTACTGTTTACCTTGCCGGATCGACGGCATTAGCCGATGTGTATGGAGGTTTCAGCGGTGGGTCTGCTGTGAACACGGTAGAGAGTGGAACTGACGGCAAGTTCTCATTTTATGTGGATGATTCAGAGTATGTTCCTTCTCAGCGGTTTAAGATTGTTGTATCTAAATCCGGCTACACATCAACGACCTGGGATTATTTAGAGATTATTCCTGATGATGCCCATCTTTATTATGTGGATGCCACTGCCACCGACCAGGGCGATGTAACATCTCGCGGGGATAGAAGTATAAAAGACTTGGTGGATGATATAGGAACTTCAAAGAGCGGCACACTTGTGTTGCCCCATAGTGGCACTGGAAATACCACCACATATACTCTGACCACAAATGAAACCATCCCATCCAACATAGAACTTAGGATAGAAAACGGTGCAATAATTGATGGAGCG
>WOR8_10007103_pt1 | contig 10687 bp, 11 predicted proteins | sample DeeMarSeWOR38_10_FD_19890 | JGI IMG/M metagenome (IMG submission 19890)
AAAGCGTTTGAAGAGAAACAATTTACTGATGTTATTAATGAGCGAAAAACCAGAGTAGCAATTGCTCGTTTAGAAAAAGAAACTCGAGAGTTGAAGATTGATGAGATAAAAACTCTCAAAGAAATTACCAAGCTTCACCAAGAAATTCAAGCTTTAGGAATGCCTGATGAAAAAATCTTAGGAAAAATTGAAACCATTAATGAAATAATTGCTACTATCGAAGCTAAGACACAAGAATACATAATTCACCAGAACAGCTTAAAACTCGAGCTCGATGAAGCTGAAGACGATTTTGCTACTTATGCCATAAAAAGAAATGAAGTGAAAAAGAACATTGATGACCTAAAGGAAATAATTGAATTGCTCAGAATCGAGTCGCATAGCTTAACTGAGAAATCAACACGACTCCTCACACTCGAGTTAAACTTTGATGTAGAATACGAATCTTATCTACAAGAGAAGAATGAAAGAGAAGGACGAGCAAAACAAAAAGGGGAAAGACCAGAGGAAATTAGAAATTACACTGAAATTCGGGATGAATTGAATCGAATTGAAGGTCATCTAGATTCGATTGGAATAAGTAATGTTGATGAAGATAAGATAGAAGCTCAAAAAGTAAAAGTTGAATCTTTGCAAACTTATATGGTAGAAAGAGAAGAACATATCACTAATCTACGAGCTGATTTAGAAGCTAGACTTGCATTTTGGAACGGTGAATTGCAAGAAGTTGTCACTAATATCACTCGCTCAATGAAGCTTTTGCTTGGAGGAATCTTTGAGAAGATTAGGTTAAAAGTTACAAATATCAATAAACCAGATGAAGCTGGTTTGTATATTGAAGCTATTACAAAAGGAAAAGCGTATCGTGATTTCCGAGAACTAAGTGGAGGAGAAAAAGTCCTAGCAATTGAGGGACTTATTTTGGCAATGCATACTCTGACTGATTCACCAATACATGCTATTGACGAATTCACTCAGAGATTGGATGAGAAAAACAAAGCATTGGCGTTTAGTATTGCTGTGCGAACTCAAAAATTAGCTGGGGAAAACTCCCGATTCATTCCACAATTCATTCTGCTTTGTCCAGATGCTTTAGATGTTGATTTATCAGATAATATCCATCATATGGTTGTTTCTGAGATGAAGGTGGTAAAAGCTAAGCATGTTAGAAGATAATAATGATATTGAGATAGAAATATCCTCTTCGGATTCTTCTTCTGATGAAGAAGACAATGTCAAAAAACCCGATAAAACTAAGAAAGATCCTAACAAAGAGAAAAATCCCAAGAAGAACGAAAAGAGAGATGAAATCGAGAAAACATTATGGAGTGTAGCGAAGAAATACAAAACCTTGTTGGATAAAGGGACTGTTCCTCAAATTGTGGAAAGCGAAGAAGATCGAAAAGAAGTTTCTGATGCGTATCAATATATTGAAAGTAATAGACATAGACAGCTTGATTCTCGTGTTTACAAGTCACTTACTATGATGCAAAGAACTCGAGATTCCAAGATTGCTTTAGAGGGAACAACAGAACGTGATCGATTACGAATGATTGCTTGGGAAGTGAAAATTAGAACTAAAGCTATCATGTTCATGCCAGGAGATAATACTCTTGATATGAACATGTTTAATTTACATGAAGTAAGTGGTGTTCAAATTATTGAAGGGGATGAGAAGGAATTACTTGTTGAGGATAAAATCTTGGAAGGAAAAGGAATAGCAATAATGGAATCTCTTCCATTTCGTAAATTAACTAAAGAGCAAAAGGATGATCTGAAGAAGGAATTTATAAGGAAATATGCAGGGAAGCAATTCAAAATCTCTGATTTAGAAAGTAAAATTGATAGTATTTCAGCTGACTTAATCTCACTTTTAGTGAGAGAAAAACAAATCATACTCTTACGTGCAGGAAAAGATTCCATAGAAATCATTCCTGCTGAAACCGTTTTAGAAAGAGCTGCTGAGCAAGAACTAGTTAATCAATCAATAGTAATTACACCAAGAAAAAGGTAAAAAATATAGAATAAATGAAGGCTGAAAAATGATTGAAAATCAATCAAATAATGATGATGAACAAGTCGAAGAAAGAACCTTGGACAATGTAAGAGAGCGATTAGAAGAAGACTTTGGTGAGATTGACCCTCAGTTGTTCCTCGCGCTTACTTCAAGATGGCGAAGAGAAAATGGTTCAATGGCTTTCGGTGTCTCGAAAAGGCAACTTAGAAATAAGACTGGCTTAACCCTTCTTGAACTTGAGACTTTGTTAGAGGATTTCGGTAGAAACGTGAAACGACTTGGTTTGGAACTAATTTCCTATGTAATTGATAATGAAGTTTGGTATTGTCTGCGTTCAATCCATGTTGTTCCAAATGAATTATCATTGGACGAGCAAGCTGTGCTAGGCACCATTATCTATCTCATAGAGAAAAATACTGATCATCGAAGAAGAGAAGAAACACCAATTACTTCAACTATTCTCTTTGATCGACTAGTCAAGAGAGGGTATTATTCTGAATACTCCCTAACTAGAATATTGCGAGTCTTAGATTCTACCGGTTACATTAGAAGAGGTGGTAATAAGATTCGTTATGGAGCGAGAACTAAGATTGAAATTGCCCCAGAAAGGCGAAAAGAAATCGCTGATAGAACTGAAGGAATGTTACTCTAACTCATAAGAAGGGAATACAAATGGCTGTCATAACTACATCAACAGTATCAATACGATGTGCAGGACATAATGGTCGTGCTACATTACGGGAAGCTGTTGATGCTGGATGGAGAATGTGCCGCATTTGTAGAACGTTCATCTGTCCTAATTGCATTCAGGAATTTGATTTGAAAATGGCAGGAGCATGTCCCTCCTTTATTTTCGGAATTGACAGACATCAACTCAGTCCCGGACCAATTCCCATTGAAGAAGTTATGTTATTTGTAGAATCCAATAAATCAGAAGGAATAACTGGTGGTTTATTAGAAACTCTATTCTTTGAAGATGAACAGATGGGTTTCATGCCATTCTATGCTGCTGTAGAAAAGAAAGCAGAAGAAGAGGATAAAGAGGATGAATTAAATCTTGAACCACCGAAAATCCAAGAAGAAGTTTGGTCATCCTTCGGATTTGTAATGACAAAAAGAAGACGCGGGAAGTTCATTACATGGGAGAAAATAGGCTGAAACAGAAATCAAGGTGGTAATATGACAAAAGAGAAGAAAAACTCCCACAAAGAAAAAAGAGACAGTCATCTTGGTAAGCTATTGGGAGAACCAGATGAACCACTCACTAAAAGTAAGAAGAAAGATATACAAACCCAAAAGAAAGCAATACGAGAGGAATTAAAAGAAGACTCATTAGAAGATCATATTTATTCAGTTTATATCTTACAAAGAGTGGTTTATGAAACACTCTTACTATGTAAGAAGTCAGATCCAAATGAAGCTATTGGAATTTTGCTTGGATACAAGTACCAATACAAAGGAAAGAAGTACGTAAAAGTAGTTGATTGGGTAACAGGAAAAGCATATTCAAGCCATGCATATGCGGAGTTCACTCCGGAAGGTGTAAGGCAATACACAACAATTATTGAAGAAAAATATGGGGGAAGCGAGAATCGACCGAAAATTGTTGGAATCTTTCATTCGCATCCATTTGGGTCTAATCCACATTTCTCATCTACAGATTATAACACATTCTTGAATTTCCCTTATGATGCAGAGCATAATGTGTTTGTTTTGATAGATCCCAGATCGAACTATTACAAATCATATATAGTTGTAAGTGAAGATGGAGAAAAAGATCTCAAAGAAGTGGATTGGATAGAATATACTGTCAAGTAACAAAAGGTGAAAATATGCCAAACGAAGAATCGACACAGAAAAAAAGTATTCCAGTAAGAGAAAGTACTTCTCACGAAACTGAAAAGGAATTGCTAAGTGTAGGATTCTTTGAAGAGGATATTGAAGATAGAACTAGAAGATATTTTGGGCAAGAGAATTTAGAGAAAATAAAGAACAGTACTATCTTGTGTGTTGGAGCTGGAGCTGTAGGAAATGAGATATGCAAAAATCTTGGGATGCTAGGTGTTGGACATATCAGGTTAGTTGATTTTGATATTGTAAGTAAATCAAACATTAATCGCTGTATTTTCTTCAGGCCAGGAGACCATAAGACCATTTCAAAAGTCGATGCAGTTGCTAAAAGATTACCTGAAATAGCCCCGAACACAAAAGTAACACCATATAATGCCAGAATTGAAGAAGCGCCACAAGAAGTGTATCAAGCTGACTTGATCATAATGGCTTTAGATAATGACTATGCAAGATACATGTTAAATTATGGTAATTTAATGCAAGAAAAAACTGTACCAATGATTAATGGAGCTATGGGTAAATCATTCATTGAAGTACAAATCTATCGCCCAGGAATTACTGCTTGTGCAGTCTGCTTGTGGAGTGAAGATTATTATCAAGCTATAATGAATCACCAAGTTGTTTTGAAATGTGACGAGTTCTTTGTAGAAACCTTGCCAAAATTCCCTATGATAAGTACCTTGACTTCCATTGTTGGAGGAATAATGTCAGTTGAAGCAACAAAAATAATCGTGAGTAGGGATGAAAAGGATGAATACACGGATGTTACCAAAGGTCAAGAACCTAATTTCGGTAAAATGATTAGATACGATTTACGAAATCATGAAATGATTTTCGGAAATATTCTGCCAAATCCGAAGTGTGTAGATGTTACATGTAGGGCAAGACGAAGAGCAAATAAAAACTCAGATCGGTAACTGCAGTAGATGCCTATTGTAGTACTAAAGATGCTGAGTAAGCATCAAACATGAATATAACTAAGGTGTGAACAAATAATGAGCGAAGAAATATGGCGAGAAGTCATTGTAGATGTTGAGCCAAGACAGAAAGAATTTCGTGTAGCTGTTGAAGAAGAATCAACAATTGACGAAGTAGTTAAGACATTGGTACAAAGATGCATCGATGAAGGTGTAGATATCAATAAATGGGCAAAGGAAAAGGTCGGACAACCCAATGTCAGCTTTATCATGATGAGAAAGATGACTGGAAATACAGCTCTCCCACCAGCTGCAACCTTTGGATCATTAGAACCAGCATTGGAATCAAATGAACGCTTCAAATTAGACGCTTGTGCTCAAGTGGGATAAAAACATTTGAACTGAGCGGATTAGAAATTACTATCAAAGAAGATAGTAGTTTCATATCTCCGCTTCCAAATACAATTTACATGAAAAACGAAGGTGAAAAAAATAGCAAGAACATATTTCCCAGCAACTGTAGTAAATGCAAGAATAGCTGAATCAATTTCTGTTTTCTTTGAATCAATGGAAGATTTCTTCAAAAAGAAAGGTTGGAAATGGACTCCACATAAGCGAGTTGGTGAAAAATGGATTCAAGAAGATTATTCTGTTGAAGTAAAAGCTAAATATAAAGACGGAGCGTATCGAGACATCTTGTTTACAATGCGAAGAACTCCTGGATTGGTAGGTCAATCGACTACTCGGAATCAATTGAATATGAGTAATGATCATAAATTCTCGATTTTTCTCCCACGAGAATATCCTGCAAATCTCTCACACATAAAGATGAGAGCAATAACAAGATTGTGGCATCCAAGAATATCAACTGGTAGTTATGGAGAAGCATGTATAACAGTAAACGGGGAAATAGATAGAATCCTCATAGATATTTTATATCATATTTTAATGGATCCAAAAAGAATACGACCACCAAAACTCTTTCCAAAAGAAGATTCAGGTATGAATACAATTGCGATGAGATGGTTTGAGAAAGACGCTGATAATATCCATAAATTAATGTTGACTAAATGGGATGGACTCCACGAAAAAGTATCTTTGAAAGAAACGAGTGGAATTCGAATTATTGGGAATGAAGAAGAAGAAAAAGTAACTACAGAGGATAAAGGAACCACCATCAAAATTATCCCTCGAGATGAGAAAGAAGAAGAGGAAAAGAAAGCAGGAGTGAGGATTATATGACAAGTAAGAAAACAATCGCCCCAAGTGAAAAGGAAGATGATTCAAATGAGAATGAACAATCCTTAGAGTTTGCCTATGAGGTAAGTTCGACAACCGGTCAAGTAGAATCTATAGAGGAAATCTTCGATGAAGAAGAAATGTTTGAAGAAATTGAAGAACCAAAGAAACCTAGTACAATAAAAATCATTTCAGAAAAGGATATGGAAATCAAAGAAGTTATTCCACCAAATTTTTCTCCATATCTTAAATGTTATTTACATCCTAAAGGAAAAGAATTCATAAAAAGGAAGCGAATAAAGTAAAAATAATAAATTTACTTTTTTTCTTAATTACAGGTTTTTTTATTTATGATCTATCATTTATCACTGTTTTTCACCAAATGAAAAATATGTTTAAATGATAATAGAATAAACCAACAAGAATATGGATAAAGATTCTGAGAGGAAATGATATGCCAAAAACAATAATTCTCGATACTGAAGGACTCACATTAAAAGATGTCATAAATATTGTGAAACATAATTACCAACTCAAATTGTCAGACAAAGTGAAAGAAAAAGTGCTTCTAGCTCGTAAAGCTATTTTGAAAGCTGTTGAATCCGGAGAGAAGATTTATGGCATAACAACAGGATTTGGTGCGCTCAGAGATATTGTCATTCCTGAAAAAGATGCTACAGAATTACAAACAAATTTGATAAGAAGTCACTGTGTTGGCGTTGGCGAACCTGCTCGAGATCTTTTTGTTAAAGCTATGATGGTACTTAGAGTAACAGCCCTTGCACAAGGATATTCAGGTTGCCAATTAGAAACCTTAGAAAATTTGGTGCAAATGATCAATAAAAATGTTCTACCTATAGTTCCTATTAAAGGCTCAGTTGGAGCTAGTGGTGATTTAGCACAATTATCACATATGGCTTTGGCTATGATTGGTGAAGGAGAAAACAATCTGAAATTTGAAGGAAAAATATACAACGCCAAGGATGGTTTGAAGAAAGCAGGAATTCCAGTTACTAAATTATCTTACAAGGAAGGTTTAGCCCTTAATAACGGAGCACAATATTCCGCAGGAATTGCTTGTATAGTTTTACAGGAAGCTAGTAATTTGCTTAAGAATGCTGAAATTGCTGCTGCTTTATCTTTAGAAGCTCTTAAGGCGGCTAGTCAGCAATTTGATGATCGAATCCATCAAGTAAGATTTCATCCAGGGCAAATTGAAGTAGCTAATAATCTTCGAAGCTATACCGAGGGTAGTGTTTTCGTTAAGAAACATGAAAGCCTATTCACTTGCCAAATAGAAAATTGTGGGTATTACTATGATAAGCAATTAGGAGATACTTCTCAAAATATCCCACCTAGCACAGAATTCTTAAAATTACCTGATGAATGGCGGTGTCCAAATTGTGGTGGCTCTAAAAATGATTTTGAGAAACAATGGCCAAAAATACAAGATGATTATTCAATCCGTTGCATTCCACAAGTTCTAGGTCCAGTAAGAGAGACCTTAACACATTGTTGTGATACTATCTCTAGAGAAATCAATGCTGCTACAGACAATCCCTTAATTTTTATTACAAACAAGAATCCACTTGAATTCGATATTTATTCTGGTGGGAATTTTCATGGAGAACCTATTGCTTTAGTTATGGATTACTTGGCTATTGCAATGGCAGAAGTTGGAAATATCTCAGAGAGAAGATGTGCTAAATTAATTGATGAAAAAAGAAATGATGGATTGAGTCTCTTTTTAATACCGCGAAGTGAACTAGGATTAAATAGTGGATTTATGATGCCTCAATACACAGCTGCAGCATTAGTTTCTGAAAACAAAGTCCTAGCTGCACCAGCAGCAGTTGATTCGATACCAACATCTGATGAAGCAGAAGATCATGTTAGTATGAGTCCAATAGCTGCAAGAAAAACTGCCCAGATAATTGAAAACTTGCAATACATCATAGCAATTGAAATGATGCTAGCAGTACAAGCAATTGATTTGAGATGTGAAATTCAAAAGATACCGCATGAAAAAGCATTGGGGAAAACAACATATAAAGCATATAAAGTCATCAGAGAAATTGTACCGAAACTTATACATGATCGTGTAATTTATCCTGATATCAATAAAATTGTAGATTTAATAAAGTGTGGAAAAATAAAAGAGGTTATCAATACCTAGCCCATAAGGCAGTTGCAGCTGCTTTATCTGTATCAGATACCTTTGCCATTTTTGCAGCTTTAGCTCTTATTTTTCTTTCTGTTTCATATTGTTTAACCAAATTCGAGAATTCTTTCCTGCTCATATCTAGTTGTAATACATTTTCTTGGATTCTGGTTAAAACAAGTGAATTTATTGGTATTGGGAAATATTGTCTTCTAATTAAATGATGAATTTTTATTATAGCAAAATAATCTGCATCATCATCTCCAATTGAGGACTGCATACCGATTCGGATAATCTCACCTAATTTTTTTCCATCCTTACTAAGTACTTGCATGTTTTCCAATTCTGAGAATTTCATTTAATCTCTCCACCCCTTTAATAGTCATTTCCCTTAAAATAGATATCTTCAATAAATTTTATTAACCCGTTTTGAAAAGCAACATCTAATAAATATGCCGGGATGGTGTAGTGGTAACATTTGGCACTGTGGATGCTAAGCTGAGAGTTCAATTCTCTCTCCCGGCACCAATTATATTTTAGGTTATTTTTATTTTTGAGACAAAACCTTTAAACCGAGTACACAAATAATTCGTGAAATCCATTAAAGAGGCAGAAATATGGCTTATGTAATTACTGGCAAGGATTTAACCATTGAAGATGTAGTAGATGTAGCCCGTCATAATAAGAAGGTCAAATTACATCCTGATGCAATCAAAAAAATGCAAGCATGTAGAGATATGCTTGAAGATAAAATTAAAGCAAGAGAAGTAATGTATGGGATAACAACTGGGATTGGTGAGTTTTCTGAAACATTCCTCAATGAAGAGGAAACCCTGTTGTTCCAGAAATATTTGATTTACAATCACGCTGCTGGCATTGGTAAAGCAGCTCCTATAGAGCATGTTCGTGCTGCTATGTTAGGTCGACTAAATGTTCTTGCACAAGGTTATTCTGGAAATAGAGTGGTTATTGCTGAAACATTAGTTGAAATGTTAAATAAAGGAGTTACTCCGGAAGTAATGGAGAAAGGTTCTGTTGGTGCTTCAGGTGACTTGTGCTCTATGTCACAAATTGCTTTGTTGCTTATGGGAGAAGGACGTGCTTTTTACAAAGGTAAATTATTACCTGGAAAAGAAGCCTTGGATAAAGCAGGAATCAAAGCTCCTGGTCTAGAACCAAGAGATGGATTAGCAGCTATTAATGGCTCTAATTTTCTAACAGCAATGAGTGCTCTCTGGCTTTATGATGCTTTAAAATTCATGAAGCAAGCTGAAATTGCATGTGCAATGACAATTGAAGCTTTATTAGGCAATTTAAAACCATATACTCCAAAACTGCACGAGATTAGAGGTTTCCCAGGAGCTATAAGATGCTCAAAAGCACTTTCTAAACTTTTCAAAGGTGGAGACTTGAAAGAAGGTAAATTGAAAGTAAAAGTTCAAGATGCTTATTCAATGCGTTCAGCCCCTCAAGTTATTGGTGCTGCTCATGATGCACTTGCTTGGGCTCGATCTCAAGTGGAGATTGAACTTAATGGTGTAGGTGATAATCCTGTCTTCTTCACAGAAGAAAAATTAACATTAACTGGTGCTAATTTCCAAGGAACTCCAGTATGTTTACCAATGGATATTGCTGGTGCAGCAATTACTATGGTTTGTGTCATGTCTGAAAGACGTATGAACAGATTAAATCATCCTGCTCTCAGTGTTGGTTTACCTCCATTCTTAACAAAAGGAGCAGGTTTAATGTCAGGTCTTATGTTAAGCCAATATGCTGCTGACATGCAAATCGTTGAAATGAGAATTCTCTCAACACCTGCAAGTATTCAATCTATTCCCGCAGCTGCTGATCAAGAAGATTTTGTATCAATGGGGATGAATACTGCATTAAAGAACAACCAAATTTTGGATAATGCATATGGTGTTTTAGGCATCGAGTTTATGGCTGCAGCCCAAGCATTAGATTTGCGTGAAGAACTAACAAAGTTTGCTGAACTTAAAGGTAGAGATATCAAATTTGGCGACGGTGTTTTAAAAGCAAGGGAAGTAATCCGAAGACATGTTGAATTCCTAGATGAGGACCGACCTTTGTTCGATGATCACAACAAAATGAAGGAACTTGTAAAATCTTGCGAAATTCTAGAAGAAGTCGAAAAATTAGTTGGTAAATTAGATTAAACTTGAGGAATGGGTAAATCCCATTCTCTTTCTGTTTTTATTTTTTAATTAACCAATGATTTTGAGTTTGTACTTGCAAACAGGACAGACATCTTTTTCTCTGAGCCAGTCCTCTAGATAATTCTTAAGGAAATAGGATTCACAAGATGGACATTGTAAGACATCTTGATCCGTTCTAAGAGGAAGTTTTGAGATTCTGCACAATTCATTACTCGGTGGATTTGTTATGATATACGCATTTATTCTATATCTACCGAAAGATGACTGGACTCTAGGTTGAGCGAAATCCATTGATTCAGTAGTTGTTTTTTCAGGTGAATAAGTG
>WOR8_10007104_pt1 | contig 10686 bp, 9 predicted proteins | sample DeeMarSeWOR38_10_FD_19890 | JGI IMG/M metagenome (IMG submission 19890)
ACCACAAATTTATTACTCTTTTTGTAAAAGTAGCTGGTGCTGTTATATCGAATAAACCTGATGATCCAATTTCAGGTACTATTTCACCTGAAATAGTTTGCCTTTTTGGCAATCCATTTTCTTCAGGAATAATAGCTGATAGATTTACAACAATATAAACTCTATCACCTGAGTTCATTCCATTTGTATTAATAATTGTATCGTCAGGATCCATTATAACAATTACTCCATAATTAGTGTTTGAAGTACTACCTAATATGGTTTCTGTGCTTCCGGGGGATATTGGGGTTTGCATTATGCTTTTATTATCTGTATTTGCCAATGCAACTAATGAACTTTCAAATCTTAACAGAGATAGATTGTTGTATTGTATATTAACAATAACTGTAGAGAGATCAATATCTAGTGATCCTGCACGTGGTCTTAAAATCAATAAAAGATGTGTTAATCTTGTTTTATTTGAATTTGTGTATCCTGATATTCCATCTATACATAAACCTGCTGATACTTCTTTGGTTGTTTCAGTAGCTACACTTTGAGCTCTTTGCTCTAAGCTTTCACTTGTTCTTATAATGATACTTGCAGCGACTGCTGCTACAAGGATCATTGCAATAAATACAATTAGCGTACCAATTCCAACCATTGCTTTATTATCATTCTTTAATAATTTTTTTGGTTTAATTGCAACTATAAATTTTAACTTTAAACAACCCAAGCCTTCTTTTGAATTTACAAATATTAATTCATCTTTATTGTCAATATCTTCAATTTTACCAGTTATTATAGTTGCTTTTTTTGAATTTGGTTCCATTGTTACTATTTTACATGTTTTTCCCATTAATCTATTAATATTCCTTTTTTCCATTTTTTCACCTTTCCATTTCCGTGATAATTTATATCACGTTATATCTTAACATGTTCATTGTTTACAAGTGATACTATATAAAGATTAATCGTGAAAAAATCAATATGTAAAAATGTCACTTTGTAATTTTTTAATTTGAAATTATGTTATAATCAGGTCATTTTTTTATTATATATCGATAATAGATGTACAATAAAATTTTAATATTATAATAAGAAATTTATATTTGGAGTAAATATGAATAACTATGCATCATCTGGAATTCTAAGCATATTCTTAATACCTATAATGCTTATAGGAACAGCTGCAGTATCAAATGAGATGCTATCAGAAAACAATACAAATGAAATTTACAATATCAATGATTATGAAAAGTTGGTAAATGATACCTTAAATGAAATTTCAACTTATTTTAATATTAAACATATCTTAGGTAAATATTACAATAATGAAAATATGTATTATATTGGAAAAATAATAATTTTACTAAAACCTTATTTTGATATAAATTTTGATATATCAAATTTAAATATTTTATTATCAAATGAAGAAAAAGTTGTAATACTTCAAAATAATGATAAAACAGAATTTACAGGTTCGTATAATCTTTTTGAAAACCCGAATTGGGATAGATTATCATATGGTTTTTATGGTGTATTGGTTGTATCAGATCAAGATAATTCTATTAAAGAATTTAATATTATTAATGATAACACAGATTTGATTTACATTATATTAAATATCTCAGATTATTTCAACTTTGAAAAGGGAGATAATATTAAAATTTCATTAATTCCTTCAATTGGCAATTCACAGACATTTATTTTAAAAGCTCCATTACCCACCAATAAAATTATCAATTTATACTGAAGAAAAATAATTTTATGAGTTAATTCTAACGTTTTTATGAATCCTCTTAACCCAATTTTTTTAATGATTACTAGATGTAAAAAATATTAGTTAATTATATTTATATACTTTTTAGTAGATAATACCAATTATAATGTTTTGAATGAAAATAAATTCCATAAATCCACTATCTAGTTCTATTGTTGTTTATATGTTAAAATGGTTTTAACTCAATATCTTATTCTACTGTATGGTAGATTAAGATTTATTAATATTATGGTTAAGACCTTTGATATATAAAAACATTAAAAAAAATAATATGGTTAAAAAAAATATTGATTATCAAATTTCATATATAATAAAACTATAATTAGTTAATTTCCTTTAATACACAAAAATTTAATAAGCTAATAATAGATTCTTTTTTAAAAATAAAATTTAGCACTCAGGAGGGGCCAGGATGAGGATAAAGTTAAGAAGAAAAACTGAAGAAAATTCTGAAAATGATGAGTATTCATCAGAGGAGATTGACGAAAATTCTGATAATAAAAATATTGCTGAAGAAAATAAAAATAATGAGCGGAAAATAAATGAATTACGAAATTTTATCAAAATAAAAGATGAAAATATAAAAAAACCTGAAATAAAAAATCCAGAAACCCCACTTAGCGAAACAAAACAAATAGAAGATAACACTGAAAAATCAGAAAAAATAAAGGAAAATATTAATAAAAATACCGATTTTTTGAAAAACATCAAAGATTTTGAATTTCAAATATCAGAAAATAAAGATAATATAAGTAAATTAATGGAAAAAACTGATAATATAACAAAAGATTTAGATGATCTTGTTAGTTTATATGAAATAGTTTCAGAACAAATGAATCCTTTTGTAGGATTATCAAAAGTAACAAAAAAAAGGATTGAAGCTTTGGAGAGTTTTACTAAAGAATTAGATACTATAAATAATAGATTAGATGAATTTGAAACAGAAATTTCTGAAATTAAATTAGATTCTGCTAATGCCTCATTTATTAATACTAATTCAGATAAAATAAAAAATAATGAAATAATGAAAGAAGAAGTTGAAAATGAATTAGAAAATAAACAAACTGAATCTGATAACTTAAAAAATAATGAAATAATGAAAGAAAAAGTTGAAAATGAATTAGAAAATAAACAAAATTTATCAGATATTAAAAAAAATTCAAATGATAGTTTTATAGATGAAATAATTAATGAAATATTTGCATAAAATTTAAAATAATTAAAATTTGTGGATGGGTGATAAAAATGGATGGTGAAAATGATTCGAAAAGTTACTATCTAGATGAAGATGAATTGAAAAAAGAATTATTTAATTATAGTGAAAAAAATAATATACCTAAAGAAATAATTGATAAAACCTATAATAAAATTAAAGAAAAAAATATTAGCATAACATATAATCAGTTAAAATTATTAATTTCAAGAATCACAAAAGAAATTCAAAATCAAAAATTTAATAAAAATAATGAAAAAAAAGACAATCCTTCTGAAAGTACTTTTTTAGATATTTTAAAAAATATTGAAAATAGATTAGTTAAACTTGAAAAATATTATTCAAATATTTGTAATTATTCGGATAATATTACAAATTTAAATCGAAATAAAAATTTTCAAGGAAATAACAAAAATAATATGGATATTGTTAAATTAAATGAAATTCCTTTAGACGCACAAAGTACTGTAATATTAATTAAATGGCTCCAATATCTTATAGATAAATTAGGTAAAAGTCAAATATCTGATGTTTTAAACTTTTATGTTGATATTGGCTGGGTAACTGAGGATATTAAATTTGTTTTATTAAAATATGTACAAGGTTTAACTGATAAAAAAAAGGACGATAGTCAAGAACAAAATAAAAAAATAACATCAAAAGAACATATTCATTCATTATTATTTATACAAAAATTAAAAGGTAAAGATATGGATGATTTTTTATGGAAAATTGATCAAGATCTTGAGAAGTTTTTCAAAAACATTGAAAATCATTATCCAGATTAAATATAAAGTACTATTAGGTTTAAAAAACTTAAAAAAATGGATGCACTAAAAAGTCAATAATGAGTGGGAAAAATGGGATTTTCGCTATCTGCAGCATTTGCTATAATCGGCATGTCAATATTTGTAGCTATAGAAATATTTTCAACTCAATTTTCACCAGTAATTTATGATTTCGAAAATTCAAATTCTGAATTAATTGAAAGATATATTAAAAAAATTGAAACAAACATAAATATAAGTGAAGTTAATGCTACAAGTAATCTAACAAATTATGATTTTAATATAACAATTGAAAATACAGGTTCGACTGTTTTAAAAACAAATGAAATAAATGTTTTGATTAATGGTAACGTTGAATCATTTCAGTGTAATGATAATTATATCATTCCTTGCGTTGAAACATATTTAATTTTAAAAAATTTAAATTATAGTGGAATTGTAAGAGTCAAAATAATTACAGGTAATGGTATTGAGGAATATAAAGAAATTAATTTATAGGTGTAATTATGGGATTTAGCTTAACTGGGACTCATATAATATTTTTCGTTGCATCAGTAATCGTTGCTGGAGCTGTTTCAGGTGTTTTTGTTGCAGTTACACTAAATGTTACATCTTCTTTATCTGAAAAAGGTAATAGAATTAGTGAACAACTTGATACTGAGTTTAAAATTATAAATGATCCAAATAATATACCATTATTATCTGGTTTTTACGTATTTTATTTAAAAAATATTGGAAACAGAGAAATTACTACAACAAATGTAACTTTTCAAATATTTATAGATGGAGAAATAATATCAATTAAAAATTATAATTTTTCTAATAATTCAATTTCACCATGTGAATATACAATGATAAATGTTTCTGAGAGTTTATTAAATTCCGGTTATCATAAAATGAGATTAATTGGTCCTTATTCAGTAGAGGATGAATTTATATTTGAAATATAGGTATTGAATATGCACGGTAATGTTAAATCGATTGTTCTCGAAAGAAAAGGTGAAAAGGATGGATTTGCTGAAAGACTTGGAGTATATATACCAGATGGATCAATAGTATATATTGAGGGTGTTGAAGGAACAGGTAAAAGTATTTTTTGTCAAAGATTTTGTGTTAGTTATTTAAAAAGTGGTATTTCATGCTCTTATATTTCTACTCAATATACAATTAAAAGTTTTTTAAGACAAACAGCATCAGTAGGATATGATACAAGAAAATATCTTATGGCGGGTAAATTATTTTTAATTTCTACAGAAGTAACATTAGCTGAGACATTACCGAAAAAAATGTTTTTAGAAAATTTTTTGACTTGTAGGAGACTATTTGATCCAGAGATTATTTTTATTGATTCAATATCAACATTATTAAATGAAAGTTTAAACAAAAATAATTTAACTGATCTAACAAATTTTTTTAATAGATTAGCAGGTACCGGAAAAATTATTTATTTAACAGCAAATCCAAATGAATGGGATGAATATTTAAACCTTACATTTAAAATTAAATCTGATATTCATTATAAAATTACTAGGGAATCTATTCCAGGTGTTGGAACAGTGCATAACTTGAATGTAGAAAAATTTAATGGTGCTCTTAAAAAATATGAACCATTAACCACTTTTTCTGTTCGTCCAAATGTAGGTTTAACAATTGAATCGAGCGGGGTGGCCTTTTAAATATTAAAAATGGGATTTTATGGATGAAATAAACGATAATGAAAAAACAAAATTGATTCAAGAAAATTCTCATTTAAAAGATTATTTGTCTGATATAAAAAATAAATTCGAAGTTCCAGTTTTTTATTATAAATTATCTAGAGATTTAAAAGATAATAAAAATCCTAATCTTATATATCCAACAAAAGGTTTTGTTTTTATTCATATTTTTACTAATAAAGATTCTAAATTCATTAATTATCATGCTATTGAACCTTATTTAAATGAAAATATGAAGGCAAAAAGAAATAAAATTATGGAATTATTATATAATCAAGCTCCTAATAGACCTCTAGTAATAACAGATCAGGAAATTCGTGAATCTGTTAAAGAATTTTTTAACAATTTTACAATAAAAGGAAAAAATAAAATTGATGAAAAAAAATGGAAAAATGGAAAAATTGCATTAACACAAGAAGAGAGAATGTGTATAGAATATGATATAGTAAAGGAAATAATTGGCGGAGGACCTTTAGAACCTTTTATGCGAGATCCATATATTGAAGATATACATATTATAACAGGGGAAAAAGTTCATTTAATCCATAAGATTTTTGAGATGGTTGAAACAAATATATTTATCGATAAAAATTGGGCATCAACTTTCTCACAAGAATTCAGTGAAAAAATAGGTAGTCCTGTCAGTGAAGGTCAACCTATCGCCGATGGAACTCTTCCAGATGGAAGTAGAGTAAATATTATTCATAGTAACGAAGTAAGTTTAAAAGGACCAAGTATGACAGTTAGAAAATTTAGTGAAACCCCAATAAGTATTACACAACTTATAAATTGGGGAACTTTCGATGCAGGAGTTGGAGCATATTTATGGTTATGCCTTCAATATGGTAGAAGTTTATTTGTATGTGGAGAAACTGCTTCAGGAAAAACAACAACCATGAATGCAATAATACCATTTATACCACCTGAAAAAAAAATTTATTCTGTTGAAAATACACCAGAAGTAATTGTTCCACATAAAGTTTGGCAACAATTATTAACAAAACAAACAGGACCAAAGGAATCTTTTATTGATATGGATGATTTATTAAGGGCAGGATTAAGATCAAGACCAGATTATATAATTCCAGGGGAGACAAGAGGAATTGAAGGACGAGTTGTTTTTCAAGCAATGCAAACAGGGCATCCTATAATAACAACATTTCATGCAGGCAATGTAACAAAAGTTATACAAAGATTTACCGGCGACCCTATAAACGTACCAAAAACTTTCATGGACAATCTTGATGTTGTATTAATACAAATGGCAGTTGAGAGGAAAGGAAAAAGACTTAGAAGAGTTTTGTCAATAGACGAAATAGAAGGTTATAACAAAGTTTTAGATGGAATCATCTCAAGAAAAGCTTTTGAGTGGAATGCATCAGATGATACACACTTATTTAAAGCTAATAGAAATAGTTTTATTCTAGAAAAAAGAATTGCAAAAAACGCAGGACTCATAGATATTTTAAAAATATATGATGAATTTGATTTAAGAAAAAAAATATTAGAGAGAATGGTAGAAGAAAAAATATTTGATTATTATGAAGTAGTACAATTTATTTGGAATTTCTATAGTGAAGGAGTTAAAGGTCTACCGATAACAATATAACGAATATAGGTAAAATAAAATGTCAGTAATTGAGAAAAATAAAATAAGTGAATTATTAAAAAAAAATATCCACCTTAAAGAGTATATTGAGAAAATTAAAGAAAAATATGGAACTCCTGAATTTTATGATAGCCTACCTAATAATTTAAAAAATGAGAAATATATAAACATAATATATTCTACAAAGGGATTTCTTTTTACTCACTTATATAGAACCCCAGATATGGATGAATATGAATATACTTCCATTGAACCAAAATTAGACGAGTATCAAAATAAAATTAAAAAAGGGATTTTATTAGAAGTTCTTAAAAGAATTCCAGAAAAAGAAAAAATATACTCAGATGATGAACTAAAAGAATCTTTGAGAGAATTATTTAATGAAATAATAATAATTGATGAAAAAAAGTATACTATTAAAAAACCAAATAAAAAAGAAACTAAAATCTCTGATGAATTCTCTAATAAAAAAAACCAAAAATTTAAATTAAGTTCCATAGGAAAAAAGATTGTTGATTATTACATAATAAAAGAATTGGTTGGAGGTGGGGAGTTAGAAAGTCTTTTACAAGATCCCTATATTGAAGACATTCATCTAATAACTGGTAATTATGTACATATTATCCATAAATTATTTGGTATGACAAAAACAAATGTAAAAATTAAAAACGAAGATGCGAAGAATTTTTTAAAAATATTAAGTGATAAAATGGGAAATCCTGTTAGTGAAGGAAGACCAATTGTTGACGGAATTTTACCAGATGGTAGTAGAGGTAATATAATTTATAGCTCTGCGATAAGCATAAAAGGACCAAGCATGACTATTAGGAGATTTACTGAAACTCCTATAAGTTTTACTCAGCTTGTAAAATGGAAAACATTAAGCTCTGGAATTTGTGCATATTTATGGATTTGCCTTCAATATGGAAGAAGCTTTTTTTTATGTGGAGGAACTGCATGTGGAAAAACAACAACAATGAATGCCATAATACCATTTATACCTCCTGAAAAAAAAATTTATACCGCAGAAAGTACTCCTGAATTACAGGTTCCACACGATATATGGCAAAGATTATTAACAAAAACAACTGGTCCTAAAGAGGGAAGAGTAGATTTATTTGATTTATTAAAAGCTGCATTAAGATCTAGACCTGATTTTATTATACCTGGTGAGGTTAGAGGCGCAGAGGGAAATATTGTTTTTCAGGCTATGCAAACTGGTCATCCATGTATGACGACTTTTCATGCAGGGAGTTTAACAAAAGTTATACAAAGGTTTACTGGAGATCCAATTAATGTACCAAAAACATATGTTGATAATTTAGATTTTGTTTTAATTCAACTAGCACTTGAACGAGATGGTAAATTATTAAGAAGATGTGTTTCTCTTGATGAAATTGAAGGTTACAATAAGGAATTAGATGGAATTATGTCAAGAAAAGCTTTTGAATGGAAACCAGAAACTGATGAGTTTTTATTTAAAGCTTATAATAATAGTTATATTTTAGAACAAAAAATTGCCAAGAATGCTGGATATTTAGACACTTCTGAAATATATCGGGAATACGATTTTAGAAAAAAAATCATTGATAAAATGGTTGAAGAGGAAATATTTGATTATCACGAAGTTATAAAATGTGTTTGGAATTATTATAAGGAAGGGGAAAAAGGCTTACCATTTACGATATAAGGAAATTATGAAAAAAGATAAAACTAAAAAAAATAAAAATATTAAGAAAAAGAAGAAAAATACTTTCAATAATTTAAAATCAATTTATGATAGCATTCAAGATAAAGATAAATTATTAAAAAAAACTATTTTACCAATTATTATTTTAGGATTTTTAATAGCTTTTATCCCTTTCTTAAGTTTTTTTATTCCTATTATATCAATACCTTTTAATCCTATTGCATTTGTGTTAATTGGTATAATTTTAATTATTTTAGGTTTTTTTTATCCAATAATTGATTGGAAAAATAAAGAAAGCGATATTAACGGTAAAATTCATTTTTTCATTACACATTTAAGGGTTTTATCTATTTCAGATTTGTCATTAAAAGAAATAATGAAAGTACTAAGTAAAAACAAAGCGTATAGGAGTCTTGGAGAAGAAATAAGAAAAATAAGTGTATTATCTGACAACTGGCGTGTTCCAATTGCTAAAAGTTTTTTATTTATTTCTCAAAGAACACCAAGTAAGATTCTAAGAGATTTTTTAGATCGTTTTTCACAGAGTTTAGATAGCGGAGTTGATCATCGGGAATTTATTGAAGCAGAGCAAGATGCTGTTTTAGAGGAATATAAAACTATATATGAATCATCTAATAATAATATTACAATATTAAATGAGGTTTATGTTAGTTTATTAATAGCTATAATATTTGTAATGTCATTAGGCATCGTTTTACCAATCATAATGGGAACAGAAGATATGAACTCTTTCCTATTTTTATCATCTTTTTTATTAATAGTTTCGGAGGGTTTATTATTATATGTTTTAAAATCAATGGTTCCACCTGATGAAATTTGGCATCAGACAGGGAATAAAGGAGAAATAGATAATAAATTAAAAAAATCTTTTAAGTTTTCAATAATACTTACACTAAGTCTTATATCTTTTTTAATTATTGGTAAATATTTTCTAAAAATTCCTTTTTTTGACTTGTTACCATTAGAAATATTATTTTCTATATCAATAACGCCACTTATAATACCTGGAATAAAAACTATAAAAGAAGAGGGAGAAATATCTAGGAAAGATAGAAATTTTTTATCATTCCTAAATGGATTAGGATCAATTTCAGCGATGAGGGGAGGGAAGATTACTCCTTCGGTTTATTATCTCAGTCAAAAAAATTATGGAGTTTTAACCAAACATATAAAAAATTTATATAGTAGATTAAGAACTAGAATAAATGATGATAAATCATGGGAATGGTTTGGTGTCGATACTGGTAGTAATTATATTCAACGTGCAAGTGAAATGTTTCGTGAAGCAACTGCAGCCTCAGCAAATCCTAAAGAAGTTTCAAGGATGATAACTCAAAATATAAGAAAAATTAGAGATTTAAGAGTTAAAAAAATGTCCGTAGTAAATACATCTGCTGCGTTATTTGCTGGTATTACTGTAGGTATTTCATTTAGTATATATACATCATTAGTAATTGCAGAACATTTAAATGAAATATTAATTGCAGGTAAATCAGGAGATCCTTTTCAAGGTTCATCTATTGATGTTGGAGCTGTTTTAACTACAGTACCACCAGAAATTTTTTCTAACAACTTTATAATAGTCTTTATTGTGTTTGCAATACATTGCTTTATGATATCAATTACAATAAAAACTCTAAGAGGTAGCAATAATATGATAACATTGTTATATTTTGTTCCATTAGTTTGGGTTGTCGCAATAACGGGGACAATAATTAATTCAGTTTTAGGTGGATATTTATAATATTATATGAACATTATTGTAAGTCAATAATGTTCTTTATAAAGACTCCAGGAGTTGTAAATTCTATAAATCCTTCCAATCCAAACTCTGGATATATTTTACCAGTAACGTGAATATTTGTATTAATCCCTGATAGACATGTTG
>WOR8_10008739_pt1 | contig 10686 bp, 10 predicted proteins | sample DeeMarSeWOR38_10_FD_19890 | JGI IMG/M metagenome (IMG submission 19890)
CTTGACAAAACCAGATTGAGGGCATTGACCACTTCCATACAGCTCTGCCTTACCATAGATCGTTACCCATAAAAGAGAAGATATATTCGTGGTTAGAAATCTGTAACAATTATTTGTGTATAACGTTATTAGTAGTAGAGATAACCAGAGTCCAACCTCGGCATTGATCTTTGCGGGGGGATTTTCAGTCAACTCGACTGGAAATCAATAGAAGAATGCCGTAACTGTGAGAAGCGACGATCTGATGACCTAATCTGGTCGCTTATCTATCCGCCAGGATAGAGAGGTCATTAGGGAGCGAATAGCGAAACCGGCCCACGAGGCCGGTTTTTTAATAAATATATTATTAGTGGGGTTGGGGTAAAAGTATGAATATTGCATTGGATTTCTGCTCGCGGAAAGTTAGTGGTGTGATTTACCTGGTCAGCTGCGCTTGCTTATTGGTTGGACTCATTCTTGCCGGTGTCCCATTGCCTGCTCAGGCTGCAGAAAAGGAAAGTGACAACGGTAAGTCTGAATCGTCAACGCTTCTATCTACCTGCGACAAGCCAAGTGACTGGGGTCAAACTACCCGGGTTAAAAACCCCCAAAATCCAACCAAGGAATGGACATTCACGATCGATGAACCAATGGCCGATGTCACCTTGGGATTCTTCTACTACCAGGATTACGATCAATCTGGCTGTCCTTTTGATTGCAGCACAGGAGAATGCCAGACGGATGAAGGTGGAAAAGGTGAATCTCCCCTGGGTATCTTCATTGTGACCGATGGGAAAGAAGGCGCAAACCGGGGTACTAAAAATCTCGAAGGTCGTCTGACCAAAGGCACTTACAAAGTCACTTTCACCGCTTCTGGATATCCAGGATCGATCAATGTTGGTTTGAACGTACGTTCAAATCCTGTACCACCCCCTACTCTAATCGCCACAGACACACCCACTCCAACTGAAATTCCGCCTACAGAAACCGAAGTACCTCCTACTGATACACCTACATTTACCCCCACCACGACTGAAGTCACACCGTCGGATACACCCACCAATACCGCCACTGTGACACCAACACCTACCGATGCTCCCGGTCCGAAGACCAAGACACCCCCTCCGAAAGAGCCTCCTACGGCGACACCCACCCGCAAACCCCCGGCGACTCTGCCGGCCCCAACAGCAATTTCTGGTTCGCCCTCTCCGCAGGTGCTGATCCCAGTATCTGGCATTTCAAATCGGGAGTCCGGAGTAAACGGTTGGATCCTCATCGCCACGGGCATTGGATTAGTCGGCTTAGGGCTGGCCTTCTACGGGATCTCGATCCGCTATAAACAGGAGTGATGGAATTCATCCCAAACTATGTGATAAAATTCAGATAGGGATTCAGGGATTATGTAACACGAATTAACCAGCAGCGTTATTAAGATCAGGAAATTACCAATAGAATAATTGCTTCGGGAATGGCGATGATCCAATGACTCAACTTGGTCGCTTATCTATCCTTCAGGATGGTAAAGTCATTGGGGAGCGAATAGCGAAACCGGCCCACACGGCCGGTTTTTTGCTTAATAACTCGGGTGTTGGAGACGGGAAGGGAAAATGAATTCATCAATTTACACAATCTCAAAATACATTGTCAGGGTGACCTTATTACTTGGCAGCGCATTACTGCTGGTCGGGATACTTCTGGTATCTTTGCAGCCCTCAAGAGAAGCTGTAAATGCCCAGGGTCAAGGCAACTGCGACATGGGATGGGTTGAAAAAGCTAATTCACCGAATAACCAAGGTGTATTTCTTTACAACGGTCAAGAGACCATCGTCAAGGTATTCATCAAGTCAGGTCAAGAATGTATCCCCTTTACTTATCCTCCAAGCAGGCAGAATGATGGATGCTACCAGGTCAATGGACTCGGCACAAGTTTTGTGACAGTGTTCAAGATTGGTCCTGATTCACCTGAATGCCAGGATGTATCACATGTGGAGTTTTACGCTGGGTTAGTGCCCACAGAAACCAACACACCAACGCCTACCAACACCGCCACAAATACGCCGATACCGACGGATACTGCAACGCCGACCAGCACATCCACCGAGACATCCATACCGACGGATACGCCAACGCCAACTAATACCACCACCAACACATCGACACCGGTTGCGACCGACCCCATCGTAACTATCACTCCGACTGATACACCGGTAACCCCACCACCCATCGATGCACCACCCACCAGTACAGCAACTGAGACTGCGCCTACATCCAGTCCAACAACACCACCAACGGCACCTCGCCCGACCACACCTCCAGGCTATCTATTTCAGGGTCGGGCTCTGTAAATAATTTTTGGTTGTTCATCTACTTTGGGATAGGTCTGCTTGGAGTATGGATGATTTTCTACGGCATCGCCACTTATTACAAGCGAAACAAGCCATCCTAATAATGAAACGCACTCTGGTGGATAACTGGAGTATATTCTTAGGATTCTTGCTTTCCTTCATCGCTATAACTGGAATGTTCTTTGCAACCTTCCAGCCTTTCTCGATCTCCATTCAATTACCCGAAAGAAGTGGCATTGGCGCGCTTCCAGTCCCCTTGAAACCACTCAATCAAGAACAAGCAAACGTCGAAGATCGAGTGAGAGAAGGAGGTAGATTTGTATATCCAGAACTCAAGCAAGCTGATCAGGTCGAGGAGATTTCTGCTCAACCCGTTGCCTTAACTGTTGATCCAGCACTGGAAGCCTCCTCGTTTGAAGATATGAATTACTCATTTCCCAGTTCACCCGAGATGATTCACCTTGACCCAGAGGTACCGGTTCGCCTGACGATCGAGTCGATCAATCTGGATACACCCATCGTGCCTTCGGCGATCGATTTTAAGAAAATTGCGGGTAAAGAATATATGCAGTGGATTGTCCCAGATGAATTTGCAGCCGGATGGCATACCACCTCAGCTCTATTGGGTGAGCCGGGCAACACTGTGCTCAATGGTCATAACAACACCAATGGTGAAGTGTTTAAATCATTGGATGAAGTGGAAGTAGGGGACATCATCACGATCGAATCGCATGCAAGCAGGTTCAGCTACCTGATCACTAATAAAATGATCCTCCCGGAGAAATACGAAGATATTGATACTCGTATGAACAATGCACAATGGATCTTGCCCTCAGTAGACGAGCGCCTAACCCTGATCTCATGCTGGCCTTTCGAGAGCAATACTCACCGGGTTGTCATCGTTGCTCGACCTCTGACCCGTGAAAAGATCATCTCCAGCCTGGAATAATTCACTTTCCCAGCCAATTATTTCCCCTTTGCCTCCTTGCAAACCTGATAGTTCGCCTCGTTTTGATCTGCTTGACGCAGTATCAGGAATGTGCTAGTATCATGAACAGAAATTGAAAAAAAGATTGCGAAATAAGTTGTATTAGCAGTTGAAATTCCGAAGAGGAGAACTATATGACCACCACACGCTACCTCATTTTTCTTGTGTTGGTGTCCTTAGCAATAATTCTTGCAGGATGCAGGTTATCCGCATCTACACCTCCACCTACTGAAACCCCTACCGCTGATGCCGCCATGGGCACGCTGGAGGCTGAACTCGGCAATATCGCTACACAAACATTTGTCGCTGGAGGAGGGGAAGCGACCCCAGCAGCTACTCAACCGCCTCAAGTCGAGTCGACAGAACCCGCAGCACCTGATGCATCACCCGTCCCAACAGAGCAGGTCACCGAACCACCGGCTGCTGCACAACCTTCAGCCACCCCAGTCGTTGTACCCACAGCCACGCCGGGTATCCCCACATCTTATCAGCTTCAAAAAAGTGAATTCCCCTTCTGTATTGCCAGACGATTCAATGTCAATCAAAATGAATTGCTCAGCTTAAACGGCCTGTCAACCAGTTCAGTTGTCCCGGTGGGATTCACATTAAAAATCCCCCAGACAGGCAATACTTTCGCCGGTCAAAGATCCCTGGCGAAACATCCTGACAGCTACACTGTCCTCGCTGGAGATACGATTTACAAAGTCGCTTGCAAATACGGCGATGTCGATCCGATGGCTATCGCACAAGCTAACGGCTTATCATCTCCATATAACTTGTCAAGCGGACAGGTTCTTCAAATCCCCTAATCGTACTATTACTGTCGTGCGCTTTTTCTGAATAGCCGGTACAATTGACCGGCTATTTTTCTGATGTCCAAATAGGAGCAAAACACCATGCCTTTTGACACAATAACCTCTGAAACCGTATATCGCGGCAAGGCATTTGATGTTCACCGGGACCATGTAAAATTACCGAATGGAAATATCACCACGCTTGATGTTGTGGTTCACCCGGGTGCGGTAACCCTGATCCCGATCGATTCCCGAGGCCAGATAATATTTATCCGTCAATACCGGCATCCTGCAGGACAAGTTCTCCTGGAACTACCTGCCGGGACTCTTGACGAAGGCGAATCGCCCGAGGAATGCGCACTGCGAGAATTGCGAGAAGAAATCGGAATGTCGGCAAAGAAATTAGAAAAAGTTGGTGAATTCTTTCTTGCACCGGGCTATTCGACCGAGAGTATGTACATCTATCTGGCTACTGAACTATCCCCCGATCCGTTGCAAGGTGATGAAGATGAGTTTATCACCGTTGAGAGCTTGACCATAAGAGATTTGCACGATCTGGTCTCCGAGGGAGTTATACAAGACGCAAAATCTTTAGCAGCCTTGTATTTAGCACAGCCCTACCTGCGCTGATAATTGTAAGAACTATTCTGGGAAAAAACAGGAGAAATGAAACCTACAATCTAGGTTTCGGGGTGGTGGGGATGATCGCTACGTGATGAGGAACGACGATTCGACCTGCGCTCAGATTTCCGACCCGTACTAGGATTCAATAAAGTATTCAGCCAGGTAATTGCGCGCGGGTCAAATTCTCTCCTGCTACATAGATCACACATCCAGGCGGGAAAGTTTGGCACCGTGATCAATTCATTATTCAACCATGTGAAGTAAGTTACAAATTCCATTCGCATCACACCGGCTGAGCATTCAGGACATTGATACACTGACCCTAGCGATCTATTTTCTTCTGGATTAGATTTTATCTTCATAGATCACCACCTGAAGGATTTGTATCACGGAGCAGCACTGGCGATCAGGGGTTGCCCAACAACCCCCCATTCCGTCGGCGGCCAATAGACAAAAGTTGCTTTGCCAATGACAAAATCTAAAGGAACCGGTCCCCAATTATGCGAATCTGAAGAATTGTTGCGGTTGTCACCAAGGACGAAAAGCGCATCGTCAGGCACATCCGAAACATTCTCATAGACAGGTGAGGCAGCAATGTAATCCTCATTTAAAACTTGTCCGTTCACATAAACCTGGCCTTCTTCGATTTCCACTCTATCACCGGGGAGACCAATTACGCGTTTGATGTATTCCTGATCCGGATCACGAGGGAAATGAAATACGATCACATCACCAACTGATGGCGTTCCCAGCAGGTAAGCCAATTTATTGACAATAACAAATTCACCACTCTGCAGGGTGGGTTCCATACTGGCACCATCAACCCGGATGCGCGCCGACACAGCATTTATCGCAGCAAACAAAACAATCGATAAGATCAATGTCTCAATGACATCAATGACAAACCGCATCAATCCTGAACGCTTTTCTTCAGGTTCTTGTGGTTCGGATAAACTTTCTGTGTGGAATTGATCCAAATTGTGCTCCATTAATTTCCTTCCTGAAGATTATAAATCCGCTTCCTGGGAAGGGCAAGGGCAATATTACGCGATTGGATTATAAGGTCGACAAAGTATCAGGTCAAGGAGAGAACGATGAACCTAAGTGTTTTCTTAGGATTCTCATACGTTTTCAAGGATACTCGTGAAATAGGGGGATTTGCATATTAGCGCCCATAATCTCGTCGTTTGCGACGGCGCAATACTAACCGGATCGGTGTGCCAAGGAAGCCATATCCCTCCCGAATACGATTCTCCAAGAAACGTCGGTAAGTAAAGTGGGCCAGTTGCGGATCATTCACATAAAGCATGAACGTAGGCGGGTCGTTGCGAACTTGAGTGCCATAATAGATCTTGAAATGTTTACCAGCATGGGAAGGAGCTGGATGTTGATCTTGTGCCCTTTGTAGAATTTGGTTAAATTGAGAGGTGGACAATTTCACCAATCTTTCCTCATGGACGCGTAGCGCCATTGGAATCACTCTGTCAACCCGCTGGCCTGTTTTGGCTGAGATAAACAATAGGGGCACATATGGCAAGAAGTTCAGCTCTCGTCTAATGATGCTTGTATACTCATCCATTGTATAGGTATCTTTCTCGATTGCATCCCATTTATTGACCACCACGACGACGCTTTTCCAGGCATCAAGCACATAACCCGCGATATGAGCATCCTGGGCGGTCAGTCCAGTCGTGGCATCGACGAGTAAAAGAACCACGCTTGCCCTGTCAATGGCACGCATCGTTCTCAACACACTGTATTTCTCTACACCCGGTTCTATTCGTCCTCGACGCCTGATCCCGGCGGTATCGATCAAGGTGATAGGGATGTCCTCGTACGTCAGATAAGTATCAACGGCATCGCGGGTCGTTCCGGGTATTGGGCTGACGATAGCCCTTTCCTCACCCAGCAGCTTGTTGAGCAAACTGGATTTGCCCACATTCGGTTTACCAACAATAGCGATCTTAACTGATTCATCATCCTCTTCCTCTCCAGGGAGATGGAAGGTTGCCACCAGTGCATCCAGCAAATCTCCAGTGCCAGTACCGTGCAGTGCGGAGATCGGATATGGATCTCCCATCCCTAATTCATAAAACTGGTAAGCCTGAGCACGGCGGTCTTCGTTATCGGCTTTGTTAACTACTAGAAAGATCGGCGGCCAGGGCTCACCATCAACCGATCGCTGGTGATGGCGTAAGATCTGCGCCACTTCGAAATCGGCTGGCGTAACCCCGCTTTCTACATCAACGATAAAGAGGATCGCATCTGCCTCTTCAATAGCGATCTCCGCTTGAATCTTAATCTGCTCAATAAAATCAGCTGATCCAATAGAGAGAGGTTGTTGCGAGCTTCCTTGCCCAATCTGCGTTGGATCGATTCCCCCCGTATCAATAATAGAAAAAACAACTCCGGACCAATGCGCATCTGCCATTAACCTATCGCGCGTGGTTCCTGGGATAGTGTCCACGACCGCTAACCGTTCTTCGGCTAAGCGATTGAAAAGAGTACTTTTCCCCACATTTGGTCGACCGACCAGAGCGACAATCTGTTTACCCATCTTTGCTTCTCAGGGCTGGCTGGTGGCAGTCGGCGCAGGCAAAGGTATGCTGGTTGGAGTGGGTGTGGGAGCGATTATTATTTCTATTTCAACAGTTGAAGGTAAGATCGCTTCGACCAATACCCGATCTGGGATGACATCCACTTGAGGTTCGAGCTGATAAATTCCCAACTCAAGATCGGCAACATCGATGATCACCCGAACATCAGATGGTTCCATCATATCTAAGATGGGGACTGGTCCAGAGAGAATCACATCCACAGTCTCAGGAGATATCACTGCTGCATAGATCGGCAGGAGACCTACCGGCATCACCGGAAGCGACATGGTTAAGGTGCCTTCGATAGCGGCAATACTCACCTGAACCAGCACAAACTGATCGCCGACTATAGAGACGTCTTCAGGTAAATTGAGACCTACAAAAATGTCGAAATCATCTTCGGTATCTGTCAGGTCTACTGCCTCCGTTTCCACATATCCCGGCAAGTCATTAACCAATTGTGGATCACTGGAAAACACCACCACGTTTAAAGGTGAGACAGTGATATTGGTCAATTTATAACCATTAGCGGGTTGACCCGTGGTCATCACACGCACAATTACATTGCGATATCCACCTTGCAAGAAGATCGGTTGGGTAACGCTCACTTGTCCAGGAGTAACATTTAACCCACTAACCGGCGTTCCCCCTTCATCTAATGCCACAACCGGTACATCTCGCGTGATTGTCTCAACTGATCCAGAAATATTCAGCGAAGCCTGTACTTCCTCAACCTGCGTGACTAATGATTCTGGACCAGATACTGTCACCGAAGAAGGCTCGTACCTGAGTGTACCCTTCTGGTAACCAACGACTGGTTCACCAGTCACTTCAAGATTAACCGGATAGGTCCGTGTTAACAGCGATTCCAGCGTCAGAGAAACGATCTCTGGCACAACAGCCCCGCGTCTTACCGGTCGAAAGTTCTCATTGATCTGAACCTGAACCTCAAGATCATGAGTACCTGGCTCTAGACCGGAGACATCCACCCAAGCCTGGACCGCGCTGTCTGTTGCGTTCATTGATTCCATCACGGATGTGGGTGCTTCCAAAGATACGCGCACTTGAGAAGGCACGTTACCCACGATCAACATATCCGGGTCTAAGCCAACGATCTCCAGTGATACCGTGCGACTTTGCTCGACATTGGGATTGCCTGCCGTAACCGCCGATATCCAGACTACAATCCCCAAGGCCAAGGCAAGGATCAATGTGCTAAGGTTTCTGAGAAGCCATCGCAGGGGTGACAAATCCTTTAAACCTCCTCCCGATGAGTGCTGTCCCCGCCAGGATACAACTTCCTAAAGAAGCCAGTTATTCCTCTAGCTGGTTGAGATGGTCTATATAATGCGCGCAAGATATTTTCTAAACGTTCGACATCTAGTCGGCGGATCATTCGACCTGCATTTACCACAGAAATCGATCCGGTTTCCTCCGATACAACCACAGCAACAGCATCGCTCACTTCTGAAATCCCTAAAGCAGCCCTATGGCGCAAACCCATCTGGCGTTCAGCCGATTTGGATAAAACACCACTTGCGGAAAGGGGCAACACAGAAGACGCCGAGACCAGCGTTGAACCAACAATTATCACCGCCCCATCATGAAGAGGGGTGTTGGGATAGAAAATCTGCAGCAACAATTCCGGTGAAACCTGTGATTCCATTCTAACCCCACTCTGAATGTATTCATCCAGATTATCCAGACGTTGCAGCACGATCAGGGCGCCATGTCGTCTGTCGGATAAACGCGCCGTCGCTCTAACTACATAGGTGATCGTATCCTCTATCTCACGCGAGGTCGACGAACGCCCGCCTTCCAAAATCGCGCCTGCTCTTCCTAAGCGTTCTAAAGCGCGACGGATTTCTGGTGCAAAAATCACCGGTATCGCCAGTAGTAAAGCGGGTAATGCGGTGCGCATCAACCAGGAGAAAGCTGGTAGCACTTCTAGACTGGTCAGCAAACTGATCAGCGCGATCAATAAAAATACACCTCGCAACAGGACGAGAGCCTGTGTATCCCGCAACCAACGCAATATGACAAAGAAAATAGCCGTAACCAGGATAACATCAAGAATACCAAATGTATCCAAGCGTTCAAAGACAAATATCAGATTATCGACTAAACTGTTTATCACCTCTGACACGAACCATAACTCCTAAAACTTCTCTTCCCCGATTCATGATCCAAAACTTAATCCAATCCACCGCTAAACTGGTCTTAATACTCGATCCTTGCGTAATTGCTTGAAAAACATGACCGTCCCAACCGGCATTGATTCCATTGCAGCTTCTTCCCACGCGCTGACCTTCAAGTCTTGAGGCGTTCGTGGGTTATATCCCAATGCATCCCACACCGTGCTGTGTCTGGCAAGATGAGGGGGCAGAAACAACAGCAGGATTTCGCTCTGCAGTTCACGGGAGGTGACTTCAATTTCGTCCATCAATACCCTCACCGCCTCCCCAAGAGCCAAGCCTGGTTGCAGGTAGATATCACTTACCCTCGCCACCAAATTCTCTACTTGCCATCCTGCCAAACCAACCAACCTATCATCGAGATTCAGCAACAGGTATGCTTTTTCTCCAAAGGCAGCCATCACATCCGCCTCGCTCATCGACCGCCGACCCTTGCTTATCTCGGATATGAACCTCCCAATCTCGTCTGCCTGACGAGGCCCGGCTCGCTCGACTACCAGCGCGCCTTTCACAGGAGTCTCTGGACGAACGATCTCTATCGCCTCTTCTGGAATGATCTTCTTCCAGGCATCCAGGACCTGCTTCCAGGTATCTTCGAACGAGCCGCCATTATCAATCAGGACATCCGCGGCTTTAACCTTTTCTGCCTGAGGGGGTTGGGCAGCAATTCGTTGTCGGGCGACCTCCACACTCATACCGCGCTTGACCCGCAATCTGGTCAGCTGAACTTCCAATGGAGCAGTCGTTACCCAAATATTATCACATGCTGCTCGCAAAGCTCCTTCCAGCAGCTTAATTGCTTCGATCACAATGATCTTTTGCTTTGAGCGGCGCACCAAAACGTCGATCGCTCCCCTCACCAGGGGGTGGACGATGGTCTCCAACTGCACGAGCGCTTCTGGATCTGAAAACACAATTCTTCCCAGTCGGACACGGTCGATTTGCCCCTCAGGAGTTAAAACCCAGTTTCCAAATGCTTCCAAGACTGGCTGGTAACCAGGAGCATCTTTGGCGATGGCGCGATGAGCCAGAGCATCGGCATCTATGCCATATGCCCCCAGGTGTTCTAACATCTTTCGCACGACGCTCTTCCCAGTGGCGATATTGCCGGTCAGCCCGATGACAAATTTTCCCTGCCAGGCACTCATAAATTTACCTTTATTC
>WOR8_10008050_pt1 | contig 10684 bp, 7 predicted proteins | sample DeeMarSeWOR38_10_FD_19890 | JGI IMG/M metagenome (IMG submission 19890)
ATGGTTTATTACTAAATCCGATATCTATTGATGAGAACACAAGCGGTGATTCAATAATCATTTCAAACAGTTTATTACATTTTAGCGGATATGGGGTTGGTGTGCCCGAGGTACCATTGGAATTACCTGATTGCAATGTGAAAGATTTCAGTAAGGCTGAGGGCTATAGACAATATCTGGGTTGTTTATATGAATACTCTGTTCTTATTGGTGATGTTGATATGGATGCTGAAATGAGCTATACGATAGAGCTCTGGTATGAAAATATTGTAAAAACTGCCCTCGAGCAAAGCGATGATCTGGAAAAATTAACGGATGCAGTTAAAAAATTATATTACTGGTATGAGAACTTTGGTTATTTTCCACAATTTGAAGAGACATATCATGAACTTTACCAGGATGGATTAAGCATAATCGACAATAAGTTTACCGATTGGATTATAGAATTGAACACGGCATGTAAAAACGAAAGTGATTCATGCGTAAAGGATGATTATCTTATACACCTCCTTGAAATAGATACACTCGCGCAGTCCATTCCTGACTTTTCTCTGGAAGAATATTATTCTGAAAACATAAGAGATTTTTGTCATAGTTACTTTGATTTCCATTATGTTGATACGATCGAGATAGTACCCTTAAATCCGGATGCATTGATTGATGGGGTGATTCATATGGAATTAGGTGAAATTGTAGACTTTAAATTTATTTTTAAAAATATTTTCAGGGAAGAAATATCCGAGCCGGAATTTTATGAATACAGGATATGGAATAAATCCATTATAAGCCGTGTCGATGATACAAGTTTATCTGATAAAAGAGTCTATGGAAAACATAAAGGTGAAACAAATCTAACCGTTAAATGGTGTGATAAAACGGCGACCATTAATGTGGTTGTAGGATGCTCAGATCCATTTGAAGAAGGCTGCTTTATTATATACAGTAAAAAAGTCGAGGGGTACGATGATAAGGGCCAACCTGAATGTCAATGTTACTTTAAATACGATTTTACTTTACAAATGAGAGTGACTACAATCGATGGTATAACACATGGTGCCTTTTGGTTAGTCGGCGGATTACATCATATTCTGGAATGTGATAATGAGTATGACTATTTTGAAAGTGCAATATCCTATCCTTTTATACTCAATGACAATACTTTTAATGAAACGATTCCGCATATTACCTATCAATCGGCAGTAATATCGGGAACAATATACAGTGAATATATTGATCTGAATTTTAAGTTTCGAACCCGTACTAATGATGCCATCTGGAGTTACTTCGACATTAATGTAATATTAGATGAGCCTCAGGCAATATTTTTTTAATTATTCAGCCGACACGGTTCATTGAACACTTTTTTTCTCGATAATCAGTGTCACTTCGAAATGGGATTCGATACTCCTGATAGATCCAATTTTGGCAGGACCCTATATCGAGAAACATTGCCGGATAGAAATTGTATTAAGAAATTCTATTGGTTGAGATAATATCACTATTTTATATTCCAAATCAATCCCAGCCCGCACACCTTTGCCATTAAAGGGGAAAACCCCTTTACCCCTGAAGGGGAATCAGCGCGTGATGGTATAAATACAAAGAAAATAGGTGATTTGTAAATCCTAAAGCTGGCGCGGATGTTGTGAGATGGCATAGTCACTAGGAAATGCACAGGGTTCGAAAACTTCGAAGCTGGCGCGGAGGTTGTGTGATGGACAAATCGAAGGCTCATCCGTGCAAGTTTTTTCATCACGAATATCATCGAATTCCTTTACCCACCCCTAGCCCCTCCGAGGAGAGTAATTTTCAATTTTCAGAATAAGATTTGGTTTAAAATGACTTCAAACCTAGCGCGGATATTGTGTTATGGAAAGTGCGAAGGCTCATCCGTACCCATTCTTTATATCACAAACATCTAATTATATCCTGTTTTTCTGTCACCCCGATGTTGATCGGGCCGCCGGAATTGGTGGTAATCGGCAAAGTATTCAATAGTTGAGCTGAAGGAGAAAACAAACGTATATTGCCTGCTAATCAATCTTTTCAATAACGTTCAAATTGGCCAATTCCTTTACAATATCCTCAATCTCAGGTTTGTTTTTTTCTTCAATTTGCGCCTCAGACATTATTTTATCTATGGTCAGTGGTTTGGCATCCGGGAATGGCAAGTGGAAAAGAAATTTCCCCTGCGCATTGGTAAGATTGATTCTTTTTTGTTTTCTTTCTCTTCCTGACCCTACCGTTACTGATATGGTGCTGAAAAAGTTACCTCCTCGAGCCATTGTAAAATGAGAATTTGAGTTTTTTTTCTCCCTGATCAGTACGGAATTGTTTTTTATTTGATCAATTTCACTCTCTTCAACCAATTCATTTATATCAAATTTCAGGCTCAACTCATTTTTAACCAGTGAATATCTAAAATAGGGCCTTTTCTTCTCGATAACCTCCTTCTTTTCTGACAACCCAATGCTAACCGTGGATTCGAGGAATTCCTGTACGGTCTGCACATGCAATCCCAGCCTTGATGAAGCCTCCGAGGCCGATATGTCATTGTACACTTTGAGCAGTTTGAAAAGGTCTTTCCCGTACTTTTTAGAAAGAAGTGTACCAAGGGCCGATATCATTTCAATATTAGTCATGAGAAATATCCCACTTTGATACTGTTAATTTTATCGATGATCCGTACTTCCTCCCGCTTGATATACTGATCATAAAAGTCAATCACAAGGTTTCCGAGTGATTCACTGAGATGGTGAAATGAAAGATCATCCCGATAATCCAGGTAATCCCTTTTAGAAATATGCACAGAAACATTACCTTCAAAATCAATCGTAACACGTGTATTGTCAACCGTATCAATATTTTGTTTATACAGTATTTTGAATTCCTGACCCATTTTTACCGGTACCATAATTACCCTGTCGTTTTCTTCAGAGGTCATAAAGATCAACTTACGTCTTAAGTACTTTGCAAATCCGGCAATGTCAGATCTGGATCCTGAAATTTTTCCTACAGGTCTTGGTCTGTCAGTATAACTATCCTCACCTTCCAACACATCTGTGGCAGCTAATTCCATGATCTCACGACCTCTCCATTTTAGCCTTTTGTTGATTAGCAGGAAGAGAAGCCAGAGAAAAAGAAAATAAACCAGCACCACTAAAAATCCGGCTTGCGAATCCAGTCTGCCTCCATATCTTTTGAGCATTCCGGGCTCGAGAATTATCATGAAAAGACCTAAAACAAGCAAATAGGAAAAACTTATAAGAAAATATGGATTGGTTGTTTTAACATATGCCCATAATCCAAACATAACACTGTAAATCAGGAGAATTACCCCAAGCGTGTCTAGCCCTGCTTCAAACCCGAATAAGGCAGACGTAAGAGCAAATATTAAAAGCGAGAAAATGAATGGAACCAGTCCAGTTATGCTGTTGTCAGATTTTAACTTTTTCATTACCTTATTAGTTATATAGTATAAAATAAATATACTATAAAAATTTACGAAATAAAAAATCTTTTGTTACATTTTTGCTCAGATTAATTTACTTGATATCGGCTGCTTCTGCCTAATATGCGCAAGGGTTGGTAATATGGCAATTGGCGGTTTGCGGAGTGCATTCTAACCCCCCGAGACAAAAGCTTGATGCAAGCTACAATGCTTAAAATTACTATTTTCCCCGCCCTTTGCTATTTTGCGTGATGTGGCTAGTTGTTATTTTACATCTTTTTCCTTTTATATTTTAAAGACAGCTCGTTAGTCTACCCTAATTTAAAAAAGATTTGATTTTATTTGGTAAATATTATTAACTACTAAAAACAATAAATCATCAAAAACCTATTATCTTTTTTGTGGATTTCGCAGCGTAAATAACCTTTAGCATTCCGGACAAGGTTATTCCTTCTTGAAACTCGGACATATTCATGTCTGAGTTTTTTTATATCTATATATTAGCAGTAGTTTGAGGTTTGGCAAAAGAAATATTATATTCTAATGCCATACTTTAACAAAATAAATGTAAACATCATGAGTAACGAAAATAAATCAATTCACGAATTTGATATCAATTTAATATGCGAATATTTTTCAAACAATGAACGACAAGGGCCGGGTAGTCCTGAGATAACCATTAAAGCATTGAGTTTTATCGACAATCTTTCTGATAAATCCCTTATTGTTGACATTGGTTGTGGAACAGGAGGTCAGACAATGGTACTGGCGCAGCATACTTCAGGAAAGATTATAGGAGTTGACCTGTTTCCCATATTTATAAATCTGTTCAATTCCAATGCCAGTAAACTCAATCTTCAGGAACGAGTAGAAGGCATTACTGGTTCTATGGATAGCCTCCCTTTTCAGGATGAAGAATTGGATCTAATCTGGTCGGAAGGTGCTATATATAATATTGGTTTTGAACGTGGACTTAAAGAATGGCGAAAATTCCTGAAAACTGACGGTTATATTGCTGTTTCGGAGGCATCATGGTTTACAGATGAACGTCCAAAAGAAATATATGAATTTTGGATGGATGCTTATCCTGAAATTGACACTATCCCAAACAAAGTTGAACAAATGCAAAAAGCCGGATACATTCCTGTAGCTTCATTTATTCTACCTGAGAACTGCTGGATAGATCATTTTTATGAGCCACAAGTATCAGTACAGGAAGAATTTTTGAAGAAACATATGGGTAAAAAGGTTGCCGAAGATTTTATTGCAAATCAACGGCATGAAGCGCAGCTGTATTATAAATATAAAGCATTTTATGGCTATGTGTTTTATATAGGAAAAAAAATCTAAAGTAATACATGCGAGGATAGTTCCAGTTTTTCAGAAAATTACTCACTTTCCTTTCCATGAATGCCAACTGTCCCAAATTAGGTTATATGCCACGTTATGTGCTGTGCCCAGTAAAAGTTTCATTTGCTTTCTATCTTCAGTTTCATCACTTTTTCAAAATCAAAAAGGATTTCTTCTTCACGAATTTCAAATATACAAGGTTTAGATTTCCCTACACTTTTTGTGCTCCTTATCTTTTCTCTTAAATCGTCTTTGATATCTAATTCAAGAACTCTATTGAGTAATCTTTCTGGAAAATAAATCGTAGCCTGCATATAATTTTTCCATGCAGACATCCAAACAATAGTCTTTTTCTTTTTCTGAACTTTACATAACCACGCCTTTCCATCTCGATAATAACGCCATGTATAATCCATTTCATATTTATCATAGAGATCAAGTAAATCCATATAGACTTTGTATGATTGTCCAAGAATAGAGCTTAACACTTTATGATCAGGATAGATTTTTTCATCTCTCAATTCAATATTATTAATGGTTTCCATAGTGCTAATCTAAATCCATAAATAATTAAGCTAATTGGTAATGAGTTTAATTTTATCTGAAATACGATATGAAATTGGGTTTCTTGTGGTATGTAATGCACCATCTACATTGACCATATATTTTTTTGAATTAACACTTTCTATGGTAAGATTTTTAGTTAGTAAAACCTCTACTCCCAGTTTTTGCTTGTATTCATTCATGTTTCCTTTCCAGGCATGCATCAGTTGTTTATAACAGGTTAAAATTCCTTTGTTTCGTAATACCGACACTTGAAAATTTCCGGTAGCCAAAGGCATACCTGGGGCAATAGGGTAATGTTTGCCTAAATCACCATTCATTATTAATACGTTAGATAATTTGGCGCTCTTTAATTCAAATTGATCCGCTACAATGTTAAATCTCGTTTTCCTGAATAATTCTTCAAAGTAGAACTTATGAATTGCTAAATTTACACCAAAAAAAAACGGACCACGATCACCAAACAAATAGCCTAGAATTCCCTTATAATATTTCTTTATTTTACTCTCGGTAAAAAAAGGAACCACACCAAAAACACCCACACCACCGTAGCCGATAAAATGATAATTAGTGCCATCAATGGCTACTTCAATAACATCACTATCAAGGGTTTTATCATTTATAATGCTTTGAACGATAATTTTTGCAGCACTGGCCAGATCATCAGGTATGTTCAATACTTTCCCCAATAAATCAGCCGATCCTTTTCTTAAAAATGCCAACCGTAAATCTTTAGCATATCCATCGGCTAACCGGCAACCCTCCAGAATACTGGCAAATGTGCCGGATCCGCCGGCTGAAACAATCAGATGCTCGTTATTTTGAGCTAATTCATTAGCCTTATGTTTTGCTTTTTCATGACTGTCTACTATAAATACCTCAATATTACCCGCATAGTGTTTTTCGAATTCTGATTTAATCTTATCTGTTTTCTTCCAGTCTTTTAATGAACCCGATATGGTTGTCGCTATAATATTTATGGTTTTCATTTTTATAACTCAGCAAGTATTGTTACAATATCGTCTATTACCGTTTCAATGGTTTTATTGTTGGTATCGATATAGTAGATTTTTGTTTCCTCTAACAATTGACAAACCTTAATGTACGATTCCTGGAGATTATTAAGAAACTCAACTGTTTCGTGTGGTTGTAATTCTTCATTTCTACTAGTGATCCTTTCCATAGCAATTTCAGGCGATACCTTTAAAAAAAATACAATATCCGGAATACGGAATTTAATCCTTAACCTGTTAATTAATAAAAGCTCATGTGAATGTTTTTTGAAGAATGCTTTGCGATGCCTCGGGATCTTTTCCCCTGTCATGTAACCAATAACTTCAACCAATAGCTCGTTGCTATATATCTCAGGGCAATAATAATGTCCCCAACCCATAATATTTATCGCTGGCGTCCCATCGGTGATTATAAATTCGGGAGTGTAGATTCTATCAATTTTATGGGAAAGCTTAACGCGCAATAAAAGTTCTAAAAATTTTAAAATACGATATAGTTTTCTGTTTTTTATTCTTTTCACCCTGGCGCCAAGAAATACTTTCAACTTACTCATCCATAGCTTGGATATAAATATTTCATTATTCTTTTTAACCAGGACTTTATCGCCAATGGCAGCAATGTTTTTATTGGTTAGTTTTTCGAATAACTTTTTAAAACAAGTGCTTTTTCCACTGCCATCAACACCAATTATTGCAATGGATGTACTATTCGAGGATATATATGATGATGCTTTTTTTTGCATGACTTCACTTGTTTTCCTCTATCAGCAACTCAATGGCTCTTCTTACTTTTTCGGTAATATTCTGGTATATAGGATAATTTGGTTGGTCTGTATCGACGTTTATAAATTCCGGTACATTTATAGGCTCACCAACAATTATTTGAATTTTTCCTGGTCGGGGAAATACAGAGCCCTTAGGCAAGGCTTCGTAAGCTCCTTTAATATACACGGGAATGATGGGTACATTTAAATCATGTGCTAAAAAACCAATGCCTGGTTTGAATTTCTGTAATTCTCCTGAAACCGAACGTGTTCCCTCGGGAAATACAATAAGAGGTTTGCCTTCCCTAATTTTTTTTGTGCATATTTTTAAACCATCAAAATAGTTGCCATATCTTTTCATTGGGAACATGTTAAATCCAGCTCTAAACAGCCATGTGGTTAATGACTTTTTGTAGAAATAATCGTATGCTGCCGGTGCTGAAATTTGTTTACGCACTTTTTTCGCAAGAATGGCAGATACCACTGGTAAGTCTAACATGCTTGCATGATTTGCAGCTATTATAAAAGTATCTGTCGCAGGAATCCGATTACCATTTATTAATTCTATTTTGAAAAGAAGTTTCAAAAATCCGAAAATCAAACTGGAACTTATTATTTTAGTTATTCTTCCGGGTTCTTTTATTATTTCATCTTGTTCATGATGTGCATCTTCTAATTCTGACTTCTCCGAAAATGTATTTATGGTTTGAATTAAATCGGGAAATGACTCTATAGTATAAATGATCTCTTCGGGAATTGATATATCCAAATCCTTTTCAATTTCAGAGATAAGTTCAATTTTCATTATTGAATCTATCCCTAAATCGTTTTGCAAATTAGTATGGTAATTAATTTCAAGATTGCTTTCTTTTAGAAATTTCCCAATTAAAGAAGCAATATGTGCCTCCTGCTCATTAAATAAGAAGTCTTCTGATTCATTAGTCTTAGCATCTTTAGTTTTAGAATTAATTTCAACTTCCAGTTTATTCCGTTTAATTTTTTTTGTCGATGTTTTAGGAAGCTCCCTATCCCATATTTTAAAATCGAGCACCTTTTTGAATACAGGAAGTTGTTTTTGGGAATTTTCCAATTCTGTCCTGATCTTTATTTGTTTTTCTTCAGGCGTTAAATTTCTTAGCAAATTTTGGTCAGGATAAATAACAACAACAGGCGCTTCTCCACTTTTAGTTACTCTCTTAACTACACAAGATTCCAGAAACAAAGGATTTTTACCTATTTCTATTTCATTCTCATTCGGAAAAATCTTAAGTCCTGAAGGGAGAACAATTACATTTTTAATCCGGTCTTTAATAAACAGGTATCCATCCTTATCAAGCTCACCAATATCCCCGGATTTAAACCAACCATTTTGTATTACTTTTTGGGTAGCTTCAAAATCGTTAAAATACCCCTTCATTACCAAAGGACCACGTATTTTAATTTCACCTTCCTGACTAAATTTTAAATCAACCCCCGGAATTACTTTTCCTACTGATCCAAATTTTCTGTTCTGTAAAGAATTTACACTTACAATAGGTGAAGTTTCTGTTAGCCCGTAACCATTAAGAATTGGCATTCCAATAGTATTAAAGAATCTCTCAATGTCCGGTTCAAGTGGAGCTCCGCCTGAAATAAAGAATTTAAGATGCCCGCCCAAATTTTTGTGAATCTTTCCGAAAAGTAATTTTCTAATTGATATCCCCAACTTCTTTAAACAGGTAGCAAGCAAAAATAGTATTTTAAAGGCAAGCTTTTTAACTACGGAAGATTCATCAATCTTAGCAATAATACCCGAATAAAACTTTTTTAGAATTAATGGAACTAAAACTAATATCTCAGTTTTAGATTGGGTCAAAGCTTTTAAAATTTCGCTTCCTATAAGACTTTTCGTATATGTAACTGTTGCTCCTTTATACAGAGGTGCCAGAAATCCGGCATTTATTCCAAACATATGAGAGAGCGGGATCAGTGATAAAAAATTTGTGGCAGGATTAAAGGAAATTTGTTCAAATGCGCCTGTAACATTAGAAATAATATTTGTATGAGAAAGCATAACCCCTTTTTGATTTCCCATCGTCCCTGATGTGTATATCAAAATAGCTGTAAATGATCCATCAATTTCAACAGGCTGATAATTGAAAGAAGATAAATCTTCAATAATACTGGTTTCGTAAGTATGCTTAACAGTTGAGATACTTTCTTTCAATAATTGAAGTTTGTGAATTTGTGTTTTTGATGCAAAACATACCTTAGTTTCAGAATGGTTAAGAACATATGATAATTCTTCTTCCGAGTTTAAAATATCGAGACTTAATACAATTGCCCCTGCTTTAATTATGCCAAAAAAGATAATTCCCCATTGAGGTGTGTTTTCAGATAAAATGGCCACATGATCCCCAGGCTTTATACCCCGGTTTTGCAGAAAACCTGCTACAGAATTAGCATTGGTATTAAGTTGTTTGTATGTTAAACAGGTATTGTCTACAGCCAAAGCGATTCCTTCAGCATATAAATCTGCTGACTGCACTAACAGGTCATTGAGAGTTTTTAAACTTTGCCTTTTCATGCTTAAAATAGTTTATTTCGCAATAACTACATTTTGCATGTAATAGAGTGGTTAGTAACAAAACTCATTATATGAAGTTACAAAATGTAATGCAGATATAAATGGGATTTCTAATTATATATTTATTTTGGGCCAAGTAGTATCGATATGTTTTCTGGGTTGAATAATAGGCGCTAACGGGAGTCTGCGCACAAACTCCAATTCATGAGTTCAAATTAGTCATATTTGATCAATTATAGCTATTTGAGGGTACTTGATTTTTGTATTGAAAAATATTTATCTGTTAATCGTTTGAGGAAATGGCGTCAAAAGGCTGAAAAAGCGCACTAATATGGAATCGATGAGGATCTTTAACCTCTTTTTCAACTCCTCTAAACCAAGTACGGACATACTTCTCCTCAGATTGTAGATCATAAACAACAGATGAACCTCACTTAATACATATTCCTTACCCTTCATAAGGGTATGGGTAAATCCCCATTGTCTTTTCATGGTTCCAAATTGATGTTCTGTGATTTGTTGTCTTATCCGATAATAATCAGGATCTGCCATTACCCGGTCTCTGTTTTCATCTATCACTTCCTGGTATTCACTTCTTTCAATTAACCGGCCTGTTTTATTCTGAGTGCATTGTTTTCTGATGGAACAGCTTTTACAAGCCTGGGTCTTATATTGCTTAATTCTGTAATTTCCCTTTTTGTAGAAATTCCCATTAGTCGTCAGTACTTTTTCCGCCGGACAAGTATAAGTATCTTCATCGGGATTGTATTGAAATTTCGAGCTTTCTTTGGGAGCTATATAGGTAGTAATATTATGGTCTTTACAAGTTTGTAACTGCTCACCTGTATTGTACCCTTTATCGGCTAATGCAATCATTGATTCTTTAGCCAGTAGTTCTTTACTGGCTATTGCTACAGGTGCCAGAACATATGTGTCGTTGACTGAACCGGTATCTGCAAGAACCAACAGCTTGTTT